>OGQQ01002980.1_pt1 | contig 10271 bp, 8 predicted proteins | sample 1553281 | NCBI WGS metagenome assembly OGQQ01 (sample SAMEA2579937, study PRJEB22360) | human gut metagenome | biome: human gut; feature: human-associated habitat; material: faeces | place: Denmark | collected 2008/2010 | reverse complement strand
CTGAACAGAAGATGTATCGCAAGCTGCAAGTCCTAATCCAACAGGATTAGCTGCGATAGCTGTATTGATCATGTTAACCTGGTCAGCGATATCGGACTCACTGTTTGGTCCCTGTGCTGTATAGGTAACACCTAATTCTTCAGCTGCTTTGTCCATACCTTTCATAGCTGCTTCCCAGTATGTAGCCTGGAAAGATTTAACCATCATAGGGAATTCATAAGCTTCGTTAGCTGTAAGTCCTTCAAACTGATCTTCCGGAGCTGCCATAACAGTTGTTGCTGCTAAACCAGATACCATTGCTGCACAGAGTACTAATGCCATAACTTTCTTTGCTTTCATTTACTACTTCCTCCTTGAAATAAAAATTATATAGTTTTTTATGATGATACGTCGCTACACTCTCCGACGCTTCACATCCGTTATGAAATTGTTGCTGTTTACCAGCTGTTCTGCTTATAAACAGAATTCTGCTTTTCTTCAGGCTGACTGTCTGTAAGCCAGCCTGTATGTTTCAGTTATTAGTGTGCACTTTTTTTCTCTTTCAGGATATCGATCAATACTGCAACGATCAATACAACACCTGTGATGATCTGCTGCCAGTTTGCCTGCAGACCGACATATGGAAGACCGGTCTTTAACAGCATGATTACGAAAATACCTACCAGAGTTCCTACTACAGATCCATAACCACCGGAAGCTGCAACACCACCAACGAATACACCGCCGATTGCGTCCATCTCAAGTCCAGCACCAGTACCAGGCTGTACAGTAGGAGTTACTGCTGCGTATGCGATAGCTGCAAGTCCGGTAAACAGACCGCAAACTACGTATACCATTACATGGTAAAACTTAACATTGATTCCGGAAAGAGCTGCTGCTTCTTTGTTGGAACCGATTGCGATGGTGTAACGTCCGAATTTTGTATGATTCAGAACGAACTCCATCAGGATTACCAGAAGGATCATCCAAAGGAAACCGAGCGGGTAACGGGAAGCGCTTCTTCCCTGTCCGATTGTCAGTTTAAAGATGGAATGGAACCATCCGCCTGGCTGATTCAGTGTTGGCCATGGTGTAGCACTGCAAAGAGAACCAGCACCACGGGTAATCATACAGGTACAAAGAGTAGCAAGGAATGGCGGCAGGTTCATGATACCAATGAGAACACCGTTCAATGCGCCGATTGCAATTCCAAGCACTACACAGAGCAGCATTGCTACTACTACTGGAACATTGTTGCTTCTTACAAGTGTTCCGCCGATCAATGCGTAACATACCATACCAGTTCCGATTGACAGGTCTACACCGCCTGTGATAAGCGGGAATGTAACACCGATTGCCATCAGAAGGTCATAATATGAGAAATCCAGCATACTCAGGATTGTGGTGTACTGTCTGAACTCCTTACTCATAAAGGAGAAAACAGCAGACAGTGCAATGATAACCAGCAAAACAATAAATCTCTGATCACTTAAAATACTTTTTTTCTTCTTAGTCATGACGTCCTCCTTAATCGATATTCCGTGTCGCCTTATTCATGATGTGTTCCTGTGTAGCTTCAGAAATATCAATATTTCCTGTTACCTTACCTTCACACATAACGATGATTCGGTCACTCATTCGGAGAATCTCAGTCATTTCAGAGGAAATCATAATAATAGATTTTCCTTCTGCTGCAAGCTTGCTCATTAACTTGTAGATCTCGTTCTTCGCACCAACGTCGATACCTCTTGTAGGCTCATCGAAGATCAGGATCTCACTGTCACGGGTAAGCCATTTTGCAATAACTACCTTCTGCTGGTTACCACCGGAAAGATTCACTACCAGCTGGTCTGTAGAAGGAGTCTTGGTTGCAAGCTCTTTCACATATCTCTCTGTAACTTTTTTCTCTTTGGCTTTGTTGATGAATAAACCGTTGCAATATTCTTCCATGGTAGCCAGGGTTGTGTTCTCTGTTACAGATTTCTGAACAACAACTCCATATCTTCTTCTGTCCTCAGACAGATAACCGATACCATATTTAACAGCATCCTGTGGGCTGTTGATGGTTACTTCATGGAGCTGTCCATCTTTACCCATAATGGAAATCTTACCGCTCTGTTTCGGATCTGCCCCAAACAGTGCTCTGGCTGTCTCAGTACGTCCTGCTCCCATCAGTCCTGAGAAGCCAAGGATTTCACCTTTACGAAGCTCGAAGCTTACATCCTGAACCATCTTGCCTGCATTCAGATGCTCTACCTTCAAAACAACCGGGGCATCTGGGGCAACCATGCTATGATCCTTCGGATCTTCGTAAATAACACGACCAACCATCATGTTGATAATATCTTCTTTTGTACTGTCTGCTGTGATCAGGGTTCCAACATAGCCACCATCTCGCATGACAGTTACACGGTCTGTGATGACCTTGATCTCATCCATACGGTGTGAGATGTATACAATACCCAGATTCTTCTTACGAAGGTCTTTGATGATTTCAAATAAATCCGCAATCTCCTTCTCAGTAAGAGCAGCTGACGGCTCATCAAAAATGATCACCTCAGCTTTGTGGGAAATAGCCTTTGCAATCTCACACATCTGCTGCTTACCAACAGTAAGATTACTCATTTTTTCTCTCGGATCGATCTCAATATTCAGATCCTGAAATAATTTTCTGGAATCTTCGATCATCTTCTTGTCGTCTACACGGATTCCCTTCTTCGGTTCACGTCCGATAAAGATGTTCTGTGCAACAGTCAGATCTCCGATCATATTTAATTCCTGATGTACGATTACCACTCCGGCATCCTGAGCTTCACGGGTATTGTGAAATTCTGTCTCTTTGCCTTTATATGTAATTGTTCCGGAATCCTTCTGGTAAATACCGGTAAGCACCTTCATCAGTGTGGACTTTCCGGCTCCGTTCTCTCCCATAAGTGCATGTACTTCACCGCGTTTCACTTCGAAATTAACATGATCCAGGGCATGAACTCCAGGAAAGGACTTATCAATATCCTTCATAGTTAAAATAACTTCACCCATTGTCGAATCCTCCCTTATGATCAGTTCTTTCTGCGTCTTGCAGAAACGTCAGCGTAAACTGCTACAATAACAATGATACCTGTAATAATCATCTGCTGTCCTTTGCCAAGACCAAATGCCATGATTCCCTGCTGAAGAAGAGAGATGATAAATACACCGATTACAGTACCGCCGATGGAAGCAAGTCCACCAACCATGGATGTACCACCCATTACACAGCCTGCAATTGCCTCGTTGTTATACTGATCGCCATATCCTGGCTGAACGGTTGTATAAGTAGCTACAAAGAACAGTGCTCCGATTCCTACCAGGAATCCACAGATCACATATGCAAGCATTCTCCATTTTCTGGTATTGACACCAGAAAGACGAACTGCCTCGCTGTTAGATCCAAGACAAAGGATATAACGTCCTGGCTTTGTATTGTAAAGAACAATACCGCAAACCACTGCCATTCCAAGGAAGATCACAAGACCAACCGGGAATCCATTATAAGATGCGATATTACGGAACCATCCGTTTACCGGATCAGAACTCTGCGGCCAGCTGACTGACTGTGTCTTGGTAAATACAGAAGCAATACCTTTTGCAATGTTCATGGAAGCCATGGATACGATAAATGGCGGAACTGACATATAAGAAACCAGCCATCCATTAAATATACCAAATGCAAGACCAATGAGCACACACAGAACCATGGCAGCTGCACAAGGAACTCCATAAGAAGTCATGCAGTAACCGGAAACCAGTGCACAGCAGAACATAACCGGTCCGATGGAGAAATCAATTCCTCCTGTAGCAATTACAAATGTTACTCCAAGTGATAAAAAGCCCAGGAAGTATACATAGTTCAAAGTAGATTTGATACTGTCGCCAACAGGGAATTTACTTCCGAGTACTACCTTGAAAACTACGAACATAAGAACAAGAATACAGACAAGCATGATTCTGTTCAGGCCGAGCTTTTTCACAATTGGATTTTGTTTTAACTTTTCCAACTTTTCACCCTCCTTGATTTTTTGTTATTGTCCAGGTTTACCTCACTCTTCCTGAGCAATAACTTTTTGCACTCTCTGCGTTTTCTATATAATACCTTGAATTCTGCACAATTGTAATAGAATATTTTCCAGAAAAAGGTTAAATATTTACGGTATGGTCATAAATTTTTAACCTTTTATGTGAAATATGCACTAACACTTTACCATGTAAAATCAAAAAACCTCAAATTCAATCCTTTTCATACGTAAGAAACGCAAAAGGATCGAACCTGAGGTCTCATTTTATCTGACAGAGTATATTAAAAAGATCTGGTACAGCATAAATCGGGTAACTCTTCCGCAAAACGTGCAGCTGTGAAGATACAGAACAGCTACAAAGTCTATTTTATGGTATTAAATGGGAAGATCAGCTTTTCGATTTCGCTGGAATACATATTCTCCGGAGTTACAAGCTGACAGCCGGAATTTACATTCTCATCGTAAGGTTTGCCCTGCAGCATACGCACAGTCTCCGTTACACCCAGATAGCCCATCTTAAACGCTTTCTGCACAACAATTCCCTTGAAGACACCCTTTTCCATAAGCTGGACTGCTTCCTGGGAGCTGTCTACCCCCACTACCTGGATTTGGTCTTCCATATCATGTTTCTGTACCGCCCGTGCTGCGCCTACAGAGGAATATTCATTCATTCCTGCAATCATTTCAAGATTCGGATATTTCTCCATCAGTTCTTCTGTAAGCTGGGAAGCCTTATCAAACTGGGAATTACAATATACTACGTCTACAACATTCTTATTATAATCCCCCAGACCTTCCCGAAAGCCCTGTTCTCTTTCGATTGCAGTGGAAACACCTTTTACATGGCTTACAATTGCAATCTGGGAATCCTTATTTAAAAAAGTTCTGGCATATTCCCCCAGCTGCTTTCCTGCTTCCAGGTTATCTGTGGCAACTGTCATATCCTGAATATTGCTTTCTGTATAGGAATCTATAAATGTGATCTTGATTCCCTTATCTTTTGCCTTCTGCAATAATTCATCGGAAGCATCAAAGCTGGAAGGGGAAAATAATATTGCATCCGGATTTTTCTCAATGGCCTCTTCCAGAAGTTTATTCTGTACCTCCACATCCTGTTCTCTCTCCGGTGCCAGCACTTCCAGTTCTGCACCGCATTCCTGCGCCGCCATTCTTGTCCCTGAAATCAGGGAGGTCCAGAAGTCATTGGTTCCATCCTCTGTTTTCGGTATGTAAATTAATGACCACTTTTTGTTATTATTTTTTTGACGAATATAAAGCATTCCTCCGGAAACCAGACACACCGCCAGCGCTATGCATACAAGCATAAGCCATTGTTTACGCTTTTTCATGATGTTCCTCCTGCTCGATCGGAATTACCACTGTAACAGTCGTACCTTTTCCTTTTTCACTTTTATAGCTCAGACCATATTCCTTTCCATAGTACATACTGAGACGTCTTTGAACGTTGTATACACCGACACCATTAGAACGATAATTGACTTTATGCTTCTCAAAAATCCGGTTCAGGGTCTCCTCATCCATTCCCACACCGTCATCTGCTATTTCGATAACTGCATTTCCATCTTTCTGGTATCCGTTAACAGTAAGCATCCCTTTTGATTCCTTATATTTAAGACCATGATAAATTGCATTTTCCACAATTGGCTGAAGTACAAGTTTCACTATATGCACACTGTTAATAGATGGATCCACATTGATCTCAAATTCCAGTTTATCCTTATAGCGCATTTTCTGAATGGTGAGATAACTCTTTACATACTGGATTTCCTGGCCGATGAGGACCGTTTCATCTTCGTTGCTGATACTTTGCCGCAAAAGCCGTGCCAGAGAAGCGGTCATCAGTACTACATCTTCATATTTCTTTCCTTCTGCCATCCAGATAATGGAATCCAGCGTATTATAAAGAAAGTGGGGATTGATCTGGGACTGAAGAGCTTTCAGTTCGCTCTTTCGCTTCAGTTCCTGTTCGTGGACATTCTGTGCCATCAGATCTTCAATCTTATGGGTCATCACATTGAATGATGTGGTAAGACTTCCAATTTCATTCTGGGAAGGTATAACCAGATCATCTGCTGCCTTGAAATCTCCTTCCTGAACCCTTTCCATAGAATCACGAAGCTTCTGAATCGGAAGAGTTATGCTTCTGGCAATAAAGCTGGAAATAAGCATGGCGATCACAACCAGTACAATGGCCGTCATTACATATATGTTATTGGCCTCTTTGCTGCTCTTTAAAAGCTCTGCCATATTCATGCAGCCAACAATCGTCCAGCCAGTTATCTCAGAGCGGGCAAGTGTATAGATTTTTTCGTCATCTCCCTCTCCTGTTACTACCGTATCTGTGTCGGCATTCATAACAATATCAATGTTCTCCGTCTGAAGCTCATTATACAGCTGCTGCTGGCTTGGATGATAAACGATGTTCCCATCCTGATCCAGAATAAATACATATCCCTTATCCCCAATGCTGTTCTGGTCGCAGAGCTCACTGATGGCGCTATAATTCAAGTCAATAAATACAACACCGTCACTGTTTCCCGTGCCATAGAAATTATGGACTTCGCGGCTTAATGTAATCACCCACGGACGCTGGTCCTTAATCACATGCTGGACATGGGAAGAACTGAGACAATACTGATTGTAATTATCTACTGCATTGGTGTACCACTCCTGAGTGGAAAGATCCAGATCCGGATTGGTGGCCTGATATCCGCTGTTTATAAGCATAACCCCATCTTTTTGCACGATTCCAATGTTGCAGATGTCATCACGTCCTTTCAATATCGTACTGAATTGTTCCTGGAGACGCTTCCTGTGCCCTTCTTTTACAGCCTCATCCTCACCGATACGCTGGTACAAAAGCTGATACGCATCCTGGCTTTTTGCAATAACTGAGGCAATATTATCCATATATGTAATATACGAATCAACATTCTGATTCAGCTGATGTATAATAGTCTGGGTATAAATGGCAGAGTTCTCATAAACTGTAGAATTCGTATATCTTACTGATACTGCAGTCGCTGCAAGCACCGCACAGAGAACCAGAACAGAAACAGCCGCAAATATAGTGCTTTGAATACTTTTAAAGCCTTTAAGAAATTTTCGTTCTCTTTTGTTTTTATTCATAGGCTGCTCTCCCTTACGTTTTCTCATTCATTTAACTTTTTATTTTTCATATCTTTCATCACTGATTTCTGTAGAAATAATCCACCTGCTGGCAGCAAATCTTTTTATAGCTGCAATTATTCACTTCCGGATTCAATCATTTCCAGCTCCCACTCTGTCTGAAAATTCCCCTTAAGATTCTCTGAAATATGAATCTTCCCATCATCTGTCACCAGGATCACATTGAATTCTTCCCTGTGCTGCCGCCAGAATTGACAAGCTTTCTCATAGCCCATAATATAAAGAGCCGTGGACATTCCATCCGCAAGTGTACCGTCCTTTGATACGATTGTCACAGACAGCAGATCTCCATCTGCCGGATATCCTGTCCTGGGATTGATGATATGAATATAGGTCTCCTCATCTTCTTCAAAATACCTCTCATAACCGCCAGAAGTAACTACGGCCTGATTTTCCACAGATAAAACACCAATATAATCCTGCTGTCCGCCTTTTGGATCACGTATTCCCACTTTCCAGCTGCTGCCGTCTGGCTTCGTCCCTATCGCCTGAATGTTTCCTCCAAGAGAAACCAATGCGGAAGAAACGCCATATTCCTGAAAAAGCTCTGCCAGCTTCTGCCCTGTATATCCTTTTGCAATTCTGATAAGCATGCAGGATTGCAATTCCTCCAAAATCAATCTGCTGATCTGCTCCAAGCGTTACAAACTTTGCTTTTTCTTTGCTGTCCCTGCCCTTTTCATCAGAGTCCCGGGTCTGTATTTCTACTTTATTTCCATCCACCAGTGCCAGTTTTTTTTGTACTTCTGCAGCTGTAGGCACATGATAATTACCTGTGGGAAATCCCCATAGCTTCATCACCGGATAAATCGTATCGTCAAAAAGTCCGTCTGTCTCCTGATAAATCTCTTTTCCCCGGAGGATCAGTTCTGCCAGATCATCTGTTGCCTGCAGATTTCCCTGTTCATTTAAGGCATATACTTCACTTTTACTGTTTTCTGCTGATAACATCGCATCCAGTTTCTGTACTTCTTCTATAGCTGCATCTACAGCTTTTTCACTGTTTTTACCATATGCGGTAAACTCCATATAGGTGTCCATCGCAAACAGCTGCTTCTGGCATTTCTGATTCTGAACAAAATACCTGGTTCCTTCTGTAAAAATCAAAATTCCAATACAAATGCCGGCTGCCGTCAGTACTTTTCTTTTCATAAGGATCTTTTTTCCCTTGCATACTCGGTAGGAGTCTTACCTGTCATTTTCTTAAAAGAAATTCCAAAATAATGGGGATCTGAAAAGCCCACCTTCTCCGCAATCTCATAGTTCTTAAGTGCAGTCTGTTCCAGGAGTTCCTTTGCCTTTTCCATACGTGTCTTACTGAGGAATTCCAGGAAAGTGCCTCCTGTGGCTTCCTTAAAAATAGTACTGAAATAGCTTGTACCAATATTCAGATAGGAACAGATATCATTTAATCCTAATTCCGGCTCATTGTAATGCTGACGAATATATTCCATAGCAAGTACTGCCTGCTTCTGACCGCTGGAACTGTTCAGGGAAGAGCATCTTTCAAATACCTCGTGAACATAGTCCTCTGCCATTTTAAAAGCTTCCTTAAAAGTTTTCTGTTCGGTTACCCGTCCCATGAGAATTTCTCTTTTGTGGAACAGATCTTCATTCTCGGAAGAAAGAGCTTCCCAGCAGCTTCCTGCATGGCGCAGAATCATCTGAAGGCAGACACAGGCCTGACTTTTATCCACTCTGGCCTTTTTGATCTCAGATTTCATAACAGAAAGAGCCTGATTCATCTCAGCTTCATTGCCTTTCTTGATTCCATCTACCATATCGCTTAATGGCTGCTGCAAAGAAATACTTCTCTCCGGATTCAGTGTTTCTGTGTCAATGAGCAGATTTCCGCCCAGTAAATAGCGCAGTTCAATAGCCTTCTCAGCCTGGTTATGAGACTGGATCGTATCTCCGGGATTCCTTACCCAGCCCCCAATTCCTGCTGAAGCTTCAATGCCGATCACTTCTTTTACTTTTTTCTGGATTTCCTGACAGATTTCCTGTATTTCTCTGGAAAACTCCCTGCTGCGGTTTCCCATAAAGAGGATACACACCCGGTTATTTCCTTCCTGATAGGCAATTCCTGCATTACGATCTGTCACGATCTCATCTGCAACATTAAATAAAACAAAAGCCATTAATGCGCTCTCCTGGCGTTTTTCCATATCAATCTGATGAATATCGGAAAACAGATCCATGTCAAATAACGCAACCCGATAAGATGCTGCCTCCAGATTAATTCCCATTCCAGACAATTCCTCCAGGCTCTCCTGCACATCCCGCGTACAGCTTACCAGAGATTCAATCGCTTTCGAACGAATCACCAGAGCATTTTTGTGATAATCCTGAGATGTCTTTGTGAGGGATTCTATTTTCTTCTTTTCTTTTCTCTGCAGATCTACTTTTTCTTTCATTTTGCCAATAACTTCTCTGAGCTCCATAGCAGTTACCGGCTTCAGCATGTATTCGCTTACATTATACTGAATTGCTTTCTTTGCATATTCAAATTCCCCGAAGCCACTGAAGATCACAATTACGATCTCCGGGTAATTATCATGCAGAAAATGGCTCAGTTCCATTCCATCCATATACGGCATCAAAATATCTGTGAGAACAATATCTACCGGATGGCTCTTCACAAAATCTGCTGCCTGCTTTCCGTTTTCGCAGTCTCCTACAAGCTGGCAATCCATGGACTTCCAGTCAATATTCTCCTTTATGGCGTCACGTACCAGGATCTCATCATCTACAAGTAAAATTCGATACATAGTTTTCGCTTTCCCTTTCTATACACAGCATGTACCTCATCGGCTCCCCCCCCGGTGCCTGTTTGCACATGGTATTCTATTAATTTCAGCTAAATATTATATTATCACATACCATAAAATCATGCAAACTAAACAAACAATTCCAGAGTTTGTTTAAAAAACATTGGTTACTGTTTACTCCGTTCACAGTAACGCGCTTCGCGCCGCAATTCTCGGGTTTTCTGTGAACTTTGTTCACAAAAAACACCTCGCGGAA
>OGQQ01002977.1_pt1 | contig 10278 bp, 9 predicted proteins | sample 1553281 | NCBI WGS metagenome assembly OGQQ01 (sample SAMEA2579937, study PRJEB22360) | human gut metagenome | biome: human gut; feature: human-associated habitat; material: faeces | place: Denmark | collected 2008/2010 | reverse complement strand
TCGTCGGAGGCTTCCCGGGAATATTCCCTGGCAATCTCCTGCGCTTCGATCAAAATCTTCTGATCCTCTTCCGGGAGTTCGTCATAAAAATCCTTACTGACTACCAGAGAGATCAGATGGGGCAGATGGTTGGTCTCCACTACATAGTCCTGTTGCTCGTAGAGATTGTTAGAAACGATGACCTCATAGGGATTTTCCTGGGCGTCAATGGTATTTTGCTGCAGGCCGATATAGACCTCGCTGAAATTCATGGGCGTGGGGTTTGCTCCAAGGGCTGACCAGAATTCCAGATGATAGCTGTTTTCCATCGTCCGGATTTTCTGCCCGCTGAAATCTTCAAAAGAAGTTACCTCTTTGTTGGTGGACATAACCCGGAATCCCTGGTCGGAATATCCAAGAAGCTCGTATCCGGAATCCCGGTAGGATTCCTGGATCTGAGCAAAAAATTCCGGATCGTCCACGGTTTTCCGTACCTCCTCCAGATCTTCGAAAATGCAGGGAGCGTCAAAAATGGCTGTATCAGGAATAAAGGTCACCTGAGGAGCTGTGTTCTGGATGATAAATGGAATATCTCCGTCATAACAGCTTTCCAGAAGCTCTCTGTCACCGCCCAGCACACTGTTGGGATAGACCTGGATCTTGATACGTCCTTCGCTTAACCGGTCTACTTCCTCTACAAATTTTTCTGCGTAGATCTGTGTTACGGTATCCTCCGGACTTGCGGTGGCAAGAGGATAGGCATAGCGCTGTTCCCCTTCCTGTGTCTTCTGTTGGTTTGCACAGCCTGCCAGTGCGCCTGCAAAAAGGAGCAGGACAGCTGTATAGATCCATTTTTTCATGAAATCCTCCCTTCGGATGCTGACTATAGTAGAATGAGACTGACTGCTGGAATAAATGTAATTATCAACAAAGCAACTAAAAAATACCCTATCATCGGCATTGCCTTGCCTGCTATCTGCATGATAGGAATATCAGACAGAGAAGAAGCAACAAATAAGTTTACGCCAATAGGCGGTGTGACAAAACCGATTGCAAGATTGACGACCATCATAACACCAAAATGAATCGGATTCATGCCGATGGCGGTTACGATCGGCAGCAGGATCGGAGTCAGGATCCGAATGGCTGGTGTGGTGTCCATGACCATGCCTACGATCAGAAGGAAGACATTGATCACCAGCAGAAGGACGATCGGATTGGTAAAGTGGGTCAGGATCCAGTCGCTGACTGCCTGGGGCACCTGCATCAGAGTCAGGACTCTGGAAAAAGCGATGGATGCGGCCAGGATGAACAGGATCGGTGTGTAGGTACGGATGGATTCCACTAAAATACTCCAGATATCTTTTATTTTGATGCTGCGATATACAAACAGACTGATGATCAGCGCATAAAATACGGAGATCACAGCAGCCTCTGTAGGAGAGGCAATCCCGCTGTAGATGCAGCCAAGGATGATAACCGGGCTTAACAGGGCAAGAGAGCTGTCTTTTAAAACGGACAGGAAGCCTCTGCCCTTCAGCTCATTTACCATTTTCATTTTCCGCTCCTGATCTTCGCCGTGCTTTCTGCAGTAAATATAGGCGTAGACCATCAGCAGGAATCCGATGAGCAGTCCGGGAATAATGCCGGCGATGAAGAGATCGCTGACAGACGCTCCGGATGCGCTTCCGTACATAATGAATGGAATACTTGGCGGGATAATGACGCCTAAGCCTCCGGCCACAGCCACGACGGCGGTGGAAAAGGTCTTGTCATAACCCATCTCTATGAGTATGGGGATAGTCATGCTGCCGACGGCTGCTACAGTTGCGGGACCGGAACCTGAGATGGCTCCGTAGAACAGGCAGGTGACGATAACGGCACAGGGCATCCCTGCAGTTCTGGCTCCCATGAAATAGGCAAATATATCAAAAAGTTTCCGGGAAATGCCTCCTCTTGCCATGATGATTCCTGACAATACGAACATAGGAACCGCAAGGAGGGGGAAGCTGTCCAGACCGCCCAGCATGGAGCGGACGACAAATGTTCCGCTGGCTGTAAACGAAGGATCAAAGGCGCCCGGCAGTACGGATGCAATCCCCAGAGAGATGGAAACCGGGATTGCGATTGCCAGACAGATCACAAAAATAATAAATACAACGACGGCTGGCATGTATTACTCCTTTCTCCACACGGTTTTCCATTCGATCACCCATCTTTGCAGGATCCTTACGGCTGCCAGAAGAAAACCTGCAAGAGGGGCGGCCTGCACCAGATACATGGGGATGCCAAGAGCAGGGCTGGTCTGTCCGGTAGCAATGGCCAAATAGAGATATCTCCAGGAAAAAGGCAGGAGATGGAAAAAAAGGACCAGTTCGACCGTGTGGTTGATAACTTTGAAAAGCGCCTTCCCCCGTTTGGGGAAGAGCGCTACAAACTGTTCGATTTTGATAGAGATACATCGTTTTGTACAATAGCTGATGCTTAAAAATCCGGCCCAGATGAAAAGGTAGCGGGTCAGTTCCTCCGACCAGGACAGTGACATGGACAGCACATACCGGCAGAAAACCTGTATGCCCATGATAACCGCCATGCAGGCAAGGAGGATGACGAGCAGAACTTCTTCCAGATACTCATCAAGGCCATGTAATAATTTTTTCATTTTGTACCTCGTTTCTCCGGCTGCGAAAATTTACGGCTACAGACTGTTATGAAGCAGATCCAGCACGGTTTTCAGATCCGCGGCACCCATTTGTCCCGGGGCGGAAGCCTTTCCTACCGCGCCAAAGGTCAGTGCAGATCCAAACACTTCTCCGCACAGCCGGCTGATAACGCCGGTTCCTGCCATAGACATTGTGATGATGGGACGGTCTGCATACTCGGAGGCCATTTCTTCAGTAGCACAAAGCAGCGTAAGGACATCCTTCTTATTCTGCGGCATAACGGCGATCTTTGGAATATCAGCGCCCAGCTCCTGCATCCTGCGCAGGCGGGAGACGATCTCCTCTTTATCCGGTGTCTTGTGGAAGTCGTGGTTTGAGGCAACCACCTTTACGCCACATTCGTGTGCGGTATTTACCACGGCTTTGACAGCATCGTCGCCGGTGAAGGCTTCTATATCCACCAGATCGATGAGTCCTGTCTTTGCAGCCTTCTGGTTTAATTCTACGTAAGCATCTGTGTCAATGGCCTTTTCGCCGCCTTCTTTTGAAGTACGGAAGGTAAAAAGTATGGGGGTATCACCGAGAGCATCCCGTAATGCTTTCATGGTTTCCGCTGTCTTTTCGAAGTCGAAAATATCCTCATACCAGTCCACACGCCATTCGACTACGTCGGCGTGATCCGCTGCGCCCAGTCGCGCATCTCCTCGTACGTGAAACTCGGCGGCAGTTGTCTTGATGATCCTGGCTGCGTCCAGGATCGCTTCTTTTGTCACGCCTACGATAGGGACGCAGATCTTGGGAAGTCCTGTGCCTATTTCTACATTTCTAACTTTTACCGGATTCATAGTTATTCTCCTTTTTTAATGATATATTTTTATTCAGATGCCCCTGCATTTTTCAGAAGCACGCCATATCTTGCGTTGACGAAAACTGCAAGCAGGATACCGATCACGGTGATCACGATATTCATAATGATGACGCCGGCTGCGCTCATGTTGGAGGCGGCTGTCAGGATCGTATAGTTACACAGACTGGAGGCGATCATGACCAGGCTGGTAAGAGTGCCTTTGATCTTTGGAAACAGATCGTTTGCAACAGCGGTTGCCATCTGAAGCACGCCGCCGGCTCCTGCATAGCCGATAACAAATGCGCCTACGTAGCAGATCATCGGACTCTTGATGAGATAAACAAGGACCAGCATTACAAGTGAGATCACCGGGTAGATCACCAGGAAACGGACCTGTTTAAACTTTGTGATCAGTACACTGGTCACAAATAATGCTACCAGCGTTCCGGCGGAATAGTAAGTCTGCATCATGGACACGTCTTCAGATGCAATACGTGCCACTTCTGTTCCAAAGGTCTGTGCACAGTTCAGCCAGAGCTGGAAGGTGGCGGTACAGGTAAAGCCGATCAGGATCAGGGCCACACTCTCGAGCGAGAAGTGCGCATTTTTCAGGTTGTTCAGGAAGGATTCGCCCTTTCCGACTCCCTCTACCTTTGGAAGAGGAGCAAAGATCGCAAGAACGCCAAGGACCGCGATCACGATGCCGCATATCAGAGGAAGCATCAGGTAAGACATAGATGTTCCCACGCAAAGTCCAAGGAAGAATGGGAGCAGAAGCTGTGCCACGGATATGAACAGCTTGATTCCCATGGTAGCGATACCGGTGTATTTATAAATAATCTCTGCGACTGCCGGGTATGTAGCGGTATCCAGGAAGGAGTTTGCGATACCTCCAAGGACAGCGGCGACATAGGCAACAGTCATATTCGGGGAAAAGGCAATCCCTACGAAAAAGATTACGTAGGAAAAGCATCCGATCAGCACGGAAATCCGTCTTCCGAATTTATCGGATAATGGTCCTGCAAAGGGCAGGGAGATCAGACGTCCAAGTCCAAGGGCCGCGGCGACGGCAGTAACGCCCATTACGCCGTCCATACCTCACTGGTCTGCCAGAAGTTCTTTGACAACCTGCTGGCTTAAGATGGAGCAGCCGATGCCGTGGATAAAATAATTCAGGTAAAGAATCAGTGCGCTGGGTAAATATTTTTTATTCATAATGTAGTTTTCCCTCTCCTTCCATTATCTTTTAGTCATACTTAATGTCAAGCACTTCTTTCATGTGATCAATGGGCATATGCTTGCCGGTCCACAGGTAGAAGGCAGCATCTCCCTGGAAAAGCATCATGCCAAGGCCGTTCATAGTCTTGCATCCGGCTTCCTTTGCCATCTTGAGCAGCGCCGTCTCTCTCGGAGAGTAGATGGTATCCGTAACGATCAGATCCGGGCGGAAGAATGATTTATCCGGAACCACGGACTGTCCCTCCAGCGGCTTCATTCCAACGCCGGTAGCCTGTGCAAACAGATAGCTGTCGGCAATCTCTTCTCTTAGCTTTTCTTTGTCATCCAGGTCATACAGATTGACGATACAGTCCGTATTGTTCCGGATAGTTTCCACGGTCTTTTCTGCGGCTTCCCAGAATTTATCTTTAATATTGAAGATAGAGATTTCTTTTACACCGTCGAGAGCGGCCTGTACTTCGATGGCTTTTGCGGCGCCGCCGGCCCCGGTGATGGTCATTTTCTTTCCGATCACATCAATATGGTTATCCTTCAGTGACTGCATATATCCGATACCGTCGGTAATGTGGCCGATGAGCTTTCCATTGTCATTTACTATGGTATTGACCGCTCCGCACATCTTGGCTGCAGGGGAGAGCTCGTCTAAGTACTGTCCGACAACCGTTTTATTTGGCATGGAAACATTTGATCCTACCATTTTTAATGCGCGCAGGCCTTTGACTGCATCCTCAAGTGTATCGTTGTCTACCTCAAATGCCAGGTAAGCATAATCCAGACCCAATGTGGCAAAAGCTTCATTATGCATTGCCGGTGAGCTTGAGTGACGGATGGGATAAGCCATCAGTCCGATTAATTCTGTGTGTCCTGTGATTCTCTCTGCCATGATTCATTTCCTCCAATTTCATTTTGCATGTGCTGCATTTTTTTGTTTGTTAATTAACAGACAACCTCTTTGAGTTTATTATATCGCAAGGTGTTTGATAGTTCTAATATATCTTTTGAGATTTTTTGATAGTATTTTACTATCAAATATGGTAGAATGTGCACAAAGAAAAGATTTTAAAATCAGGGAGAATCCAGATTCGGGAGGGAGAAAAAATGACGCTGAATCAGCTTGTTTATTTTCAGACAGTCGCAAGGTATCAGCATTTTCACCGTGCGGCAGAGGAACTGAATATTTCGCAGCCTTCCTTAAGCAGATCGGTGGCGACGCTGGAGGAGGAGCTGAGGATCGTGTTGTTTGAACGGCAGGGAAGAAATGTAAGACTTACAAAGTACGGCCGTGTGTTCTTGGAACACACAGAGAAAATCCTGAAGGATGTGGCCGTGGCCAGGACACAGATGCAGCAGCTCTCAGGAAACGAAGGACATGTGGATATTGCCTATGTATTTCCGCTGGCAGCCCACTACATTCCTCATATGGTACGCAGGTTCCTGAAAAAGGAAAAGAATAAAAACGTAACCTTCAGCTTTCACCAGCTCCATACGGCGCCGCTGATCGAGGGGCTGAAAAGTGAAAAGTACGATATCATTTTCGGATCCTATGTGGAAAACGAGCCGCTGGTCCAGTTTATCCCTATCATCCACCAGGATATGGTGATCATCACGCCCTGGGATCATCCGCTGGCGCGCCGGGGGAAGGCAACGCTTCAGGATCTGGCGGAATATCCGGTCATCGGCTATGACCGGACCTCCGGTCTCGGGAAATACACCAGACGCCTCTATGCCATACACGGTCTGGCACCTGACATTATCTGCGAATCCCCGGATGAAAACGCCATCTCCGCACTGGTGGAAGAAGCCTTTGGTATTGCACTGGTGGCAGACGTAGAAGAAATCCATGAAAGAAACGTACACATACTCAAGGTAGAGGATGAGAATCTGGTTCATACCGTGTATATGGCATACCTGAAAGACCGGTATATGATACCGGCGGTGAAAAACTTTATCCACTTTATCCACAAGGAAGGGACAAAACTTTAATTGGGGACGGGGGATTTTCAAAAATCCCCCGTCCCCAATTAAAGTGAAATGGAGTTTTCCACATATTTTATAAATTTATCCACAACTGGCGGGTGATAATGATTTCTGCACAGAGCCATGTAGACATAACGCCGGTGTTTTGGCAGGTTCAATGGAAGGATATCCACATTTAAGGTCCGGAGAACGGGGATATCCGGCATGATTCCGATGCCGAAGTTCTGGGCGATCAGCCCGGCCATGGAGCTGTCTTCTTCTATTTCGTAAGCAATCCTGGGGCGGATCTTGGCCTGCTCGAAAAGATGATCGATCACGGGGCGAAGACCGCTGCTTTTGGTGAAAAAGACCTGGGGATAAGCAGCTGCCTCCTCCAGGGAAACGCCGTTTTTCTGCTGAGACAGGGGATGGCCTTTGGGAACCACCAGTACCAGGCGTTCGGTGGCAATAGGGGTAAATTCAATCTGGGGCTCTTTTTCAGCCATGGAGCAAAAAGCCACATCATATTTTTCATCCTTCAGTCCGGCCAGGATCTCGGAGGTATTTCCTACGGTAAAATGAAAACAGATGCTCAACTCTTCGTGGGCACGGAGAAAATCGCCGACCAGCCTGGGAACGAACTCGCTTCCCAATGTATATATGTAGGCAAGGTCAATGACACCTCCGGTCTGTCCGGTCATTTCCTTTGTTTTTCTGACCCCCATATCCAGGATCCGCAGGGATTCTTCTGCATATTTCAGAAAGATCTGTCCATATTTTGTCAGGGAAACTCCGCGTCCCTGCTTCTGAAACAGCTTTGTGCCAAGCTCCTGCTCGAGAGTAGTCATGGCATGACTTAAGGAAGGCTGCGTGATGTCAAGCTCCTCCGCGGCTTTTGTAAAATGTTCCATATGGGCAAGTGTTACAAAATAGTGTAATTGGTTTAGGTTCATACGATCACATCCTTTTTTATAAAATATCACAAATCATAGTCAATTTCTATCATTTTTTTGAATACAATGCATTTGTTTTATAATATGTTTTTCCCTATAATACGGGGCAGAAAGCGGATTGTTAATCAAATATCAAATCCGGTTTTCGGCACAACCTCTTTTAATTTTTTAATAAATGAAAATAATTATCCGGGAGGAAAGAAAATGAAAAGCGATTATAAACATATTTTTGAACCATTGACGATCCGTCGTATGACAATGAAAAACCGTATCATGATGACACCGATGGGAACCAACTATGGCGAGCAGAGCGGGGAAATGAGTTTTCGCCATATCAACTATTATGAACTGAGGGCCAAGGGCGGCACCGGACTTATTATGGTAGAAAATGCTAGTGTAGATTCGCCGGAAGGGTCTAATGGGACCACCCAGCTTCGAATCGACAAGGATCATTTTATGCCGCGGCTGTTTATGCTGACCGAGACGGTGCATAAGCACGGAGCCTGTATTGGAATCCAGATCAATCATGCCGGAGCGTCCGCACAATCGGCCCGTACCAATATGCAGCCTGTGTCAGCCTCCAACATTCCGTCAAAGGCAGGCGGAGAGATTCCCCGTCCGCTGGAAAAGGAGGAAATCCTGCGGATCGTAAAGAAGTACGGCGAGGCAGCCAAGCGTGCGCAGACGGCAGGTTTTGACGCGGTGGAAATCCATGCGGGCCACTCCTATCTGATCAGCCAGTTTTTGTCGCCGATTACAAATAAGAGAACAGACGAGTTCGGCGGAAGTCCTGAGAACCGGGCCAGATTCGCCAGCATGATCATGAAAGAGGTCCGTGCACAGGTAGGACCGTTTTTCCCGATTTTTGTCCGGATCAGTGCGGATGAGTTTCTGGAGGGAGGAAATACGCTGGAGGATACGCTGGATTATCTGGAGTATTTCCAGGAGGAAGCAGACGTGATCGATGTATCGGCAGGACTGAACGGTTCTATCCAGTATCAGATCGATGCCAACTACCTGCCGGACGGCTGGAGATCGTATATGGCAAAAGCGGTAAAAGAGCGTTACGGAAAAATATGCGTAACCACCGGAAATATCCGTGATCCAAAGGTGGCAGACGAAATCCTGGAAAGAGGCGACGCTGACATTATCGGCATGGGGCGCGGCCTGATCGCAGATCCTGACTGGGTGAATAAGGTAGAGTTCGGGGATATCTGCGATATTCGGAAATGTATTTCCTGTAATGTGGGATGTGCGGGGAACAGAATCGGTATCAACCGTCCGATCCGCTGTACTGTAAATCCGGCAGTACCGACAGGAGATTCTTATAAAAAGCAGCATATTAATAAGCCATGTAATGTTGTTGTGACCGGCGGCGGAACCGCAGGAATGGAAGCCGCCTGTACCGCAGCGGAGGTGGGATGCACAACATTTCTGATAGAGAAAAAACCGTACCTGGGCGGCCTGGCAGCAGAGATTTCCAAGATCCCCGATAAAAAGAGGCTGGCGGATTTCCCGAATTATCTGATCCACCGTGCCCAGAAGCTGAAAAACCTGTTTGTGTTTACCGGGACAGATGCAAGTGCCAGCTTTGTAAAAAATCTGAAGCCGAATATCATCGTTAATGCCACAGGATCGCTTCCGCTGCTCCCTCCAATTCCAGGCCTTCATGATAATCTGGGAAAAGAGGGAAGTAAGGTTTACTCCATTTTTGATATGATAGAAAATGTCAACAGCTATCCGGAAGACATGACCGGAAAGAAGGTCGTAGTCATCGGAGGCGGAGCCGTGGGACTGGACGTAGTAGAATTCTTTGCACCAAGAGGGGCACAGACCGCTATCGTGGAAATGCTGCCGGCTATTGGAAACGGCATAGATCCCGTTTCAAAAGTAGGCACCTTCGCACTAATGGATAAATACGGTGTGCGCCAGATGCCAAACACCGCCCTCAAAGAAGTGCGGCCGGATTCCTTCCTGGTAGAAACCAAAGAGGGCATGAAGGAGCTGCCCTTCGATTACGGATTCGTGTGCCTGGGCATGAAAGCAAACGCCCCGGTACTGGACGAGATCCGGGAGGCCTTTGCGGATGACAGCAGCGTAGAGATCGTAAACATCGGCGACAGCGTAAGAGCAAGACGGATCATCGAAGGCACGGACGAAGGAAGAAATATATTAAATATTTTAGAAAAAAGTACTGGGAAGCAGCCATTTTCAGAGGTGGGCGACGTATACCATTTACCTGTGATGGATTAACAACTGTTCCTGATAGCGCCTATGCATTGTTTACTGAAAAAGAGTTAGAAAAAATTTACGAAGAAAGAGATATTTTTCATGAGCGGCTAATGCATATGATTGATTCTTTTTAATCACATGTACATCAGAGTTTTATATATTACTTATGATATTGTGCCGGCTTTGTCGCTTTGTATCAGCCGAATGAATACAAGAAAAGGAGCTGTCGGGAAATAGACAGCTCCTTCAAAGAAAATCTGCAGGATACCTTTCTTCTTTCCTTCTGTAAGTTCATTCCACCCACACTTTTCTCTGGATCTTTTCACCTGTTCACTCGTAAGCCCAGATTTCTTGCCATTCACCCTTTCAAGAACCTCTTCTACCGTCTGCTGATAAATTTCCTTCATCA
>OGQQ01002973.1_pt1 | contig 10306 bp, 8 predicted proteins | sample 1553281 | NCBI WGS metagenome assembly OGQQ01 (sample SAMEA2579937, study PRJEB22360) | human gut metagenome | biome: human gut; feature: human-associated habitat; material: faeces | place: Denmark | collected 2008/2010 | reverse complement strand
TGGATGCATGCTGCCGGCTGCTGTCTCCGCTGGAAGAGGCGCTTCATGGCTATGTCATGACTGACGGCAAACTCCATGCCGATGATACCCCGGTCCAGGTACTGCTGCCGGGTAATAAGAAGACGAAGACCGGGCGGTTGTGGGCGTATGTTCGTGATGACCGCAATGCCGGGTCAGCGTTGGCACCTGCAGTGTGGTTCGCTTACAGCCCGGACAGAAAAGGCATCCATCCGCAGACTCATCTTGCTTGCTTCAGCGGTGTGCTGCAAGCGGATGCGTACGCCGGGTTCAACGAGCTGTATCGCAATGGTCGGATAACGGAAGCTGCCTGCTGGGCTCATGCCCGCCGAAAGATCCACGATGTGCACGTCCGCATCCCGTCAGCACTGACGGAAGCAGCCCTGGAGCAGATCGGTCAGTTGTACGCCATAGAGGCGGATATAAGGGGAATGCCGGCAGAGCAGCGGCTTGCTGAACGTCAGCGAAAAACGAAACCGCTGTTGAAATCCCTGGAAAGCTGGTTGCGTGAAAAGATGAAGACCCTGTCGCGACACTCAGAGTTGGCGAAGGCGTTCGCGTACGCACTTAACCAGTGGCCGGCACTGACGTACTATGCGAACGATGGCTGGGTGGAAATCGACAACAACATCGCTGAAAATGCCCTGCGGGCGGTCAGTCTGGGTCGTAAAAACTTCCTGTTCTTCGGCTCTGACCATGGTGGTGAGCGGGGAGCGCTACTGTACAGCCTGATCGGGACGTGCAAACTGAATAACGTGGATCCAGAAAGCTACCTTCGCCATGTGCTTGGCGTCATAGCAGACTGGCCGGTCAACCGGGTCAGCGAACTGCTTCCGTGGCGCATAGCACTGCCAGCTGAATAACACATCCCCGTCAATACGGCCCTCGCTGTACGCTTACATTTAACTGTGAGGGTGCTCTGCTGAGTTGCGCCATCTGGTCTGCTGAAAGCACATCCGGTGGTGGTGCCAACAGCGCCCTGAGTTGCAGTTCTGTCGGTGATGGCTGTGTCAGAAACTGCCATCCCGGAATGGCCACGCTAACAGTCAGCAATGCCACACAGACACCAGCCACAAACGGTTTCAGAAACGTAGGCGGGGATTTCTGAAGGGAGGATGTGGGCTCTGCTTTTGTTTCAGAAACAACATACACCAGACGGGAGTGCTGCAGGGGCTGATGTTTCTGTACATCCGGAGCATCAGACCGGAGTGCCTGAGCCGTAAGGGGTACCGGCGACAATACTTCACCCAGCACAGACTGATTCTCCAGACGGGTGATATATCCCTTCACCATGGCTTCCGCTAAAGCCACTTTACTGCTCTGTTTAAGTTCATGCCGGGCCAGTATATCACTCAGCGTTTTCAGGCATGTTTCTGTCTGGTACAGCAGGGGCAGGTTGTCACGCTCATCCGGTGGCATGGCCCGGAGCGTTTTTTGCAGACGACTGAACAGACCGGTAATAATTTCCATCCGGGCGTGGGTATTCAGCGGCCACATCACTGACCAGTGATGCCGGGTCAACGCCACAATCAGAGCCAGCCCTTCATTCAGACCACTTAACCCTGTTGTATGCATCCGGGCGATTGTGTACCAGGATACCGTCTGTAATTCCACGCCATTTTGCCGGAACAGCGCGAGGCTGAGTTTTTCCACCCGACGCCAGTCCACATCAGGTCGGGCCGGGTGAGTCAGTTTACTCATTTCAGCCTGTAGTTCACCGGATTCCTTATAAGTACAGGGATCGCCGCCCATGACGAACTGGCTGATAAAATTCGCGTTACTTGCCATCAGTACGCCCGCTCCTGCTGTTTGAGATGACGCAGAACAATTCGTCCTTCCGGAGAAAACACGCCATCAAAGCGTATCCAGCCGGTATCGGGAAGCTGCGCGTGGATCAGGTAATTAAGATACCCCGGACGGGGCTGGGGGAGTAACTCCACCTGTATCTGACTCAGGCGTGGTTCATAACGCAGCAGCGTTTCTTCAATCTGACGCATCAGGCCATGAATACCCGCAACCATACCCTGATGGATCAGACTGAGATCCGGCAGACCGTAATCCGGCAAATGCGCCAGTGTGCCTGCCCGACAGTTGATAATGCGTTGCATATTGTCCATCACGGAAAGGATAAGCTGATCCCGCTCGCTGACCTGTTCCAGTGGTAACTCGCCGCTGAAACTGAACGTCAGCATTTCATATAAGGAAGGTGTCGACATCGGTTATTTATCCTTGAGAGGCAGCAGTCGCAGGTCGCTTCTCATCAGTTCAATCGAGCGCGGCTTGTCGGCCTCCAGTTCGTCCCTTTTGATCACCAGACGCCAGCTGTCGCTTTTTTCATCAGGGTGATAAAACTGCCCAATAATGGCGACAAACTGCGTCTCTTTATCCAGCGGCACATTCAGGGATGCCGTGCCTTCCGGTTTTACCCAGACGGTGTGTTTTGCCAGTACGTCCTTCTCCAGCGTCTTCTCTTCCTGCATAAACAGGGTGTCATAATCCGCCTTGTCAAAATCTTCGCGGGTTTTCAGTTGCCAGACATGCACCATCGTGGAAAGCGGCGTATCTTCCGCATCCGTATTCAGGGCACTTCGGGAGAAGAAATCGAGATGCAGTATTTTGATTTGCTTGTAGAAAACGGCTGAGGCCACGCTTTTCGATTCATCCACCACTTTCTGAATCAGCCCGCAGCCGCTCAGAACAACCGTCAGCATCGCCATACAGAGCAGCGCCGGACGTTTAAAACGAATAGGAAACATGAGTCATACTCTCCCTGTTACGAATGGATAAAGCGGGTATTAATCCCTGATAACGCCCCAGACTGACCGTCACTGTTCCGGTCGCGGGCGCGGCAAAGGAGGCGCGAAGGATGCCGGTACGGCTAATCTGTACGCGCTGTTTTCCCAGCCGGGCAGCAGGCAACAGGCTGACGGGCAGCGTCAGTTGCAGACGGGCCTGACAGCGCCAGCCCAGATAAACGCGCAGCAGCACCAGCAAATCGCTGTGCAGCTGCCCGCCAGGTAGCCAGCCACGTGCTTCTGCGGCATCTTCGGTATACAGTTTCAGCAGCAACTGGCTGTTGACGTCGGTGCCGGTACGCCCCAGCAGCGTTCGCGTTTTCAGGCTGATGCGTGAATTTTTTGACAGACCCGCAGGGGCCGGGAGAATAACAGGCTGCGGATCGTGAGGCACCACCGTCGCTTTCGTCAGCGGGGCAAGCAGTCCCACCAGTGCCGTGACGCCTTCCGCCGTGCGCGTCGGCAGGCGCATCACGCTGAGCAGGGCCAGAAAACGGGATACCGGCGTGGCGATATGGTTCTCGCTGCCGGGAATACCCAGCCCGATGAGTCCCAGCAGACAACGGGAAATGTCATCCATAGCACCTGCTTCAAACGACGCCGGGTAGTTATATTTGCGCCAGATGCGGTAATACTGGGTGATAAAGCGATGGTTAAAAATATCGAGAAACGCCATCACTGCGTCATGTCCGTCATGACGCTGGGTAATGTAGTCCAGATAGGCGGTTGGCAGCGGCGAATCCACGCCGTACAGGCCGAGAAAGGTGGTGCGCACCGTGGGTGGCACGTCGGGATTGCCCGCGTCACGTTCAACGTTCTTTAACTCGCTGACCGGAAAGCCCATTCCGGGATGGGGACGAAAGCGCACCGCATCGGTGGCGGGGTTGTCGGTACTGCCCAGCGGCGCGTTCTGCTGGCTCTGTTCCAGCAACTGGCAAAAACGGTAAAAATTGATCCGCGCAATATCCGGGGCCAGCCGGTCGGTCAGCCCGGTACGCGCTGGCTGTGATGCTCTGTCCATTGCAGGCACTTTCCTGTAGGTTGCAGAATTAAGGTCAGTTGAGTGAATAAGTGGATATCGGCATACAGTGCGAAAAAGCGGTGCAGCAGTTCACCAAACAGCGTGATATCACCTTCTCCGGCAAAGCCGTTACTGTCCAGCGTCACCTGAATATCCACGCCACGCAGCAGAAAGCCTCTTTCAAAACGCTGTATCAGGCTGTGCTGAACGTCGACAATCGCCTCCAGACGACGGCGGTTCATCTCGCTTTCGGTCCAGTCGTACAGCGCCAGCGTTCCGCGCAGAATTTCGGCGTTATCCATCATCGATAAAAAGTTAGAACCAAGGTGGCTGAGCACCCGCCAGTGGAAGCGGTCACGCGCCGGGGGATAGCAGGGCTGCGTTGGGGCGCACAGGTTGCGCACCCGCAGGACGTTCTGTGAGGCATGAACTGGCCTATCGAGCAGCGTGCTCTGTAAAGCCTTACGGGGAAGATGCCCGTTAGTACCGGTCAGGCTTAAAGAGAGCGTTTCATCCTCCAGCATCCGGTCAGCATCAAACGCATCACCGCCCAGAATCAGCCAGGTGTCATGCAGACCGGAAGGGCCGCGCTTTACCCGCGTGTGGTAATAGCGTTCCGGCGCATCGTGGCGCAGCATCCCGCCCCGGTGACGAAAGCTGGAGAAGGGGACATACGCCTGACTGCCGGTATGGCGCGAAGAAATAATGTTGTCGACGGAATAAATCTCGGTATGCCCGTCCTGAATGCGCATCGGGCGTAGCAGAAATTCGTTTTCCAGTGGCGAAAGGTGTAACGGATCGGCTTCGAGCGGGAACAGATTGATGACCGGCACGCAGTGCAGACGGATATTATCGCTGTCAAACGGCAGGTCGTGAGGCCAGTTCTCGTTCAGCACCACGTCAATCTCAAAGCCGGTTATCCCCTCCGGCCATGCAACCAGCTCAAGCCCGTTGAGTGCCACAAACATAAACTTCTCGCGGAAGGTGAAATACTCCAGCAGCAACTGGTAGCCGCTGAACGCCGACTCGCCTTTTGGCCAGAGCCTGTCATTATCCTCAAAGCCCAACGGGGAAAAGTGTGCGTCAAGCGTCCGGCGATCCTGCCCCGGCAGACGCAACCAGAACTGCTGCGTACCAAGCGTTAAAGCCCGGTGCAGCGCACAGGCCACCGGACTGCCGGCATTGAGATAGAGCGGCAGGCGGGATAAATCGATCTGTGACCAGTCACCGACCAGCGGGCCGCATTCAAAGCGCAGACGAATAACCGAACGTCCGTCCGGTTCATATTGCAATGACACGTCCGGCAACGCCAGCGGATGCAGCGTGATATCCCGCGTGGCGCTGTAGAAACAGCGGGTTCTGCGCTCGCCAACAGGGCGCGACAATACCTGAAAATCGCTCAGCGTTTCGCTCTGCTTCATCTGCCGGTGATCTGTCGACAGTTCAACCACGGAAAGTGACGGGATAGTTCGCAGGTAGTGAGGCCACAGCAGGCTGACCAGCCCTTCAGTCAGCTCCGGCAGATCGTCGTCCAGCTTCTCGCGCAGGCGGCCCATTAAAAAAGCAAAGCCTTCGAACAGGCGTTCCACATAGGGATCGCGTGCGCCGGGTTTATCAAGATTGAGCATCGCGGCGCGGTCGGGGTAAGCCTGCGCAAATTCTTTCCCCGCTTCACGCAGGTAGCGCATTTCGGCTTCGTAGTAGCGTTGGGTTAAGTCGTCCATCGGAGGATTTATCTTTCCTTTTATTGAAATTAATACCAACGAGTAGTGAGATTAGAATTTTTTATTTTCAGAATCCTAAGGACATATAGATGGATCATTTATTTCAAAAGAAAAATCGGACTCCATACTAGATGAGGATTTTTTCAATAAAGAGGAGATATGATATCCAGATAAAGTTTTAGAATTGTTACCATCAGATATCAAAATACTAAGTTCAGAAACAATATTTACAGGGTTTTTATTAAAAACATCTGACTCTCTACCTGTGTAAATAAAGTATACAATTGGCTTCCGCTCTCCGATATCAAGATGAAAATTATCTCTTACCTTACCATCATAATGTGTTGAATTATTGACTGTCGAAATGTTAATAGATACTTTGCATGTATTTACCATGACAATGGAACAAGAATAGAATGGTTGAGATAAACATCCAGCACACAGTGTGCATAATAAAAAAGAGAATATTAATCTAATCATCAAATTTCACTTGGTAGTATCAAAAAATCACAAATGATTAATAATGTCATTTTTTCAGTTGATTATGATATGAATCATACTATGGGCAAATATCCTGACTATCTATCATGTACTTTACAACCCCATGCTTCTTATCGTCTTTTGTTGAAATGTCCCTGGATAATTCAATTAGATCGTTTTTCCCAAATTTTTTTCACGTCCTGATGATAAGATAACAAACGGATAATCAAAATTACCCGAGCTATCTTTATTTACGGTGAATGCTTCTTCATATTGGAAACCATCATTGATGTTTTCAGTATAAAAATAAGACAAAACATCAATCCCATTAACAGGTAAGTAAATATGATGTTGCTTAATAACATTACCTCCAAAAACATACTCAGGAATAAACACATTAATATCTGAGGAACATACATTCCTAATCCTGACGACATTGGAATACTTCATTTGCGAAGTACATCCGGCAAGAAATAATAAAGCAATAACTACTCTAGTCATCAAATTTTATCCTGCTTAACCAGATCAATCCCTGAACATCTTCATCTGCTGCAACCAATCGAGTATACATGTCAGGACGATATTTTCCATATTTCATTACATCAATCTCTCCCTGAGCGGGCATAACATTCCCTGGTATTGTTTTTTGCATAAGAGTAGATGTTCCTTTATGAGTCCACGAATAATCAGGGCTAGAACCCTCTCCATATTCATCGAGTACTTTATGCCCCATTTCATGAGCACTATCCCATTTATATCTGTTATTAGCGTCAAGAAGCGCCTGTAATTCATCTTGAATATCCTTATAACTATCACCGTAGTTATAATATATTTTTTCAAATCCTGATAGACTAACGGATGCCTGAAAGTCAGGATCTAATGATGATATCAAAGAAAAAGTTCGCATGGATGGAGTAATATTTATCTCAGCCTTTACATTTACTTTAAAAACACCAATCGCTGTAACAATATTTTCACCAATCCCCCCGCCGCGACTTCCATTTCGAGACCAATAAAATTCAACTCCATTTTTGGTCAGGTTAACCAAGTCGTTATAAGGAACTGGGGATAACTTAGGATTACTTCCTTTTATCCCTCCATCACTAACTGCCAGTCGCCATATTATATCTACTGTTTTTTGTTTTCTGTCTACCTTTACATCGACCCATTTTTATTCCTCTGGTGAATTATGAAGTGGATAATCAACTTTTATCATCATATCACCACATAAAGCAATCAGTCTTACGAGTAGTGATTTGCTTTTTAGCTTAGTTGTATCCAGTATGCCTTGATTACTGTAGCCATCCCATTGCCAGGCATGCTCTCCCTTATCAAAATATTTACCGGTCTGCTGTTCACTGTAAATCACTTCATTACCATCAAGCACTTCCAGAGAAAGTCCTTCAGCCTCATCGCCTTTATTTGTGATAGTAAAATCTATTTTTTCTGTATTCTTCGTACTACCACCGCTTATCATTTCTTTATAATCAGGTATATTCAGTGGCGTCAGTATCTTATTACCTGATAATTTAATTCTGTAATCCAGTTTTACATCATCAGAGGATGAATCAGAACCAGAAGTCAGATCCTTTTTCGCCGACTGCGCATGTTGTTCCGCTTCACTTCCCCCGTCATCCGTCTCATACGTATCATCCATCATCGACGCAATAAACCGTGCCTTACAGGGGCAACTGCTCTGGCTGTCCAGCGTCCCCGCCATCAGCCTGCCGTGAATATCTGTTTCAGGAACGCCGCCCACAATAATAAACATTCCCGGATATCTGCCGCAGGTGACCCGGTCCATATCCCGTGCCTGTGGGATACCCATGATCGTATGGTCGTCCGCGCCTTCAATAATCTTCCCGCCGCAGGTGGCTTTGTCCCCCCTGACCAGAAAGTAGCCTGTTCCCATTGCCATCAGTCCTTATGTTGCGTATCACACAATACCGCTGCCCGTACCGGATCGATTGTCACCAGCGTTCCCAGCAGGATTTCCATTTTTCGGTTCAGCAGGGCTTTATCCGCATAGCGGTGCGCCCGCAGGCGCAGCAGTTTCAGTTGTCGGGCTTTTACCTCAAACAGCAGGTCCGGCTCCCACTGCGTCAGCGTCAGCCCCTGTGCGGCGGTATCCAGTTCTTCCAGCAGCAGGAGCGCCATTTCGTTTTTACCGTACTGTTCCGCCACCCGCGCCATCAGCAGTCGCAATAACAGGCGCTGGCGTGCCGTGGTGATGCCCGGACGGGTCTGTATCCAGCCCAGAGCCGCTTCCACGCCCTGACTGTCTGCCATCTCCAGTGCTTCCGGCTCCAGCGCCAGTACGTCATTTGTGGCGTCGTCTGTCGGCACAGCGGCTTTCCCCGCAAACCATGCGCCGTCTTCCCGCATCATGACCTGCTGCGCTATCCAGTTGCGCGTCACCTCGTCGGCGAACGGTGTGCCGTCGTTCCATGCCAGATTTTCCAGCCCCGGCAGGCGTTCCAGCAGTAACGCCAGGTCCTGACGGATAACGGCTGTCCACCTGTCCCACGGTACGCCCGCCTTAGTCAGCGCCTGATGCAGATACCACTGAATGTCCAGCCAGAAATGGCTGACGCCAGTGCTGAACATCAGGTCGGCCTGCTCCAGCAGTTCCGTCCAGTTCTGCTGGGCATACAGCCGCTTAAGCTGATTGCGTGACTCGGTGCGCGGCGGGACCAGCCGGGTTTTGCCGTCCACATCCGGCGGCAGTTCATGCACCGTATCCCAGCGCAGGGTTTTCATCAGCCGGTGCGCCGAAAGCCAGCCCTGCGGCTGTTCGTTCAGATAACGGGCCAGCACTTTCGCCTGGTCGAGCAGGTCGCGCCCGGAGGTGATGGTCTGTACCTGTGGCGCATCCACCGGGGATGACGCTGCAGGTATGCTGCTGCTGTTTTGCGGCACCACCGCGTTCATCCCACCCGACTGCGCCAGACGCGATTCCAGCGCGTTAATCAGCGGCATCAGGGAGGGAGACTGTTGTTCTTCGGGCCATGCGGCGAAGGAAACCGTCAGTTGATTAAGAGCGGCAACAATGTTCGCAAAATCCTCTTTTGCCACTTCCGGGTAGCGGGCAAGGCTGTCGAGCATCTTTTCCCCTGCCAGCCACTCCAGCGCCATTTTCCGGCTGGCCGGTCGCGAGGGCAGCAGTTGCGTACCGAAGCGTTCCACCAGTCCGGCCAGCAGCGCCAGCCCCTCAGCCAGTCCGCGCTCACCGTCGCGGTGCAGTCGCGCCCAGATGTAGTAAGTGGCGATGCGCACGTCTTTTGCCTGCGTCAGCAGCAGGGATTCGGCAAGCTGGCAGATGAGGTCCGTATCCGCGCCGGAAAGTTTGTTCATCTCGTCGCGGATACGCAGGAAATCGTCGTGGTAGCCGGGGTCTTCCCCGACCGGCGTATTTGCCGTCACCGGCAGCAGCCATGTCTGCCACAGCGCTGCCTGTGTTCGCGCCACATCCAGTGCATCCCGGTCGACAAAACAGCTACGGGTCAGCTTTTGCAACAGTTCACTCATCGGCGTCTTCCCCGTATTCTTCCGCATCTTTCATACTCCTGCCGGTCAGAAATACCTGTCCCGGCAGGCGGAAGTTTTTCAGTTCCAGCAGCGCCAGCGGCCCTTTACCCTGTTCAACCCGCAGCAGGTAATTCAGCGGCAGGCCGTCCTGCGCTTTCCACACCACTTTAAAGGTGCTGCTGTCCACCGGTGTCACCTGCGCCTGTTCCAGCAGGCGAATAAGGCTCCAGCTCCCCCGGTAATCCGCCAGTATGCGTTCCATCGCCTGCGTACTGGTCCAGCTCAGCGATGCGCCGGGTTGCCACTGTTCATCCGGCCAGTTGAAACGCTGCCAGCGTTCTTTCTGGTTGAAATACTCCAGTTCCTGCCCGTCAATCACCAGATGTGTCTTCATCACGTCTCGGGCCGGTTTTGCCCGCAGTTCAAAATGTATTCCGGCATCGCCGCTGGCAAAGGCGGTGTCAGCCACGTCGCGCAGGCGGTTCAGGGCGCGGATAAAGTCCGGGTTGACCGTCAGCCCCTGCGTGTTCATGGCGTCCGCCACCCAGTAGCGGCCTTCACGTTTCAGAACGCCGGAAAGGTTGGCGGCAATAAACTGGTTGATGCGCCCGTCATCGCGCAGATACTGCGCCAGCAGGGGGAGGGAGGCATCGTTCTGTGAGGCTTTGAACGGGTAGCGACCAGCGAAGTCCTGATTCCAGTGGCTGACAATCGCCCGCTGCCACTGGCGGTTCAGGCTG
>OGQQ01002969.1_pt1 | contig 10316 bp, 8 predicted proteins | sample 1553281 | NCBI WGS metagenome assembly OGQQ01 (sample SAMEA2579937, study PRJEB22360) | human gut metagenome | biome: human gut; feature: human-associated habitat; material: faeces | place: Denmark | collected 2008/2010 | reverse complement strand
AATAGGAGAAAAAGATGAATTTACAGAATGAATTAGGAAAAAGAAGAAGTTTAATGGTAGTAAAAACCGTAGATTTCGGTGTATATCTCGGAACAAAAGATGAGAAGGTTCTGCTTCCGAAGAAAGAAGTGCCTGCCGGTATTGAAGTCGGAGATCCGATCGAAGTATTCTTATACAAAGATTCATCCGACCGTATCATTGCAACCACCCGCATACCAAAGCTGATGATGGGAGAAGTGAAGGTACTGGAAGTCGCTGACACAGCGAGAATCGGTGCATTTCTGGACTGGGGTCTGGAAAAAGACCTCTTGCTTCCGTTCCGCGAGCAGACAGCAAAAGTCTCCAAGAAAGACAAAGTATTAGTCGCTCTGTATGTGGACAAGAGCGGAAGACTGTGCGCAACGATGAAAGTGTATGATAAGCTCCGCACAGATGCGCCATACGAGAAAGACGCAGAAGTGAAAGGACGCATTTACGAGATCAGTGATAACTTTGGCGCGTTTGTCGCAGTAGATGATAAATATTCTGCGCTGATCCCGAAGAGAGAAGCGTACGGCAATCTGAAAGTCGGCATGGAAGTCGAGTGTCGCGTAACAAAAGTGCACGAAGACGGAAAACTAGATCTAAGTGTCAGAAAGAAAGCGTTTGAGCAGATGGATGATGATGCAGTCATGATTCTGGACTATGTAGAAAAAAATGGTGGAAGTATTCCATTTACTGACAAATCTGATCCTGAAAAAATCAAGGAAACTTTTGGAATTAGTAAAAATGCATTCAAAAGAGCAGTTGGCAGATTATTTAAAGAGCATAAGATACAAATTAAGGAGAATGGAATTGAACTTTCGAAAAAATAGGTTCTTGAAATCCTAAAAAAATAAGGTATAATTAGTAGCGTGAGAAAAAGAAAAGAGCTTATCAAGCGTGAATAATGGAAGGAGAGCAATAGAATGAAAGTACAGAATATCAAAGACATCGACGCATTTTTTAAGACAGTTGACGATTGTTCAGGAAGAGTTGAATTAGTAACAGGAGAAGGAGACAGACTGAACCTGAAATCTAAATTATCTCAGTATGTTTCTATGGCAAACATCTTCTCCGGCGGAGAGATCCCGGAGCTTGAGATCATCGCTTATGAGCCGGAAGATACAGACAGACTGATCAAATTCATGATGAACAACTAATTAGAATCAGGTCGCAAAGAGATATGAGAAGGCAGATGGCAGGATATGCTATCTGCCTTCTTGCGTGTATAGGCTTCAGAGAAAGCTGACGTTACAACGTGCACTAATGTTATGCAGATTATGATTATGAAAAATTTAGTTCGGGATAACAAAAAACGCTATCATGGGTGGAAATGTGGTATAATATTCGAGATACCAGGGGCAAAAGCCTGAAACCACTATGTGCAGGCACATGAGTGGTTTTATGAAACAATTCGTATGGTATCTTAACAAAATGAAGAAATATAAGAATACATAAATTATAAAATAAAAAGGAGTCGGAATAGATTATGAGTTTTGCGCATCTGCATGTCCATACGGAGTTCAGTCTGCTGGATGGTTCCAATAAAATCAAAGAATGTGTTTCCAGAGTGAAGGAACTGGGAATGAACAGTGTGGCGATCACGGATCATGGAGTTATGTTCGGCGTGATCGATTTTTATCGTGCGGCAAAGGCAGCAGGGATCAAGCCAATCCTTGGATGTGAAGTGTATGTTGCGCCCGGCTCCCGTTTTGATAAAGAGGCAGTTGGCAATAATGATGACAGATATTATCATCTCGTACTTCTGGCAGAAAATGAGACCGGTTATTACAACTTAATGAAGATCGTATCCAGAGGATTTACAGAAGGCTACTATTATAAACCGCGTGTCGATATGGAACTATTGGAGCAATACCATGAGGGAATCATTGCTTTGAGTGCTTGCCTTGCAGGGGAAGTGCAGAAGAATATTCTCCGGGGAATGTATGGTGAGGCAAAGGCTGCAGCGTGCCGGTACAAAGATATTTTCGGAGAAGGAAATTTCTTTCTGGAACTGCAGGATCATGGAATGGAGGAGCAGAAACTGGTAAACCAGTCGCTGCTTCGTATGTCGCAGGAGACAGGAATTGAACTGGTGGCAACGAATGATATCCACTATACTTACGCAGACGATGTGAAGCCACATGACATCCTGCTCTGTATCCAGACTGGCAAGAAGTTGGCAGATGAAGACCGTATGCGTTATGAAGGCGGGCAGTATTACATCAAGTCCGAAGAAGAGATGCGAAAATTATTTCCATATGCACAGGAAGCAATTGATAATACACAGAAGATTGCGGACCGTTGCAATGTGGAGATTGTATTTGGTGAGAAGAAGCTGCCGAAATATGATGTGCCAGATGGTTTTACTTCCTGGGAGTATTTGAATAAATTATGTTATGAAGGACTGGAAAGACGGTATCCGGGAGACGATCCGAAGATCCGTGAACGTCTGGAATACGAGCTTAGCGTTATTAAACGTATGGGGTATGTAGATTATTTCTTGATTGTATGGGATTTTATCAAATATGCAAGAGACCACGGCATCAGTGTCGGACCGGGACGAGGTTCGGCAGCCGGAAGTATTGTATCCTACTGTCTAGGTATTACAAGTATTGATCCGCTCCGGTATCAGCTCCTGTTTGAGCGTTTTCTGAATCCGGAACGTGTATCTATGCCGGATATTGACGTGGATTTTTGCTTTGAACGAAGACAGGAAGTCATTGATTATGTTGTGCGGAAATATGGAACTGACCGGGTGGTGCAGATCGTAACGTTCGGTACAATGGCGGCGCGCGGCGTTATCCGTGATGTAGGGCGTGTTATGGACCTTCCGTATGCATTTGTAGATGGAATCGCCAAAATGATCCCGAAAGAACTGAATATTACACTGGGGAAAGCATTACAGTCCAGTCCGGATTTCAAAAAAGCTTACGATAACGATCCGCAGGTAAAAGAGCTGATCGATATGTCCATGCGTCTGGAAGGACTTCCGAGACATACATCCATGCATGCAGCCGGTGTCGTGATCAGTCAGAAAGCAGTAGAAGAATACGTGCCGCTTTCGGTAGGTTCGGATGGTTCGGTTGTCACACAGTTTACAATGACAACGCTGGAAGAGCTGGGACTTCTGAAAATGGATTTCCTCGGTCTCCGGACGCTGACTGTTATTCAGGATGCAGTGCGCCTGGCAGAAAAGAGTTCCGGTAAAGAGATTGACATCAATGCGATTGATTATAACGATAAAAAAGTACTGGATTACATCGGAAGCGGCGAGACAGATGGCATATTCCAGTTGGAAAGTGGCGGTATGAAAGGGTTCATGAAGGAACTGAAACCACAGAATCTGGAAGACATTATCGCCGGTATCTCGCTGTACCGTCCGGGACCGATGGACTTCATTCCACAGTATAGTAAGGGAAAGAACCATCCGGAGTTGATCACTTACGACTGCCCGCAGCTGGAGCCGATCCTTGCGCCGACTTACGGCTGTATCGTATATCAGGAACAGGTTATGCAGATCGTACGTGATCTTGCCGGATTTACACTGGGACGAAGCGACCTTCTGCGCCGTGCCATGTCCAAGAAAAAAGCTTCTGTTATGGCAAAAGAACGCCAGAATTTCGTTTACGGAAACGTGGAAGAGGGAGTACCGGGATGTATCGCCAACGGTATTTCCGAGGAGATCGCAAACAAGATCTACGATGAGATGACAGATTTTGCAAAGTATGCCTTCAATAAGTCTCATGCTGCCGCTTATGCAGTGGTTTCCTACCAGACGGCATATCTCAAATATTACTATCCGGTAGAATTTATGGCTGCACTGATGACATCCGTTGTGGAAATGCCGAACAAGGTTGCCGAGTATATTTCTGTATGCCGCCAGATGGGGATCCGGATCCTTCCGCCGGATATCAATCATGGTGTTTATGGCTTTTCTGTTGACAATGGTTCCATTCGTTATGCACTTTCTGCCATCAAGAGTATCGGCCGTCCGGTAATCGAGGGGATTGTGCGGGAGCGTGAGGAGCACGGAGAATATACCTCCCTGAAAACATTTATTGAGCGAAATATCGACCAGATCAACAAGAGAGTTGTGGAAAATCTGATCAAGGCCGGAGCGCTGGACTGCCTGGAGGGAAACCGGAATCAGAAAATGACGGTTTATACGCAGATCATAGACAGTATCAACCAGGATAAGAAGCATACCATGGCGGGACAGCTGAGTCTTTTTGATATTGTGCCTGAAGAAGATAAAAAGGAATTTGAGATCCGTATGCCGCAGGCAGCAGAATATCCGAAGGAGACGATACTGACCTTTGAGAAGGAAGTTCTCGGCATCTATCTCAGCGGTCATCCGCTGGAGCGTTACCGGAATATGATGGAAAAAATGATCTCTGCAAAAACTTCTGATTTTCAGCCGGATGATGAAACAGGGATACCGGAGGTTTACGATAACCAGAAAGTGATCGTGGGTGGAATGATCACGGATAAAACCATAAAATATACAAAGAATAATAAGGTAATGGCGTTCCTTACAGTGGAAGATCTGGTAGGCACCGTGGAGGTTGTGGTATTTCCACGTGATTACGAAAAATGCCAGATGTTCCTGAATGAAGATGCCCGGCTCTTTATTCAGGGAAGAGTATCCGCAGAAGACGACAAAGCCAGCAAGCTGATCCTGGAAAAGGTCCGTCTTTTTGATGATATGCCAAGAGAACTGTGGCTCCAGTTTGAAAGCCGGGAAGAGTACGCAAAAGCCGAGACCGGTCTGGTAGACGATCTGATGGAATCCAGAGGAAACAGCACGGTGGTTATTTATCTCAAAGATGTCAAGGCAATGAAGAAACTTCCCCCTGCTTATCAGGTCCATATCGAGGATCCCTGGCTGGAGCGCATGTGTAAAAAATATGGAAGTTCCAATGTTAAAATTGTGGAGAGAGTATTGAAAAACTTATAAAAATGCTATAAACTATACCCGAATATGTGTATTACAATAGGTTGTTTCATAAGATGGAGGATAACAATATGGCAGAGAACAAAATCAAAACGATCGGCGTTTTGACCAGTGGCGGTGACGCACCTGGAATGAATGCTGCAATCCGTGCTGTTGTCAGAAGAGGATTAAGCAGCGGACTGAACGTAAAGGGAATCTATAAAGGATACAGCGGTCTCTTAAATGAAGAGATCAGAGATATGACAGCAAGAGACGTTTCCGATACGATTGAGCGAGGCGGAACAATTCTTTATACTGCCAGATGTGCAGAGATGAGAACAGAGGAAGGACAGCAGCAGGCTGCAGAGATCTGCAGAAAGCATGGGATCGACGGCCTTGTTGTTATCGGTGGAGACGGATCCTTCGCAGGTGCTCAGAAGCTTGCGAACCTTGGAATCAATACCATTGGCCTGCCGGGAACTATTGACCTTGATATCGCATGTACCGAGTACACCATCGGTTTCGATACTGCTGTAAATACAGCTATGGAAGCTATTGACAAGGTACGTGATACATCCACATCCCATGAGAGATGCAGTATCATCGAGGTTATGGGACGTAACGCCGGATACCTTGCAGTATGGTGCGGTATCGCAAACGGTGCTGAGGATATCCTGATCCCGGAGAAATATGATTACGACGAGCAGAAGCTTATTGACAATATCGTAGAGAGCCGTAAGAAAGGCAAGAAACACCATATCATCGTAAATGCTGAGGGTATCGGCCATTCAGAGGCTATGGCAAAACGTATCGAGGCTGCAACAGGCATCGAGACACGTGCAACTATCCTTGGTCACATGCAGCGTGGTGGAAGCCCTACATGTAAGGACCGTGTATATGCGTCCATGATGGGTGCTCTTGCAGTAGACCTTCTTGTTGCCGGTAAACGCAGCCGTGTTGTTGGATATCGCCACGGTGAGTTCGTTGATTTTGACATCAATGAGGCTCTTGCAATGCAGAAGAATGTAGATTCCTACATGTGGGAGGTTTGCAATTCTCTTTCTCACAACTACAATAAATAAAAAATATGAACTTGAAAAAAGTTTCAGACGGATTGCATAAACTGAATACGTCACAAATAATTGCCCTCGGCTTTGCGGGGGTGATTTTTGTAGGTGGACTTATTTTGTGGATGCCGTTCTGCAGTGCACCCGGGCAGGCTGTTACCTTCCCGGATGCTGTTTTTACAGCGGCGACCAGCGTATGTGTAACAGGACTTTCCACAGTTGTTATGGCAGTCCAGTGGAGCCCCATTGGAAAAGCGGTTATCCTGTGCCTGATACAGATCGGCGGGATCGGACTGATCGCACTGGCGAATATGATATTCATCAGCCTCCGGCGGAAAATTTCCCTGAAAAACCGGCGGATCATCAAGGAATCCTACAACCTGGATGAAATGGGTGGAGTCGTGGCTGTAGTCCGCAGTGTGGTGAAATGCGTGTTTCTTGCAGAAGGAATCGGTGCGGTCCTGTATGCGTTTTGCTTTGTACCGGAATTTGGAATAAAAAAAGGTCTGGTGCATGCCATATTTCTGGCGGTATCTGCATTCTGCAACGCAGGGATCGATCTTTTCGGGGAAACAAGCCTTTCGGTATATGTGAGCAATCCGCTGGTCAATATCACTACGATTGGCCTGATCATTGTGTCAGGTCTTGGATTTATCGTCTGGTGGGATCTGTGGGATAAATTCCGCAAGGTTCTGAGAAAAGAGCTCTCCCCATCCAGAGTTTTTCGTGTACTGCGGCTTCAGAGCAAGCTGGTCCTTACGATGACCGGGATCCTGGTATTTTCAGGAGCATTTCTGGTATTTATCTTTGAATCCGGAAACCCTTCCACGCTGAAGGGGGCACCACTGGGAACAAAGCTCATGGCATCCTTTTTCCAGTCAGTGACAACACGTACGGCGGGATTTTATACCATGGATCAGTCGCTTTTGTCCACACCTACCGTGATCATTTCCCTACTGTGGATGTTTATCGGAGGATCACCCATGGGCACTGCCGGTGGTGTGAAGACTACTACCATTGCGGTTCTGATCCTTTCTATTGCAGCATATCTTCAGGGAAAAAAGGATGTAGAGGTATACGGCCGCAGGATCCGTGAGAGCTATCTCCGTTCTGCCATGGTTGTTGCAGGAACCAGTGTGCTGATCCTTTTTACCATGACGGTGCTTTTGTCCGCAGTAATGCCGGGAGTGGATTTGGCAGATGTTTTATATGAGATCACTTCTGCGGGGGCTACAGTAGGACTTTCCAGAGGACTGACACCTCAGCTGAATGTGGCAGGCAAGTGGATCGTGATCCTTACCATGTATCTGGGACGTATCGGACCGCTGACACTTGGAACAGCAGTTGTGATGCGTGTACGCAACAGGCCGGGAAGCACCACGCATCTCGGTGAAGAAGATATCATGATCGGTTAAACAGGAGAATAGAATGAAAAATAAATCTTTTGCCGTGATCGGGCTTGGACAGTTTGGAATGACTCTGGCGGTGACGCTGGCAGAGTCAGACTGCGATGTCCTTGCCATTGATGACAAAGAAGAAAATATCGAAGAGATTTCCGAAAAAGTAACCTATGCGGTAAAAGCAGATGTCCGTGAACCGGGAATCCTGAAGGCTCTGGGAGTTCAGAATGTGGATGTAGCCATTATCGCAGTTGCCGAAAATCTGGAAGCCAGTATTTCCGCAACCATGCAGGCCAAAGATCTGGGAGTGCCCTTTGTAGTTGCAAAAAGTATGAATTCTCTTCATGGACGTATACTTGACAAAATCGGTGCAGATAAGATTATTTATCCGGAACAGTCCATGGGACTGCGGGTTGCCAGAAATCTTATGTCCGGCGGGTATCTGGATGTATTTGAGCTTTCAGCGGAGTTCAGTATGGCGGAGTTTTCCATGCCGGTATCCTGGAGTGGAAAAAATCTGGTAGATCTGAATGTACGGGAGCGTTTTCACATTAATATCATTGGCATCAAGCAGGGTGAAAATGTCACGGTAGATCTGGATCCTTCCGAACCGCTTCCGGACAACTGTTCCATAATCGCCATCGGAAAAAACAAGGATCTGAATGCAAGTCGTGAGGAATTACGTTAACCGAATACGGATTGCCGGAAGGAGAGAAATAAAAGTATGATAACCAGTGTATCAAATGCAAAAATAAAAAATGTCATGCAGCTGAACCAGAAGGCAAAAGCCAGAAGAGAGCAGGGACTTTTTGTGGCAGAAGGCCGGAAAATGTTTCTGGAAGCACCGGAAAGCTGGGTTTCCCAGGTGTTTGTTTCCGAGGCCGTTTCCCGGGATGAAGAGCTGATGTCCCAGGCAGAAAAATATCCCTGTGAGATCGTGAAGGATTCCGTATTCCGTCAGATGTGTGATACCAAGACTCCCCAGGGGATCCTGACAGTTCTGAAGCTGCCTTCCTGGAGCGAGGAAGAGGTACTGGCGGGAAAAAATCCTCTGGTCATGGTTCTGGAGGATCTTCAGGATCCGGGAAATGCGGGAACCATTCTCAGGACCGGTGAGGGCGCCGGCGTAAGCGGAGTTTTCCTCACAAAAACCTGCGTGGATATCACAAATCCCAAGGTGATCCGTTCTACCATGGGCTCCATTTACAGAATGCCTTTTCTATACGTGGAAGATGTGGTATCATTAGAAAAGAAGCTGAAAGAAAAGGGAATCCGCAGTTTTGCAGCTCATCTGAAGGGCGAGAATTCCTATGATCAGGAATCCTATAAGGGTGGTACCGCATTTTTCATCGGAAACGAGGGAAAGGGCCTGACTGATCAGGCAGCGGAGGCAGCAGACTGTCTGATCCGCATTCCCATGTGCGGAAAGGTAGAATCGCTGAATGCTGCCATGGCATCAGGAATTCTGATGTACGAAGCTGCAAGACAGAGAAGAGAATAAGAGAGGAGGGGTTTTATGACACCTTTGGCCTGGCTTGGAATACTGGCAATTTTACTGGTAATTGAAGCAATCACGGTAGGACTTACCACTGTCTGGTTTGCAGGCGGTGCTCTTGTGGCGTGCATTGCCTCGTGGCTTGGTGGGGGAATTGTTGTACAGCTCCTTTTATTTTTCGGAGTTTCCGTGGTGCTTCTGATCTTTACCAGACCTCTGGCGGTCCGCTACATGAACAAGGGCGTGGAAAAGACCAATGCAGAGAGCCTTCTGGGAAAAAGAGCCGTAGTGATACAGCCGGTCAACAACCTGGCCCAGACCGGGCAGGTGAGGATCAATGACATCGAGTGGACTGCACGGACCGCAGATGACGGGGAAGAAATTCCAACAGGTGCAGTGGTTGAGATCGAAGAGATCCGTGGAGTGAAGCTGATCGTAAAAGAAATTAGCAAGGAGGGCTAAATTATGGGTGGAGTTGTTGTTTTGCTTGTAGTCATCGTTCTTGTGCTGTGGGTACTTGCATCCTGTATCCGCATTGTACCGCAGGCCTATGCAGTGGTACTGGAACGTCTTGGCGCTTACAAGGCTACCTGGAGTACAGGAATCCATTTCAAGGTTCCGTTCATTGAGCGTGTTGCAAGAAGAGTAAACCTGAAAGAACAGGTTGTGGATTTTCCACCGCAGCCGGTAATTACCAAAGATAATGTAACCATGCAGATCGATACGGTTGTATTTTTCCAGATCACAGATCCGAAGCTTTACGCATATGGCGTTGAGAATCCGATCATGGCGATCGAGAATCTTTCTGCTACAACACTTCGTAACATCATCGGTGATATGGAGCTGGATGAGACACTGACATCCCGAGAGGTTATCAATACCAAGATGCGTGCTTCCCTTGATGTGGCTACAGATCCATGGGGAATCAAGGTTAACCGTGTGGAGCTTAAGAACATCATTCCTCCGGCAGCCATCCAGGATGCCATGGAGAAACAGATGAAGGCTGAGCGTGAGAGACGAGAAGCCATTCTGAAAGCAGAAGGAGAGAAACGTTCCACCATCCTTGTTGCAGAGGGTAAAAAACAGTCCGCGATCCTGGATGCTGAGGCTGAGAAGCAGGCGGCGATCCTTCATGCGGAGGCTCAGAAGGAGCGTATGATCAAAGAGGCTGAAGGACAGGCACAGGCAGTCCTTAAAGTACAGCAGGCAACTGCAGAAGGACTTCGTATGATCAAGGAAGCAGGAGCAGATGAATCTGTTCTTACTCTGAAGAGCCTGGAGGCTCTTACAAAGGTTGCTGACGGTAAGGCAACGAAGATCATCATTCCGTCCGAGATACAGGGCATCGCAGGGCTGGCAACATCCCTGAAGGAAATCATGATAGATAAACCGGCAGA
>OGQQ01002966.1_pt1 | contig 10318 bp, 7 predicted proteins | sample 1553281 | NCBI WGS metagenome assembly OGQQ01 (sample SAMEA2579937, study PRJEB22360) | human gut metagenome | biome: human gut; feature: human-associated habitat; material: faeces | place: Denmark | collected 2008/2010 | reverse complement strand
TCGCGAGTTCCGCACGAGCCGGAGAGCACTTAATGTGCTCTCCGTGCGAGCAGGACTGTCCGAGCAGGGAGTGAAGTCCTCCGGCTGCCTCCGAACAGGTCAGACCTGCTAGCAGGTGGGGTACTCGCCCTCCCAGACGATGCGACGGTACTGATCCGGATCGGTGTCGCCCTCGGTGGAGAAGCAGAGCACAGAGCTCGTCTTATCCAGGCCGATGAGCTCCTTGAGCTCGGCGTACTCGGGATCAAGCATGAGAGTCTCGACCAGGCCGGTGGTCACAGCGCCAGACTCGCCGGAGATGACGCGCGGGTCGCCCTTCTCGGGAGCACCCAGGGTGCGCATGCCGCGAGCGGTGACCCAGTCGGGGCAGGACACGAAGGCAGCGGTGTGGTTGCGCAGGATATCCCAGCCCAAGATGTTGGGCTCGCCGCAGCACAGGCCGGCCATGATGGAGGGCATGTCGCCGTCCACGATGCGCGGATCGCCGTCGCCGGCGGCAGCACCCTTGTACAGGCAGGCGGCCGGAGCGCACTCGACCACAACGAAGGTGGGCGGGTTATCGGGATACAGGTTGGTGAAGTAGCCCACCACGGCGCCCGCGAGCGAACCCACGCCAGCCTGGACAAACACGTGCGTCGGGCGGTTGATGGCCATCTCGCGCAGCTGCTCGGCAGCCTCGGAAGCCATGGTGCCGTAGCCCTCCATGATCCAGGACGGGATCTTCTCGTAGCCCTCCCAGGCGGTGTCCTGAACGATGACGCCGCGCTCGCAGGCATCGGCCTCGGCGGCGGCCATGCGCACGCACTCGTCGTAGTTGACCTCTTCGATGGTCACTGTGGCGCCCTCGGCGGCGATGTTATCGAAGCGGGGCTTGGTGGAACCCTTGGGCATGTGCACGACGGCCTTCTGGCCCAGCTTGTTGGCAGCCCATGCCACGCCGCGGCCATGGTTGCCGTCGGTGGCGGTAAAGAAGGTGGCCTGGCCAAAGTCCTTGGCAAGCTGATCGGAGGTCAGGTAATCGAAGGTGCACTCGGCAACGTCCTTGCCGGTCTCGTCGGCAATGTAATTGGCCATGGCAAACGAACCGCCCAGGACCTTAAAAGCGTTGAGGCCAAAGCGATAGCTCTCGTCCTTAACGCACAGGTTGGACAGGCCCAGGCGCGCGGCCTGGCCGTCCAGGCGGGCAAGCGGAGTGACGGTGTACTGGGGGAACGACTGGTGGAAGGCACGGGCCTTCTTCACGTGGTCGAGGCTCATGATTCCCAAGTGCTTGTCATCGCTCTTGGGCATCGTGTTGCCCGCCCACTGGATCTTATCGGCCATACGGTGAACTCCTTAAGTTCTCTCTTGCCGGCCCCCGCATACGCGTTTCAGCCCATTCCCATTCCTGCGGCTGAACTTTTATGTGGATGCCAAACAAAAAGTTTGTTAGCAATGTTCTATCACACTTTTTGATTGCTAAACCTAACAAATTGTTTGTTGCCGTAATCGGTACTTTTTCCCCGCCGAACGGTTACATAACGCAGCGACGCTTTCGTTATTTGCGAACAGGTGTGGTTTATGGCAAAGTGTGCCCAAACTAATTTTTAGGAAGGCACCCATGACCCCCGCACAGATTGAGTTTTACAAGCGTCTTGCACACGGCCTGGCGCTCCAGTTTGGCCCCAACTGCGAAATCGTCGTCCACGATCTGGAGACCGAGGACGTGGACCACTCCATCGTAGTGATTGAAAACGGCCACGTCAGTGGGCGCAAACTGGGTGACGGCCCCAGCCATATTGTGCTTGAATCCATGCACGATGGCACCACCGACGTGCACGACCGCGAGCCATACCTCACCAAAACCGCCGATGGCAAGCTGCTCAAGTCCTCGACGATCTTTATCCGCAACGATGAGGGCAAGCCCGTCGGCATTTTGGGCATTAACTTTGACATTACGCTCATGAAGGCTTTTGAGCGCTCGCTCGATGCCTTTACCGGCACCGGCGGCTCGGGCTACACCGAGCCCGAGCCCATTACCAAAAACATCGGCGACCTGCTCGAAGACCTGCTGCGCGAGTGCGAACAGTTTGTGGGCAAGCCCGCGGCGCTCATGACCAAAGACGAGCGCATCCGCGCCATTGGCTACCTCGACCGTCGCGGCGCCTTCCTCATCTCCAAGTCGAGCGAACGCGCCTGCGAGTTCTTTGGTATCTCCAAATACAGCTTCTATAGTTACCTCAACGAGGCAAAGGCTGCCGCCGGCGACAAATAGTCAGCGCGCCTGCGCCCCTCCCCTTTTGGGCGCGAGTTCTGGAATGCGCGAATCCGAGAGTCGGCCGCAAGGCAAGTTCCATATAATCGATGAATGCGAGCATTTCGAAAGGATGGGACAAAATGGGGTCGAGCAACGCATCACGCAACGGCCGCGGAGGCTTCGCTTCTGCCGCCAGGCATGCGAAACGCGCGTTTGACGAGGGCGAAGACGATCTGTTTGCGTTGAGCCTCGACGACGTGATGAGCGACCGCCCTTGGACCGCCGATGAGCTCATGGGCGGCGGGGTTCGCCCGGCAGGCCCAAAGCCTACGTCGGCCGCTGCTCCCGCTCCGGCCACTACGCCTGCGCCAGCATCCGTGCCCGCAGATGACTTTGCCACCCGCCCCATCATGCAGGTACCGCGCCAGGCCGCCCCTGCGCCCCGCCCCACCAGCGATCCGTCCGAGACGGCGGCGTTCCTTGCCGCGGCGGCACAGCGCCATGCGCCCAGCAGCGCACCCGCGTATGCCACCCCGCAGCAGCCGACACACGCGGCTCCCGAACCCCAGCCCGAGCCCGAACTCGAGCCGCCCGTTATGGATCTGGACGACCTCGCCAACCGCCAGTTTGCCTTCGATTCCTGGGCCGCGGCCGACTTGGACGAGACCTCGGCCGGCATGCCGGCGCTCGATATTCCGGTCAACCCGCTGTTTGCAGCTGCCGAGGAGCGCGACTCCGATTACAACGAAACAACAGCGCACGATGACCGCTTTGATGCCGCGCCCCGCGCCTCCCGCATTGAGACCGAGAGCTACGGATCCGCATCGAGCGCATACGATAACGGCCCGTTTGCCAACGCGTCCGCTCCTGAGCACAACAAGGCTGGCATAAAGGCCGCATCGGCATCGTCGTATACCCGCGGCACCGACGACGAGCGCTTTGCCGACTTCTACACCGAGGAAGAGCCGCCGCACTTCTCTGAGTTTCCCCAAGCGGCAAAGATCGTCTTTATCGCGATTATCGTGGCCCTACTCGGCGTGATCGCATTTGAGGGATTCCAGCTATTCCGCAGCCCCACCGCGTCCGAATCGGCAACGCAGCAAAAAGAGGACGACAACCAGTACCTGGACATCAACACCCTCAAGGGCGACCCCAACGACGGAGACGAGTAGCGGGGGCTGGGGCGGCTGAAGCGTCCATATGTAGCACCAGCTTCTACGTGCTGTTTTGTCATCCGGTTACACTTTTCCGGATGTTGAGACCGTCGGATTCGACACTTTTCCGTACTTTTGAGGTGCCGATTTCGACACTTTTCCGGATGTAGGCCGAATAATCGCCGCGAAATCAAGCGCCGTCTGCGCATCATTTCGCAGGCGGCGCTTGATTTCTGTCCGCATGCGCTGATAGACTCCATCGTGCCCGCAAGGAGCGGGCGCGTTTTATCCAGAGTCGGGGTAGAGAGTTGGCTCCACGATCCCGACGCCAACCGGCCAAGAGGCACGGTGGCCCTGCCAACATCGATGAAAGGAGTCCGTATGGACAATTTCTCCGTGCGCAGCGAGCGCAACTTCCACAACCTGGCAGCCAAGCCAAAACGAATGCATCTTCTCGACGAGCCGAGCAGCTATGCCTCGGCCATGGTCAAGAGCAGCCTCTCCCACCAGATGCGCTTTACCGTGCAGATGCTCGAGGAAGAGCTCTGCGCTGCCGGCAATCCACATGTGTTGCAGATCAAGCTGCTCGGAGACGACTCGCGTGAGCCGTCCAGTTGGAAGCTCTTTGCCGACGGCACGTGCGTTGCGGATGGATCCGGCGCCTTTGCACGCGAGTGCTTCTACGAGGGAGCCGAGGTATTCCTGGACCTGTGCCGTGAGGCCGTCGAGACTGCCGAGCTGCGCCAGTGGAGCCAGAGGGAGTACGAGCTGCTGAGTGCCACGCGCGGAATCGTAAGGGTGTAGACGGGCGGACGAGCCATCGACGATTCTGAGCTGACAAAGGCCGGGATTTAGATTCCCGGCCTTCAACCTAGCATTGCTTTATGAGATCGAGCACCGCGGGGATATCGTCAGCGCTACGGAGTGCGACATAGGTCGGCATACCCGGCCCAAATCCGCCCTGCGTGCGCTTGTCCCGGCACATGGCCTCCGGGTCAATCAGCTCGTCCACACTCTTTGCCAGGCCGACGGCAATCCAACCACCGTTGCTGGTCCTGCCTTCCAGCACGGCATGCAGTTTTCGCTTGCCCGACCTGAAGCCTACGTAGTACTTGGCTATATAGGACTCCCACGAAGGGTTACCACTCAGAACAGACTCGCACACCTCATCGAAAAGCTTCTGGTTGAGTCCGCCTTCGGCAAAAGTGGGGTGATTCTCCTGCAGAGTCCAGATAGGCGCCTCGTCAGACTCCCCGCGAGAGGGGCGATACTTGTCGACGACATCTGCCGGAAGATCGGGGTACCTCCATATCTCACACGCCCCTTTCGCCAGCTCGTCCGCGCGCTGCCTAATCTCTTCCTCGCCCCATTTTTCATGCGAGGCAATCGACTTGTTCAGGTAGAGCGGGCTGCATTTAAGTCCCACGTTCGGAAGATTGAGCTTGTCCGAGAACGACCGGTTTGAGTACTCCTGGTTGTAGCCCGTCAGCGTAAGGTTGCCCAGGTTGTTGCATAACCTGTCGTGGATGTCTTCCCAGTTCTCGCCAAGCGATTCCTTCCAGCCATGTTCACCGTCGATCGTCTGGGGCATGACGTGCTCGATTTGGTAATTGTCAGCCGAGATGGGCTCCTTCGGGTGGTGCCAGTTCTCCATGCGCTCCAGGTAATAACGCTTTTTGGAGAAGCGGTTGTAGCAGTCACGCGTCTTAAACTCCTCGACAAAATGCTCGTCTGTCGGGAAGTACGCAGTCATACCGCTGCTGTGGATAAGGAGCATCGCCGTAACGTACTCCTCTATATCGTCCTGCTGCTCGAGGTTGCGATACATGCCGGCAAAGAAATTATTTAGGCCCGTGGTAAGCCTGCCGCAAACCGCCCGCCTGAACAGGAACGACTCGATAGTCTCGCAGATACGCAGAAACGCATTATGGTTTAACATATTTCCCTCGTAAACCGAGTAAAGCAGCATCAAAAGAGGCCTGATCTGCTTCACATCAAGGCTTACGATTCTGCCGAATACTTGGTGCAGGCCATCGTCTTTCTCCTCGCCAAGGAACAACCTGGCATATCTTTGCGCATATTCGCGGAGTTCCTTCAGCAGGCCCTCGGTATCCCCATCGTAGTCATCAGCGAAATAGCGTTTGAACTCGTAGTAGGCCTCGTTTTCCTTCGGCATCCTATTGGGAACCTTGAGCCACAGCCAGTACCAGATAAATGCATTGAACTCTTCTTCGCCGCCTTTTCCGAACAGGCGCTCGAGCGAGTGCCAGTAACCCTCGTAAAGCTTGGTCTGCTCGTCATTGGGAAGAGACATAAGAACGTAGTTACGAATGAGGTCAATAGGCGTGAGCGGCTTGCCCTTGGAGTTCATGGACTCAAATATGAGCTGAGCATTATCAACGCCCGCGGTGAGCTTGGTGTCGATGACCTGCACGCGGTTTAGCCCCGCCCAAAGCCTTGCAGGGTCGAATGATTTCCCGTGCATCTTTTCACGGAAGAACGCATGGTTCTCGACAATGCGATCCGATTTTTCATCTGGCACGGGAGACCCAGACACGATGGAGAACAGTGTCTCTTTATCGTCCTGCGAGAGCACCAGCTTGTAGCGCGCCAGACCGTTGTAGTCATCATCGTTAAAGAGGTAGTTCTTCCGCAGCGCAGAGACCTTGAGGTCTCCAAGGAAGCCGGCCTTGTCGGGATTACCCTCCAGATAGTCAGCCAAGGCAGCGATCATCAACGAAAACGTCGTCATGCGCTGCTGCCCGTCAATCAGAAGCACGCGCGAAATACTCGTGGCAGAGCTCTCGGACTCGGGGATATAAAGCATCGACCCCACGAAGTGCGATACGCCATCACGACCCGCTCGCATGACGTCATCCCAAAGAACCTCGCACTCTTTTACGCTCCACGAATAAACTCGCTGGTACACGGGAATGACGAACTGCATCTTCGCCACGCCCATAAGGTCGAGCAGATTTGCCTCGGTTGCTTTCATTTGCGCAATCCCCCTTGTCTTGTTTACGCCGTTTGCAGTCAGTCCTCCACTGAGCGGAGGGCGCTAAAGACGAGAGCATCGAAGCGCTGAAGCAACCGGGATGCTCATATCACTAGATTTTACAACGTAGGCAAACGCTGACGCCGTCATGGTGACGCGCAATCGTTGCACGCCACTCCCCAAAATCATCCGATGTCAAGAGACCGACACTTGTGTATGTCTTTTGACATTGCCACAGTCTTACGGGCTTCTTACCTCATATGCCAAGAGCGAACTCCTGGATCGCCGCCTCTCCCGCCTAAAGGAGCTTGACAAGAACTGATCGAAGGGCAAATAAGACATCGAGCAAGTCGCCGTTGCGCTCATCGCGCCTCGCAAAAAGACGGGCAAGCACGGCGCCATCTTGATCGATGGCGATACTGGCAGGGAATTGTAGCCAGATCGCCCAGACCTATTCGCCGCCCGATGCTAACAAGCTGCTGAGCGACTCGCGCTCAGCAGCGGCGCCAACGCGCTTCTGCATCTTCTCGATCTGTTCAAGTGTTGAGGACAAATACTTGAGACCCTTCTTCAGTTGCTTAAGCAACCTGTCATCCCTGCGGTCCCCCTTTCCATTCTCCTTCTCGACATCTTCCTCAACACCAGCGATACTGCGCTGCACGGCCTCGGCCGCTTTCCGCACCAAAATGGCCCCTTCATGCGGGCAGCGGTCGGTTGCCACATCAAGAAAAGCAAGGAGCCTCGAACATTCGACGAGCACGAACTGCGCGTAGTTCTCCCCCATCGATGCCGCCAAGGCAACGCCGCCGGAACCCAATAGACCAAGCGCGGCGCCGCCGCCCGTAATCAAAGCAGTGCCACCGGCCATGCCCATGCCGCCGGCGGCCAAGGCCCCGCCGCCAGCTGCAGCAAGGCTCGCATTGACAAGCGCAGCCCCGTGAAGGCCGACAAACGAGCCTCCGAAGATACCGACAGCAATATCCGGAGCGAGTACCGCGGCCGCCCCTCCTGCGCCTACAGCCGCCGCCACGACAATGACGCCGCTCACCAAAAGCTTTGGCAATGTACCTGAAAGCTCGCGGAAGCGTGTCCCGCAACGTTTCTCGAGAGAACGTATGGCGTCCAAATCAACCGCTTCTTGTCTCCTGGGAAATTCGTGTTTAACCCAAGATCCACTCTCCTTCAAACCTTTGTATTCCTTCTTCTCTTCATCTCCCATCTGGGAATAGGGGCGAAACTCAACCAACTCCTGTGCAACAAGCAAGGCACGCACTTTACCGCCTCGCCGCCGCGAAACTGTCTCAAGGGCTCCGTACGCATCTTCCTCGCTCAAAAAGTAGCCGTCTGCATCAATGCCTAGGCCATCCGCGACCGAATCCTGCCACGCGCGGGCCCAGCTCCTCTTTTGCCCTTTGCGCACTTCGTTCTTCTCGTTCCCGCAGTCGTAGTTGATGGCGGCAAGCTTCAGCGAGAAGGCAATCCTCGTCGTTTCTCTATCTAGGCTATAAAAGTGAAATCCATCGAAGATATCCTGGCGGCGCCTGGCGCGCTCAGTCCAAGCCTCGGACATTTCCTCCGCCATATAGCCCCAGTCGGCATGGAGGGCAAACGCAAGGCGTCCAACTCCAATGTAGTTTATTCGCAAGAAGAGCTTCTGGGCGAACACGACCTTGTTCCCCTCGCATTCGATACCCGCCCTGACCGCCGCCGTCGCTAGATTCGCCAAAACGAACGAAGTACTCGAAACCGTGACCATGCGAGTGAGGACCCTGCTGTTATAGGGCATAAAATGCGAAGCCTTGAGCTTGTGCAAGCCGGAAACCTTGCTCACTTCGCAACGTTCTAGCTCGGCCTTGAGCCTTGAAAGCATGTAGAGACAACGAACGATAACCTCGTTGGCCACGACTGCTGGCACCTGGCTTAAAGCTTGATTGAGAAGGCCGACTTCCGTCCGAAGGTCGAAGCGAATGGACTTGCCGTCCTCGGTTTTGAACGCCGTTCCGTTAAACAGCTTTGAGATCCATTGCTGAATGCGAATATCCTCGCCCTTATAGGCAATCTGCATGTCTTGAAAAACAGGCAGGGAGGAGAGCTCCTTTAGCAGGGACAGCACGACGCCGGGAATGCCCGTCCCCTTACCGGGGTTTGAACTGGACCCCGCCATGTCGCTCACGAGGTGCATCGCCCAGAACAGAGTGCCAAACGCGATCTTCTCTGGAACGTTCCTGCCTATAAGAGGGCAGTCGGGATCGAAGGCGGCGGCAGGCAGGTCAAAGGCGACAAACCGGCCGGCTGTATCGGTACCATAGCCTTTGCACGTGAATTGCGAGAGGATCGAACACGCAAGGCCAACCAAGCTCGGGTGGTGCGAGAAATCCCGCAGATGATGTTGGAGCCCGCCGCCAAACTCGGCAGTCAGCTTGTCCGTGGCAAGAGGAAACTCTTTCTCTAGAAAGCGAATAGCGTCTTCTAGAGTTGCATCCGCCTTTGTCATACCCGCAGACTTGGCAATCGTAAGAACGAATTTGCCAACCTTCTCGTCGCCCCACTCTTTGGCACCCTCTAGGTTGAAGTCTTTCTGCCAAAGGATATTCAACGCGCCCGTGAGGAGCCCGCTAACGGCTGCAAGTTCATAGTCGAGCTTCGTAGCCTTTTCAGCCCGAGGGTCAAAATCAAAGAGGGCCTCCTCCCCATCGGGAGCGTCCTTAAAACCAACCAGCACGGCGCTACCGTTCAGTGGCACAGATGTAACTTTGGGCAGTTGAGGCATGGCGTAAACTATCTCGCCACCACTAAAAACAAGTTCGTCTGCCATACCGGCTTCCTCCTGCAAACGCGTAAAATTAGATTGCTCTACGCCGCCAAATCCCTCTCGTAGAAGTACTCGATGATGCAGTTGCTCAGAACCTCGTCGGAACAGTTCGCCTCTGACAGCCTGTACGCCTCATTGTGCACGATAGCGCGCACAGCGTCAAGGGTCTATGCCTGCCCATCCAGCGAATCATGTTAGCAAGCCGCTCTTCGACAATGAATGCTATCTCGATGTCCATACTCTTGACCTGCTTGGTCTCGACGGGCGTCAGCGTGTCCTTGAATAGTATCTCAATCACAGCCCTCTGATGCTGATTCCGGAATCCCTCGCGCAACCATTCCTTCTGCCTGTCGCCAAATAAGCACCCCTACCTCCCCTCTGCCTTTAGCTTCAGCAGCAGGTCGCCCAGCTCGGGGCACTTCTTGGAAAGGCGCGTCTGGGGTCGCTCGCCCATCCCCCATCGCTGGCGGACTTCCTGGGCGCGCGGGCTCACGTGGTAGTCCCCCTCCATCATCTGCTTGAGCAGCTTGGCGGTCACGCGCGCATCGGCAAGGGCGCTGTGGGCGTGACCCGTCGACTCGTCGAACTTGATGCCAAACCACGCTGCCGCGTCACCCAGCGAGACGCGCCCGTGGCTGCCCACGTCCATAATCGAGGTGTAAAACGCCTGCAGGTCGGCCCAGTCCGTAGGAAATGCGGAAAGGTCGATGTGCTTTGCCTGGCACTCGGTCGTAAGCTGCCGGCGGTCCGCCCCGCTCCAGCAAACCACCTGGGCGGAGTAGCGACCGATCCAATCGCTGAGCCTTTTGATCACCACGTAGAGCGGATCGGCCATCGCGGTATCCACAGCCGATATCCCCGTAAGCTCGCGGACGGGAAACGCAACGCCTTCGGTAAATTCCGTCTGCACAAACTGCGAGAACTCGCCCATAACGTTGCCGTGATAGTCGAGCTTGACAGCGCCGACCTCGATAATCTCGTTGCGCAGTCCACGGCGCTGGCGCTGCTTTGGCACCGGCGCGAACTCAAAGTCCAGCACAATCTGGCGCGCAAAGTTCGTCGTATCGATAGCCGAGATACCCGGCGTCTTTTCAGCTGACACGGTTAGGGCCTTTCTCCGT
>OGQQ01002955.1_pt1 | contig 10349 bp, 8 predicted proteins | sample 1553281 | NCBI WGS metagenome assembly OGQQ01 (sample SAMEA2579937, study PRJEB22360) | human gut metagenome | biome: human gut; feature: human-associated habitat; material: faeces | place: Denmark | collected 2008/2010 | reverse complement strand
AAATGGCTGATAAAAAAGAAGTATTACGCCTGCAGGAACTTGCGTATCAGGAAAGAGTGAACCTGTGCAAGCTCTGTGAATCCTACAGCGGAAACATTCACATGGGCGGCGACATGTCCATGACGGATGTGCTCATCTGTCTGTTCCATCATACGATGAACCTGGACCCCGAAGACATCCACATGCCGACCAGGGACCGCTTCATCTTAAGTAAAGGACACGGGGCAGTGTGCATGTACATCGCCATGGCTCTGAGAGGATTCTTCGACTATGACGAGATTGTAAGAACATACGGAAAGCTGGACAGCGCTTACGGACAGCATCCCTGTAAAGTAAGACTTCCGGGCGTGGAGACATCCACAGGTTCTCTGGGACACGGGCTTGCCATCTGTGTAGGGATGGCGGCAGCGGCAAAAGAGGCAGGAAAAAAGCACAGAGTATTCTGTATGATGGGCGACGGCGAGACATGTGAAGGTTCCGTGTGGGAAGCGGCGATGGCAGGACACGCGCTGGGACTCGGAAACCTGGTGGCAATCGTGGACCGCAACAAACAGTTGATGACAAGCTTCAGCGAGGAGTCCATGAAGATGGAGCCCTACGCGGATAAATGGAGAGCGTTTGGCTGGAACGTGATTGAGATTGACGGACATGACATGAACGAAATCGTGGATACCTTTGACAACCTGCCGCCGTCAGATTCGGATGTGCCGACGCTTATCGTATCCAACACCGTAAAAGGAAAGTACATCTCCTTCATGGAAGGCCAGCTCAAATGGCATGCGGGAAGCTTCAGCAAAGAGAACCTGGAACAGGCACTGGCAGATTTGAAGGCTGCTTTTGAAAAACAGAAAAAGGAGGCGTAGCTATGTCAGTAACAGTAAATATGGACAACTTTAACTCTGCGCGTACTGTCATCGGAGAAGCGATAGCGGCTCTGGGAGACAAGGACGAGAGAGTATGGCTTCTGACACCGGATGTAGGATGGGGATGCGCGGATTTTAAAGCGAAATATCCGAACCGATTTATTGATACAGGAATCGCGGAGCAGGATGTAGTGGGGATTTCTTCCGGGCTTGCGCTGGAGGGCAAGGTTCCCTTCATCATCGGTATGATGCCGTTTATGAGTATGCGCTGCCTGGAGCAGGTGCGCACGGACTGCTGCTACCCCAACCTTCCGGTACGTATCATCGCGAACTACTCCGGACTGACCGGAAACGGCGGTTCCACCCACTATGCAATGGAAGATATGGCGCTGTTCTCCTCCCTGGTGAACATGACCGTGTGCGCGCCTTCCGACCCCAACCAGCTGCGCTGCATCATCCAGGAAAGTCTGGATTACGCGGGACCTCTGTCCATCCGTATTGACCCGGGCCGGTCAAACATCATTTTATATACGCCGGAGACGGAATTTAAGATTGGCAAGGCTTATACGGCAAAAGAAGGAAAGGACATCACCATCATCGCGGCAGGTGAGATGGTCCATGAGGCGCTGAAAGTACATGACCAGATGGCAGAAGAGGGAATCAGCGTCCGCGTTATTGACATGTTCACCATAAAACCAATCGACAAGGAAGCAATCTTAAAGGCGGCAGAGGAGACCGGACGTATCATCACATGGGAAGACCACCTGATGCAGAACGGACTGGGTACTGCTGTGGCGGATGTGCTGGTGGACAACAACATGGCACTGAAGTCCTTCAAGCGTTTCGGTATTCCGCAGGTTTATCCGGGATTTGGAGAGACACAGGAATTGTACCACAAATACGGCTATGATATAGAAGCAGTCGTGAATTACATCAAGAGTATTTTTTAATCGGAGGAGCGTTCATAGTATGAGTACAGTATATTATTGGAATACATTTTGCCCCACAAAGTTCGGAACCGGAGCTTCAGAATCAGTGGGGGATGACGCGAAGGCAATGGGCTTCACCCGTGTCATGGTCTGCACAGAAAAAGCGCTGATGGATTTCGGCGTGGCGACAAAAGTAGTCGATGCGCTGGTAAAAGCGGGACTTGGCGTTTTCATCTATGACAAGTGTGTAGCAGATGCGCCGAGCCAGATTTGTGATGAGGGAGCGGTGTTTGCCAGAGAGAATAACATCGACGGCATCGTGGCAGTGGGCGGCGGAAGCACACTGGATACCGCGAAGGCAGTGGGAATCATCCTTGGCATGGACGGCACCACCATCGCGGACTACTATCACAGCCCGGAGGCGCCCCACAAGGTAAAACTCATCGCAATCCCCACCACATCCGGAACGGGAAGCGAGAACACACCGGGAGCCGTCATCTGTGACGCGACCACAGGAAGAAAAGAGATTCCGATATTTAAGGCGGATTTGGCGTTGGTAGACCCGGCGCTGACCTACTCGGTACCGGCAAAGGTGACAGCGGCAACTGGTCTGGATGTGCTGGCACACTGCGCGGAAGCCATCACCAACAGAAACTACAACGCATATGCGAATATCGCCGCCAAAGAAGGTATCAGACTGACAATGAAATATCTGGCAAAGGCATGCGCGGAGCCGGGGAATGTAGAAGCCAGAGAGAAGATGGCGCTTGCCTCCAATCTGGGCGGAATGGCGATTGCGGAGACAGGATGCTCCATCGGGCACAGCTTCAGCCAGACCTTCGCGGCTATGAACCACGTACCCCACGGACTGGGATGCGCGTGGGCGCTTCCGACCTGCATGACCTACACGGCAAAGTATGGGCGCAGAGAAGATTTGGCGGAGACAGCAGAGGCAATGGGCGTTTCCTGTACAGAGGAAGACGACGCGATGACTATCGCGAAGGCACTCTCTGACCGCATCGTAGCATACATGAGAGAGCTGGGCGTAGTTTCCATCAAAGAATCCGGCTATTCCCTGGAAGACTGCATGAAAGCGGCAGAGTTATTTAAGTATGACGGTGCGTTCGCCAATGCGCCCGGCAAACCGGGAATCGAGGAAGTGAAAGAATACATCAAAGAGACTTACGAGGTTTATCAATAAGATAATTCTCCACTAAAACTTAAATCCGGCAGCACGATATGCTATATTGATAATAGAAGAAGGGAAAGCCAGAGAAGCGGCCTACCCTCACTTACCTATAACTTACATCTTATGATGTCAGCCGTCAGCTAGTGCAAGTAGTTGGCGGCTATTTCTTTTTATCCTTGATAATCTCGTAAATAGACCAACAAGGGCGACAATAAGTATACCTATCTGGATTAAATCCACGCAATTACGCAAATCAGATACGCTTACAGTTTGAAAGAAAAATGAAAATAGTATTAATTAATGCGAGCTGGAATTATTTTTATACGATGTGTAAAAATAAGAGCAAAAATATTTTGATTAGTACTATTTTCATATATTTGTTCTGAAATACCATGAAAATGTTAAAAAATAGACAAATAAACGCGAAAATAAAAGAAAAAATTATAACAATTTTATGGTTTGAGATGATTTTACAAAAAAGTGAGAATATTTGTGTTGTAAGTTCCATACTGAAAATATTAATATATACGTAGTTAACGACAGGCGAGGAGCCTGACAGCTGTCAAAAAGCATCTTTGCTCTAAAAAAATGAATATTGGTTTATTTCAAATGAATGAAACGGAGGAAGATTATGAGAAAAAGCGGTAAAAAATTAATCGCGGCATTGCTGACTGGCGCTATGCTGCTTTCTGTAGCTGGATGTGGAAGCTCTGAGGGAGAGTCAGGAGAGAAATCAACGAAAAAGACAGAGGGCGGTTACAACATGACCTTCATCATGCCAACGAGAAATGAGTTCAACACTGCTATGGAAGACGGAATGATGGAGTACTGTGAAGCAAATGGGGTGAATCTGGTAAGCCAGGATGCCAACCAGGACAGCAGTAAGCTCATCCAGTATGTGGAAACAGCGAAGAACCAGGGTGACGATGCAGTCATCGTTCTTCCTATCGACAGTGAGACAATTCCGCAGATTGTGGAATCCGCAGGAGATATGAAGGTTGTCATCGTAAACCGCGCGCCGGCAGATATGTCTATCTTTTCCGGTGACCTGGCATATGTGGGTTCCGATGAACATGAAGCCGGCAGAATGCAGGGTGAATATGTGGCAGAAGTGCTCTTAGAAAAGGGTGAGACAGTTGCGAAACCGATTTTCCTTTTAGGTACAGTAGGTGCGGAGAACACAACAGCACGTACAGAATCAGCGAAACAGGCATTAGAAGATGCAGGGCTTAAGGTAGAAGTAGTAAATGAGCTGGGAGCAAAATGGGAGCGCTCCGATGCGTTGACCATGATTCAGCCGCTCATCACAACAGCAGATTACAACTGCATCATCGCAAACAATGACGCTATGGCTTTAGGAGCATCCGAAGCGCTCGTTGCAGCAGGCATTGACCCGGCGACCATTCCGGTAGTAGGAATTGACGCTACAGTGGACGGGCTGCAGGGAGTTACCGATGGAACGCTTGCCATGACCGTATATCAGGATGCAGTCGGACAGGGCGCAGGTTCCGTTGCGGCGGCAGTGAATATGCTGGATGGCAAATCAAGTATTGCAGAAGGAACAGACTACACTGTGGATGAGGAAAATTCTAATATCATCTGGATTCCGTTCCAGCCGGTTTATCCTGAAAACGTAGCAGATTACCAATAATACAATGACGGATGTGCATCTTCTCCCTTTGGAGAGGATGCACATGACATAAGTAAGAGAAGGAGGAACGAACTTGAGCGAATATATTCTTGAAATGAGGAATATTGTCAAGACTTTCCCTGGGGTGAAGGCATTAGATGGCGTCCAATTATTGGTGAGACCAGGAACGGTACATACCCTCATGGGGGAAAACGGCGCTGGAAAATCAACCTTGATGAAGTGTCTGACAGGATTATATCACGCCGACTCCGGTACGATTATCTACAACGGTAAAGAAGTCAACTATAAAAATGCTCTGCAGTCTCTTGATGACGGAATATCTATGGTGCCGCAGGAAATGTCCCCGGTGCTGGAGCGCTCTGTCATGGAGAACCTGTGGCTGGGACGGGAACCGAGAAAAATGGGGCTCGTGGACCACAAAAAAATGCTGGAGGAATCCGAGAGGATTTTCAAAGAGCTGGGAATGGACATTGACCCCAAAGCGAAAATGAAGGACATCTCCGTGGCGAAGATGCAGATGGTAGAGATTGCCAAGGCAGTATCACGGGATGCGAAAATTGTTATCATGGATGAGCCTACATCCGCCCTCACTGTTGCGGAGACGAATGACCTCTTCCGCATCATTGAAGAGCTGAAAGCGGAGAATGTGGCAATCATTTATATCTCCCACAAGATGGAAGAAATTTTCCGCATCAGCGATGAGATATCTATATATCGTGACGGACAATACATATACAGTGACCTCGCAAAAAATCTGGATACACAGAGTCTCATCAACTACATGGTAGGGCGTGAGGTGACCAACATGTTCCCGAAGACGGAATGTGAGATAGGCGAGACTGTGCTGGAAGTAAGAAATTTAAACTCAGGAAAAGAAGTGCAGGATGTGTCCTTTGACCTGCATAAAGGTGAAATCTTAGGGTTTGCCGGATTGGTAGGCGCTGGGCGCACAGAGACAATGGAAGCAATCTTTGGTCTGCGCAAAAAGACGGGCGGGACAATCATCAAAGACGGAAAAGAAATCACAGTGAAGTCCACCCAGGATGCCATCAAGAATGGAATCGGGATGCTCACCGAGGATCGCAGAGGAAACGGAATCTTCGGGCTTTTGAATATCGTGGACAACACCACCGCGGTGAACTGGAAAGCCTACGGCTTCCCGATGAAACACAAACAGATGATTGCGGACACAAAGGATTATATAAAGAAAATTAACATCAAGACACCTTCCGAAAGGACAAAAATACAGGATTTATCGGGAGGCAATCAGCAGAAGGTGCTTTTGGCAAGATGGCTTCTCGTAAACCCGGAAATTTTGATTATTGATGAGCCGACAAAAGGAATCGACGTTGGAGCAAAGGCGGAGATACACGAATTGATTTCACAGGTTGTGCGGGAGGGGAAATCAGTCATCCTGGTTTCCTCAGAGATGCAGGAGGTTATGAGTGTGGCCGACCGTATCGTTGTCATGCACGAAGGTAAAGTGACCGGTATCTTAAAGAGGGATGAATTTTCTCAGGAGGCAGTAATGAGGCTGTCAATCAAAGAAGGTGCGGCGAAGGAGGATGACAATGAAAAATAAGAAAACTGGAGCAATAAATAAAGAATTTATATCTCAAAACGCAATCTGGCTTATCCTGGTTGTGCTCATCATCGTGATGAGTATCGCCAATCCCAGATTTTTGTCAGTCAACAACATGGTGACACTGCTGACCGGCGAAGCCTGTAAAGGAATCATCGCATTCGGTATTATGTTCTGTATCCTGTCAAAAGGTATTGATATCTCCACAGGCTCTGCGGTGGCATTTGTCGGTGTAATGGCAGGTGCCCTCGTACAGCCGTCCGATTACTCCCAGCGTATTTTCGGGAGCTTCGGGGAGGCAAGCACTCTGGTGGGTATCCTGGTAGGTATTTTGCTTGGTATCATCATCGGTGTGATAAACGGCGGACTCATCGCTTATACACATATCCCGCCATTCATCGCCACAATGGGTATGCAGCTTATTTTAAGAGCGCTGGCGAAAGTGGTTGCGGACCGTCCGGTATCCAACCTTCCGGCAAGCTTCCGTTACTTTGGCTCCGGATATGTAGGACCGATTCCTGTCATCGTTATTGTATTTATTATCTTCTTCATCATCTCAGCGATTCTTCTGACCCAGACGCGGTTCGGAAAAGGAGTTTACGCTGTGGGCGGCAATGACAACGCGGCGAGAGCGGCAGGTATCAATGTAGAAAAGACACTGGTGCTGACCTATGCATGGTGCGGAATCTGCGCGGCTGTAGCAGGTATCTGTCTGGCAGGAAGAGCGGGAAGTATCGACCCCTCCAGTACAGGTCTCAACTACGAGTTCGACGCGATTGCGGCGGCGACAGTCGGAGGAACCTCCCATACAGGCGGTATCGCCAGAATCTCCGGTGTACTCTGCGGTATCTTGATTCTGGGTGTTGTAAATAATGGTCTTGTTATGATGAAAGTAGATGACAACATGACAAACATCGTCAAGGGTGCTATCATCATCGGCTCCGTTGTTTTGGATATGAGAAAGAACAAGAAAAAAATATAAAAAATAAAAGGAATGGTGCGAGACTATGAAGTATGCGATTAATATTGAACCATTATATCCGGATTTAGAATTTTGTGAAAAGATTAAAAGAGTAAAGGCAGCGGGATTTGACGGCATTGAGTTCTGGGGATGGCAGGACAGAGATTTGGAACAGATAAAAAAGACCTGCCAGGAAAATGAAGTGAAAATCACGGCTTTCTGCGCGACTTCGGATTACTCCATGTGTGACAGAAAAAATTCCGACAACGCGGTGGATTGGGTGAAGAAGACCATCCAGACGGCAAAGTATCTGGACTGCGATACGCTGATTGTGTTCCCGAACCATTTTACCGAATATGGGGCGGCGGATTTCAGGGACTCCTACAGTCACACTGAAATGATGGCGAGTATTGTGCGCAACTTTATGCTGCTCGCGCCGGAACTTGAGAAAGAGGGCATCACATTACTTTTGGAGCCTCTTCACAATCACGGAGATGATAAAGGCATGAGCCTCACTCATACGAAAGAGGGAGCGGATATCATCCGCACGGTGGGTTCACCGAACATAAAGCTGCTGTGTGATTTTTATCATATGCAGTTGATGCATGGAAATTTACTTCCTAATGTTTTGACAAATATGGACATTGTTCCATATGTACATATCGCGGATGCGCCGGACCGTTTTGAGCCGGGCACCGGGGAAATCAACTATGAGTTTATCCTGACGGAAATGAAAAAGAGCGGATTCGACGGAATCGTCTGCTATGAATTTTTCCCACAGTCGGATACAGACAAAGCGTTAAAAACGGCGCGCGAGCTGAGTGATAAGATTGGCTAGATAAAACGAAGGCGTCGAAAAAGAAAGGAGATAAGAGAGCATGAAAAAAATTAAATACGGAATGGTAGGCGGAGATTTAAAGGCACTTATCGGAGAGGTGCACAGAAAAGGGATTGCTTTTGACCCACGCGCGGAGCTGGTATGCGGCTGCTTTTCCGCAATTGATGAACTGAACCTGGAGTGCGCGGACTACTACAGCGTGGACCCGGAAAGAGTATATTTTGACTACAAAGAAATGGTGAAGAAAGAAGCGGGAAATATTGATTTCGTGGCAATCTGTACCCCGAACTTTGTACACTACGAAATCTCCAAGGCATTTCTGGAGGCAGGTGTCAATGTTATGTGCGAGAAACCGCTGTGCTTCACGGTGGAGGAGGCAGAAGAGCTGGCTGCTCTGGCAGAGGAGAAAAATCTTCTGTTCGCGGTAAACTACTGCTATTCCGGTTATCCGATGGCAAAAGTGATGAAAGAGATGATTGCGCAGGGAGAAATCGGAGATATCATCTCCGTAATCGGCGAGTACAGCGCAGGATGCTTCCTCCATGTACTCCACGAGGAAGGCGAGACATCCAAGTTCTGGCGTTCCGACCCAAAATATTCAGGAATCTCCAATACACTGGCAGATGACGGAACTCACATTGAGCACTTTGTAAACTATGTAACCGGGCTGAAGGTAAAACGTGTGGCAGCGACAGTTGACCGCTTTGGCAAGGCTCTGGACTTCAACGACAACATTCTTGTGGAATATGACAACGGAGCGCACGGCGCTTACTGGTTCTCACAGGTAGCGTGCGGAAAATCCAACGAAATGGTATTCCGTGTATATGGTACAGAGGGTTCCATGGAGTGGTATCAGGTACGTCCTGATGAAGTTATCTTCAACAAACGCGGGGAAGCGACAAAGATACTCTCCCGTGCAGGCGCAGGTATTAACCCGGATGCTGCCGCAAAAGCAGGCTTCCGTATCCCGTTCGGTCATCCGGAAGGATACTATGTCGCAGAGGCGAACATCTACCGCGCATTTATCAATGCAGTTATGAAGAGACGTGACGGAGAAGATTTGACAGAGGCAGATTTAGATTTCCCGGATGTAAACACAGGTGTTTCCGGCGTGAAGTTTGTACACGCGGTTATCGAGAGCGGCGACAGCGATTCCAGATGGGTTGAGATTAAAGAATAAGAAAAGGAAAGGAGGAAGAGAACATGAAATCAGTCATTTACAAAGGACCAGGAGAATTTGCGTTTGAGGACCGCCCGGAGCCGTCCATCCAGAACCCGGACGATGTGAAGATTAAAGTGTTGGGTGTGGCAATCTGTGGAACGGACATTAATATCTTTGCTACGCCACAGAAACATCCCTGCAGACCGGACATCATTTTCGGACATGAGTTCTGCGGTCAGGTAGTGGAAGTCGGCAGCGCGGTTACGAACTTAAAACCTGGGGACAAAGTTATCATAGACCCCCACGGACCATGCGGATACTGTGATGCGTGTCTTGCCGGATGGCCGGAGAGATGTGAGAATCTCTATCTGGATGAGCCGGGATTTGAGGGACAGGCAAACGCTATGGGTGTATTCAAGGATGGCGGACTTACCAGCTACACCATCGTCCCGAACAAATTTGCTTATAGAATAGCGGACGACACACCGGCAGAGCTGATGGCGCTGGCAGAACCCCTGGAGTGCTGCGGATACTCTATCGAGAAGCTGAACATCCATGTGGGAGATACTGTGTGCGTGCTGGGAGCAGGACCTATCGGACAGTTGTATACCGCACTGGCGAAAGCGAGCGGCGCCTCTAAGATTATCGTATCCGAACCGATTGAGTACAGAAGAAATAAAGTTCTTGAAGTGGGAGCTACAAGAGTCGTAGACCCCAACAAAGAAGACATCGTACAGGTCTGCATGGAAGAGACAAACGGTGTGGGCGTTGACCACTGTATCGAAGCGGTGGCTGCGATGCTGGTCGATGCTATCAACTGCGTACGCGCAAGAGGAAAGGTTCTGCAGTGCGGACACGATGAGACAGCAGTGGCTCCGGTGCATGTGGGCGATGTGCTGAAAAAGGAAGTGGAAATCCACGGTGTATTCCTTGGAAAATATTATATGGAAAAGGCAGCACGCATCATCGAGAGCGGCGTTCTTCCACTGGAAAAGATTGTGACACACACCTTCCCTATCTCCGAGTACGGAAAAGCGCTGGATTTAGCTCGCAGCGGACAGTGTGTGAAAGTAGTTGTCATTCCCGAATAATGAAAGAATCAAGAAAAGGAGCGTGAAGAAATGGCTGATAAAAAAGAAGTATTACGCCTGCAGGAACTTGCGTATCAGGAAAG
>OGQQ01002947.1_pt1 | contig 10363 bp, 8 predicted proteins | sample 1553281 | NCBI WGS metagenome assembly OGQQ01 (sample SAMEA2579937, study PRJEB22360) | human gut metagenome | biome: human gut; feature: human-associated habitat; material: faeces | place: Denmark | collected 2008/2010 | reverse complement strand
AGCCTCACCGGCGGCCTCATCGCGGCCATGCTCACTTCCGTGCCTGGGTCGTCGGCCTCGGTGCGCGGCGGCATCGTGAGCTACGTGAACGAGGTGAAGGCCGAACTTCTCGGCGTTTCCGAGGACGTGCTCGCGCGACAGGGGGCCGTCGACGAGTTGGTGGCCCTGCAGATGGCCCGTGGCGCCCTGCGCGAGCTGGGCAGCGATGTCTCGGTGGCGGTCACGGGCATCGCCGGACCGACGGGCGCCGAGCCCGGCAAGCCGGTGGGCACGGTGTGGATCGGCTGCGCCACGGCCAAAAAGACCCATGCAGCATGCCATCATTTCGAAGGCGGCCGCGAGGCCGTGCGCCTGCAGACGGTGCTGATCGCCCTGCGCACGATGGAAGAGGCGCTCGCGAGCTTCTGACAGCGCCGCGGTTTTGGCGAGAGCGCACGGGCGCTCTGCGACGAGAGTGCGACAGCGGTACGGTCGGCGCGAGGACTCAAATGAGACATTCCCGCGTCATTGCTGCGGTCGCGTACCGTTATGCTGTTTTCGCGCACAGAGGGAACTGGTTTTTGAGAATCACCTCTTGACGTGCATACGTTTGTTCGTATAATGATGAAAACAGGCCATTTGTTCGCCTGGCCCAGACAAGGAGAGGTCATGAACGAAGATAAAGAAAAGATGCTCAAACTCACCACCGATCAAATCGAGTCCAAATTCGGCAAGGGCTCTATCATGACCCTCGGCGAGGGGGGCGCCGATCTCAACATCGGGGTCATCCCCACGGGCGCTCTGCCGCTCGATGCCGCGCTCGGCATCGGAGGCGTGCCCCGCGGCCGCATCATCGAAATCTACGGTCCGGAGTCAAGCGGCAAGACAACGCTCGCCTTGCAGATTCTCGCGGAGGCCCAGGCGCTGGGCGGCATCGTCGCCTTCATCGATGCCGAGCACGCCCTCGATCCCGTTTACGCCGCGCGCATCGGGGTCGATATCGACGAGGTGCTCATCTCCCAGCCCGACACCGGCGAGCAGGCGCTGGAAATCTGCGATATGCTCGTGCGCTCGGGCGCTATCGACTGCGTCATCGTCGACTCTGTGGCGGCGCTCGTCCCCCGTGCCGAAATCGAGGGCGAGATGGGGGATACCACCGTGGGCCTTCAGGCTCGGCTCATGTCCCAGGCCCTGCGCAAGCTGGCCGGGTCGCTGTCGAAATCGAACACCACCTGCATCTTCATCAACCAGCTGCGCGAGAAGATCGGCGTCATGTTCGGCAACCCGGAGACGACCACCGGAGGACGCGCCCTGAAGTTCTTCTCCTCGGTTCGCATCGACATTCGCCGTATCGACTCCATCAAGCAGAACGGCGATGTGGTCGGCAATCGCGTGAGGGCGAAGGTGGTCAAGAACAAGGTGGCTCCTCCTTTCCGCCAGGCGGAGTTCGATCTCATGTACGGCGAGGGCATCTCTCGGGAAGGCTGCATCGTCGATATGGCCGTGGAATGCGGCGTGGCCAAGAAGAGCGGCGCGTGGTACACCTACGGCGAGGAGCGCCTGGGCCAGGGCCGCGAGGCAGCCAAGCAGACGCTCAAGGAGAATCCCGATCTGCGGGAGGAACTCGAGAACAAGGTCCGCGAGGCCTACGAGATCCCCGTCATCGAGCGCCCAGCCGAAAACGAGTCGTTCACGCCGGCGCCCAAGAGCGGCAAGAAGAAATAGCCCATCGTGGCGTCCAAGGCCGACATACTCGCAGCGCTCAGGGCGGATATCGCCGCCTTGGAAGCCGCCCCTTCCTCAGAGGAGCCGTGCGTGCAAGTCGCCGCTTGGCCGTGCCCTGCCGAGGACGACGCCGTCTGCGGCAGGGATGCAGGGACATCTTGCGCGCAGGATCTCGTACGTTCCTCTCGCGGGGAAGAGCGGGAGAGCGCTCTGAGCGACGAGGAGGGAAAGACGGCCCGAGACGCGTACCAGAAGATCCTCCGATGGGCCGCGGTTCGCGAGCGCTCCACGGCCTACCTGCGCGAGCGCCTGCTGAAGGACGACTTTCCTGCGGCAGTGGTGGAGGAGGCCCTTCAGCGCGCCCTGCGCGTACGGGCGGTGGACGATCGACGCTACGCCGACGCCCTCGTCCGCATGAAGCTTGCGGCCGGGCGGGGGCTTCGCGATGCCGAACGGGAGATCGAGGAGCTCGGCATCGACCCAGCCACCCTCGATTCCTGGGTCGAGCACGAGCGGAAGGGGAGGGACTTCGAAGTGGGCCGCGCCCTGGCCGCCCTGCGGCGTCGGCCGCCTAAGGCCAAGCGCGCCCGGGAGGCCGCCTTCCGCCGCCTCGTATCCCAAGGATTTTCCACCGACATCGCCGCTACCGCCTCTCGCACGTGGTCCGAGGAGCAAGAGCGCAGCCTGATGTGCGGTTCGATGGGCCATTCATGACACAAACCCACTAGAGTCTGTCTAAAGCCGCGGCCTTACGCTATACTGTGAACCGTGGCTTTAGAGCATACGTGCCCTCCCGGGCATTCAAGATAGAGAATTTCATATTCCTCGTATCTTCGCGCAGTTATGCTCATGCCCGGCCACGGGCATTTTTTATGACATGAAATGGGTATGAAAGCCCAGATGAAAGGAGGAAACAGCCATGGATCCCATCACGATCGTGCTTTTGATCGTCGCTATCGTCATCGGCCTGGTCCTCGGTTTCATCGTCAACCGACTCATTGCCAGCTCCTCATCCAAGAACGCTGCCCGCGAGGCCGCAAGCCTGGTCGAGGATGCCAAGAAGCAAGCCGAGACGCTCCGACGTGAAGCCGCCGTGGAAGCCAAGGACGAGGCCCTTCGCTACAAGCAGGAGATGGAGAAGGAGAACAAGGAGCGCATGCGCGAGGTGCGCTCTGCCGAGAACCGCATCGCCCAGCGCGAGGAATCCCTCGATCGCCGCGTCGAGTCGCTGGATGCCCGCGAGCACCAGCTCTCGTCTTTGCAGGGACAGGTCGAGCGCCGCGAGCGCGATGTCGAAGAGGCCGAGAATGCCATCGAGCGCCATCGCGAGGAGGCCCAGATCGAGATCAACCAGGCCCTCGAGCGCGCTGCGGGCATGAGCCCCCAGGAGGCCAAAGAGGAGCTGCTGGAGACTATCCACGACGAGGTCACCCGCGAATCGGCCGTCATCATTCGCGATGCCGAGACGCGTACCAAGGCCGAGGCGGACAAGAAGGCCCGTGAGATCTTGAGCCTCGCCATCCAGCGCGTGGCCGCCGACCACTCCGCCGAGAGCACGGTGTCCACCATCCATATCCCCTCCGACGATCTGAAGGGCCGCATCATCGGCCGCGAGGGCCGCAACATCCGCTCTTTCGAGCAGCTGACCGGCACGAACCTCATCATCGACGACACGCCGGAGTGCGTCACCATCTCCTGCTTCGACCCGGTGCGCCGCGAGATCGGCCGCGTCACCATGGAGAACCTCATCGCCGACGGGCGCATCCACCCCGCGCGCATCGAGGAGATGTACGACAAGGCCGTCAAGCTGGTGAACCAGCGGGTGCACGAGGCCGGCGAGCAGGCCACGTTCGATGCGGGCATCCACGATCTCCACCCGGAGCTCGTCAACACCCTGGGACGTTTGCGCTATCGCACCTCGTTCGGCCAGAACGTGCTGAACCATTCGCTCGAAGTTGCCTATCTGGCCTCGGTCATGGCCTCCGAGCTCGGGCTCGACCCCATTCCCGTCAAGCGGGCCGGCCTTTTGCACGACCTCGGCAAGGCCGTCGACCACGAGGTCGAGGGCAGCCACGCCGTCATCGGCGCCGATCTGGCCCGTCGCTTCGGCGAGCGCCCCGAGATCGTCCACGCTATCGAGGCCCATCACAACGATGTGGAGGCCAACTCCGTCGTCGATGTGCTCATTCAGGCCGCCGACGCCGTCTCCGCTGCCCGTCCCGGTGCCCGCAAGGAGACGCTGGACGCCTACGTGAAGCGCCTCGAGAAGCTCGAGGAGATCGCGAACTCGCACAAGGGCGTCGAGCGCACCTACGCCATCCAGGCAGGCCGCGAGGTTCGCGTCATGGTAGAGCCGGAAGTGGTGGACGAGGCCGAATCCGTCGTTTTGGCCCACGACATCGCCCAGCAGATCGAGAACGAGATGCAGTATCCGGGCCAGGTGAAAGTCGTCGTCATCCGCGAGAGCCGTGCGGTCGACTACGCCAAGTAGGCCATGGAAGGCGATACCCTCAGCGATTTCATAGACGATGTGTGCGGCGAGAGCCGTCTCCGGGTCGAGGATGACCTCGGAGACGGCTTCGTCCGCCTCCGGTCCTCCGAGGCCGAACGACGCCAGGCCGCCCAGGACATCCGCTCGAGCGAGGACGTTGTCATCGAGCTTCTGCGCAACGCCCGCGATGCCGGCGCCAGCCGCATCTTCCTCGCCACTCAGAAGACCGGCAACGAACGTCTGCTCACCGTCCTCGACGACGGACAGGGCATTCCCGCTGCCCAGCACGAGCGCATCTTCGAACCGCGCGTCACTTCGAAGCTCGATAGCGCGCATATGGACAAGTGGGGCATGCACGGGCGCGGCATGGCCCTTTACTCTATCTCCGTGAACGCCGAAGAAGCCCGGGTGCTGCAATCGGAGCCGGGGCTCGGCACCAGCCTCACGGTCGCCACCGACACCGAAAGCCTCGCCGAGAAGGCGGATCAGTCGACGTTTCCCCGTTTCGAGCAGGAGCCTTCCGGTTCGTGGGCGATGCGCGGCCCCAAGAACATCGTGCGCACGGCCGCGGAATTCGCCTTGGAGCACCGCGGCGACCTCTCCGTGTATCTCGGCACCCCGGTGGAGGTGGCAGCGACGCTGTACCTCGCCTCGCTCTCCCCGGCCGTGCGCGCCTTCGGGGGCGACGGCACGGGAATCCCCCTCGTCAAGCGCCTCGCCCTGGCCGCCGGCCCCGATGACCTCGCGGACCGCTGCGAGGCCCTGGGGCTGCCGCTCTCCGAGCGCTCGGCCCGACGCATTCTCGATGGGGCCATCGCCGCGCTCGACCCCTTAACCGAGCGTTTGGCCGCCGAATCGTTCCCGCGGCAGGCCCATCGCCCATCCGAGCGCCGGCGAAATTCTAAGAACGCCCGCTCCCTGCGTCTGGCTCCCGAGGACATCGATGCGCTGAAGCGCGGCATCGGCCGGCTCATGGAGCCCGTGGCGGAAACGTATTATCTGGAAGCGGTGGGCGAGGCGGAGGTCATCGTGGGCCAGGAAGCCATCCGCATCACCGTTCCCATCCGCACGTCGCTCTAAGGAAGCGCGCGGTTGCGCCACTCGGGTGCAACAGGTAGAATATTCGGGCTGAAGGCGCCACGGGCGCCCGCTAAACGAACCACATCCAGAGAAGAACCGCACCACAAACGACAAGGACCAGCTGTGTCTACCACTGAAACCAAGCCCTCCATCGGGTGCCTCAAAGTATCCTCCAAATCGTCTCCCGCCTCCGTTGCCGGCGCCATCGCCGGCATGATCAAAGACGGGGCGTCGGTGGAGATTCAAGCCGTGGGGGCCGGTGCGGTGAACCAGGCTGTGAAAGCCGTGGCCATCTCCCGCGGGTTCCTCTCGCCGGTGGGCATCGAGATCTGCTGCATCCCCTCCTTCGCGGACATCGTCATCGACGGCGAGTACCGCACGGCCATCCGCTTCGCCGTCGAGCCGCGGGGCGCCGCCGCGATCGCCCCCATCGTCGATGCGGCCGCGGTTCATTAGAGGGTTTTGCTATGAGCAACGTCTTCGAGGGAACTCGTTTCTGCATCCACACCTTCGGCTGCCAGATGAACAAGCACGATTCCGAGCGGGTCGCCGGCATGCTGGAGGGCCTGGGCTCGCTGCCCGTCGAAACCATCGAGGAGGCGGACATCGTCGTGTTCATGACGTGCTGCGTCCGCGAGGCTGCCGACACGAGGCTCTACGGGCAGGTCGCCTCCATGAAGAACATCCCCTTGCGCGACGGCACGCCCCTTGACAAGCGCTACATCGCCGTAGGCGGCTGCATCGGCCAGCGCGACGGCGACAAGCTGCTTGCGGCGCTTCCCCATCTCGATGTGGTTTTCGGCACTCACAATCTGGGCTCTTTGCCGGGGCTTCTCCGACGCGCCATCGAGCAGCACGGCCGCGCCGCCGAAGTGATTGAGGGGGGAGCGGAGTTCTCCTCCGCCCTGCCCACGGTGCGCGAGCACGACTGGGCGGCGTGGCTGCCCATCACCGTGGGATGCAACAATTTCTGCTCCTACTGCATCGTGCCCTACGTCCGCGGGCGCGAGAAGTCGCGGCCCCTGGACGACATCGCCGCCGAGGCGCGCTCCTATGCGGAAGCGGGCGTCAAGGAGATCACGCTGCTGGGGCAGAACGTGAACTCCTACGGGCGCGACCTCTACGGCGAGCCGCGGTTCGCGGATGTCCTTCGGGCCGTGGACGCCGCGGGCATCGAGCGGCTCCGCTTCGCGACGAGTCACCCGAAGGATCTCACCGACGAGGTCATCGGGCTGTTCGCCACGCTGCCCTCGCTCATGCCGGCGCTGCACCTTCCCGTGCAGTCGGGCTCGAACCGCATCCTCTCGGCCATGAACCGCCGCTACACCCGCGAGCACTACCTCGGCCTTATCGAGAAGCTTCGCCGCGCCCGTCCCGACATCGCCCTGTCCACGGACATCATCGTGGGATTTCCCGGCGAGACCGAAGAGGACTTCATGGACACCTATCGCCTCGTGGAGGAAGTCGGCTACAGCCAGGTGTTCACGTTCATTTACTCCAAGCGCGAGGGGACCCCTGCTGCGGAGATGGACGACGACACGCCCCGCGAGGTCATCCAGGAGCGCTTCGACCGGCTCGTGGATCTCGTCCAACGCAAGGCCTTCGAGGCGAACCAGGCAGAGCTCGGCGCCACGGTGCCCGTGCTGGTCGAGGGCACGTCCAAGCGCGACGATTCCATCTTGGCCGGCAAGAGCCCGAAGAACCAGACCGTTCACGCGCCGGTGCCCGCTGGTGCGGACGCGACGTCTTTGGTGGGGTGCATCGTGCCCGTGACCATCGAGGAAGCCCGCACCTGGTATCTCTCGGGCACGATCGTCCATGCTTGAGCTTTCCGCACCCGTCATCGCCATCGTGGGGCCCACGGCCTCGGGCAAGACCGACGCGGCCCAGATCGTCGCCGAGCGCCTCGGCGGGGAAGTGGTGAGCGCCGATTCCATGCAGATCTACCGGGGCATGGACATCGGCACGGGCAAGCTTCCCGCATCTGAGCGCCGCGTGCCCCATCACGGCTTCGATCTCGTTGATCCCGGCGAGCCCTACTCGGCGGCCCTGTTCCAGGCGTTCGCCCGGCACTGCATTCGCGATATTGACGCCCGCGGCAAGAGAGCGGTGCTCTGCGGCGGCACCGGCCAGTACGTGCAGGCGGCCATCGACGACTTCGCCTTCCCCAAGGGCGACCAGGTGGAAAACCCCGTCCGCGAACGCTGGACCGCCTATGCGGAGGAACATGGCAACCAGGCCCTGTGGGAGGCGCTGGAGGCGCGCGATCCCGCAAGCGCCGCCGTCATCCACCCCAACAACGTGCGGCGCGTCGTGCGTGCCTTCGAGCTTTTGGAGGAGGGTGCCAGCTACGCCGAGCAGAAACAGCGGCTCGCCACCGTGGCGCCCTTCGTTCCAGCCGTGCAATTCGGGCTGGCCGTGGAGCCGGCTATCCTGAACGAGCGCATCGACGCCCGGGTCGATGCCATGGTGGCCGCAGGGCTCGTCGACGAGGTGCGGGGCCTGCTGGCCGCCGGATTCCGCGACGGCGTCACGGCGCCCCAGGCCATCGGATACAAGGAGATCGTCGAGGCGCTGGATGGGAACATCACGCTAGAGGAGGCCGTGCAGGCCATCAAGACGGCCACGCGCCGCTACGGCAAGCGCCAGCGTACGTGGTTCCGCCGCGATAAGCGCATCCGCTGGGTGAACGCCGATGTCGGCGATGCCGAAGCCGTGGCCGCCGAGATTCTTTCCCAGTTGGAAACATTGGACGCCTACCATGGTTGAAGCGGCCCTTCCGGGTCGTCGAGGAGAGCTTCCGCCCCCTCAATTGCCGCCTAAAAGGAGCGTCCCATGGAGTTGTCCTTCGCCAAATTGCACGGTCTCGGGAACGATTTCGTCTTCATCGACGATCGCGACTGCGCTCTTGATCTGACCGACGAGCAGGTGTCGTATCTGTGCGACCGCCACTTCGGCATCGGCGCCGACGGCGTCATCCTCGTGCGGCCGGCTCTCTCGGAAGAGGGAGACGGCTACATGCACTACATCAACGCCGACGGCACCTTGGCCCAAATGTGCGGCAACGGCGTGCGCTGCTTCGCCAAGTACCTCGTCGATCGCGAGCTGGCGGACGTTGCCTCGGGCAGCCTTGTGGCCGACACCCTGGCCGGCCCGCGCCCTATCGCCTTTTCCGTGGATGCGGAGGGGAAGATGACCGAGGCGACCGTGAACATGGGCGCGCCCATCTTGGATCCCGTGCTCGTGCCCGTCGATGCCGCGCCGGACTCCCGCGCGACCGATGGTGCGCCCTATGTGGGGCATCTGCGCCTCGATTCGCCGTGGGGAACCTTCGAATTCGTGTGCGTCTCCATGGGAAACCCCCACGCCGTCTGCCTCGTGGACGATTGGGCGGCATTGCCCGACGAGCTGTTCCCCGCTGGTGCTGAGAAATCCCTCTCGACCCTGCGCATCGATCTTCCCGGCCCCTTCTTCGAGACGCATCCCGTATTTCCCGAGAAAACCAACGTCGAGTTCGCCTCCGTCACCGATGAGGGCATCGCCATGCGCGTATGGGAGAGGGGCTGCGGCGAGACCTTGGCCTGTGGCACCGGCGCCTGCGCCACCAACACGGCCGCCTGCCTCACCGGTCGGGCCGGCAGGGAGAACGATCTCCTGTTGAGCGGCGGCCTACTGCGCATCTGCTGGAACGAGGATGGCACGATATCCATGACGGGACCGGCAACGGAGAGCTTCTCGGGAACCATTGTGCTGCCGTGAGCTTCTCCGGCACTGCTGTTGTGCTATGATAGCCCCCGTTTCACCGGCGCAACGCCGCGCCACGATTAAGGAGTGATGCTCATGCGCCTGTAACGACCACTTGCACCGCCTTCCCCTCATGGGATCCGTCGTTACTTGAAGCAAAGGAGCATGCTATGACCGAATACGAATCCGTCATCCAAAAGGGTCCGGCCACCAAGGCCGAGGAGCGCCGCGAGCGCGCCGTTCTCGTGGGCGTCGAGCGCCCGGGGCTGCCGTGGCCCTTGGAATCTTCCCTGGCCGAGCTGGAACGTCTGGCCGATACGGCCGGAGCCGATGTGGTGGCCACGACGACCCAGCGCTTGGACGCGCCCAACCCGCGCACCTTCGTCGGCACGGGCAAGGCCGACGAAATCGCCGAGCTGGCACGGTCGCACGAGGCCGACCTCGTCATCTTCGACGATGAGCTGACACCTTCTCAGCAGGCCAATCTGGAGAAGGTCATGGACAAGTCCGTGAAGGTCATCGACCGTACGGCCCTCATTCTGGACATCTTCGCCCTGCACGCCACCTCCAAGGAGGGGCGTCTGCAGGTGCGTCTCGCCCAGAACCAGTACTTGTACCCGCGCCTGCGCGGCATGTGGGCCCACCTCGCTTCGAACCGCATGGGAGGCGGCGTGGGATCCCGCTTCGGTGAGGGCGAAAGCCAGCTGGAGGTGGACCGCCGCATGGTGCGCAAGCGCATCACGAGCATTCGCCGCGAGCTTGAGCGTCTGTCCGACGTGCGCTCGTTGCAGCGTGAGAGCCGGTACGGCAGCGGCATGTTCAAAGTGGCACTGGCCGGTTATACCAATGCCGGGAAAAGCTCGCTCATCAACCGGCTCACCGGAGCCGACGTGCTCAGCTACGACAAGCTCTTCGCCACGCTGGACTCCACCACCCGCAAGTTCGAACTGCCCGAGGGCCGCGAGGTCACCGTCACCGACACCGTCGGCTTCATCCAGAAGCTGCCCACCACCCTGGTCGAGGCCTTCAAGTCGACGCTCGACGAAATCACCGGAGCCGACCTCATCCTGCACGTGATCGACGCCTCCTCGCCGGAGTTCGAGGGGCAGATCGAGGCCGTGTGCGAGGTGCTCGACCAGATAGGGGCCCAGAGCATTCCCACGATCGCCACTTTCAACAAATGCGATCTGCTGGACGCCGAGACGCTGGCTGGCCTTAAAAGGCGTTATCCGAGCGCCCGGTTCGTGTCCGCCCGCTCTGGAGAGGGCATAGAGGAACTCGTGGGCGCCATCGCCCAGGCCGCCTCGTCCGCCGACGCCAAGCTGGACGTGCTCGTGCCGTACC
>OGQQ01002946.1_pt1 | contig 10364 bp, 17 predicted proteins | sample 1553281 | NCBI WGS metagenome assembly OGQQ01 (sample SAMEA2579937, study PRJEB22360) | human gut metagenome | biome: human gut; feature: human-associated habitat; material: faeces | place: Denmark | collected 2008/2010 | reverse complement strand
AATGGATTTTCCATTATCATCCAGATACCAGTCCTCCATCGGAAGTTCAGCAGATTCAGTCATGGAAGTGTCTGTTTCCTCAATCGATCAGGTACCAGTCGCCTCCCATTGTATACGAAGCCGCCGCCCCCGCACCCGAACACCCGCCAGCGCCGCATTTTCCGCACGTCTGACGCATACCTCGGTCGTTGACAGGATTCCGCCGTGGGCTATATACTGACGGGGCTGGGTGGCTTGCCGGGGCGAACGGCGGCTCCCTCGGGTTCAAGTTTATAGCTTGGCGAAGTAGCCGTTTTCCGTGCTTACCGGGAGCGGCTATTTCACTTTCTGGCCCTTACGGTCAGATCGATCACCGCAATAATCACGAGGACGAATGTCAGTAATTGCGTCCAAGTAACCATGGCAACCTCTGTCGACATGACCAAGCGCGCCTTCGCAGTAGCCTTCGACAACCTGGAAATCCTCCGCGCGCTCTTGCAGAAGGCAGAGTGGCGAATGCAACTCGCTACGTGGATAATCGTGAAGTATTCTTTGAGTCGTGCTACAATGCAGGAGAAGGCGGTTGCCGCAGCTACGGCGACCGCTCCACGAATTGACTAGTATTTCGTGGTTGGAGGGTCGCCTTTAGCTACTCGGCTGAGGGCGGCTCTTTCCTCTTTTCTACCATTTCGAACCGTAAGCGGCGATGGAAAGCCACCGCCGAAGATCGTTCGAAAGGTAGATTCTCATGCTCGCGAAGGTCTGTTCTGTTTTCACCGGGTACTCCAAGGGCGATTTCGTCTCGGAGGACGGCGAGGTCATCGATTGGTGCAACGCCGCCTTCTCCGTCCCCGGCACCGCCGACATGCTCCTCCTCAAGGTCAACCAGAAGGAGGTCGAGCCTGACGAGCTGAAGCCCTATCGTGCCAACTTCCTGCTGGTGGATTTCCGCTTCGACAAGAAGTACAACACCTACAAGGGCTATATCGTCAAGGTGTTCCCCAGCGAGGCCGCTATGAATGCCGACCCCCTGGGTGTCCCCGACGAGCTGCGCGACGATCGCAAGGCCGCAGCTCCCGCCCCGGCCCAGAAGTAGGCCTGCCATGCCCCGCATTCACACTGACGTGAGGCTCGATCAGGCCACGGCCGAGTTCGGCCCCTATGTCGATTCCTACTGGCGCGACTTCGACCACGATTCGGTCTACGCCGCCTTCGTACAGGCCTGGTACATCGACCAGGCGGGGAACCTCCTCGGAATCTCGAACCACTGCGCCGCCCCCTCCGCCGAGGTGGCCGGGTTCTTCCAGGACGTGACGCTCTCCATGTTCGACACGCCCATGACCGAGGTAGAGGAGGTGGCCTAGATGGCTTGGAACCGCAAGGGCGTTACCTACGTCGTGACCGATGATCCGTACTACGATTTGGACGGCGATTTTATGGTCGTTGACCGCTACGTCGCCCCTGAGCCTATGGCCGGATTTCGATCTTCCGATCTCATCGAGGCTGGGGTGTTCGCCCGCGATCGCAGTTCGCGCGTTGTCTCCATCTTTGAGGAGACAAAGACTCTGCACGGCGGCTACATGGCCCGCCTCCTTTGGCAGGAGGTGCGCGATGAGTAGGGTCTTCGAGGACGATTTCGGATGGCGCGCCCGCTTCGACGAGCGCCCCGACGGAACCGTGCACGGCGTTGTGGTGACCGCCGACCAGAAGATGATCTGGGATAGGGAGTTCCCCGACATGGGGACGGCCCTCGCCCACTTCCGGCTCATCTACCCGAACTTCCAGGAGGTGGCTTGAGATGGCTGATTACCAGCAGTCGCTCGTGGAGTCCGCCGAGCTGTTGGAGGACATGGCGGGCAAGCTGAAACCGTCGCAGATGGCGGCGTTCGTGCTGTCGCTGTCGGCCACGGTCTCAAACGAGTGCAACGTCCGCCAGAAGAAGGTTCTGAAAGATCTGGACAAGCTGACCAAGGAGAGGGAGGTGCAACGTGGATGAGAACTCCGCCGCTTCGCTGGCGCTGGATGCTTACCAGACTCTTGAGGGCATTGGCGAGGACGTGGCCCAGATAAAGGCCGGAAACTCGGACGTCCTCGCCGCCATCGAGTCTTTGCGCCAGACCGAGGTCGAGGGCTTCCGGCAGCTGATTGTCCGCGATGCAGAGCTGGCGATCGCGACCGACGCCCCCGACGATTCCGGCAACTGGGTGACCACGGTCACCTCCGAGACCGAGGTTCCCCCCGATTTCTTCTCCCACCTCATGGGCTTCCAGTACATGCAGACCGTGTTAATGGTCTTCCTGCTGGTCGCCTTCCTGCTCAACCTGGGCGCGACCCTCTGGCTCGCGTTCTCCGACAAATGGAGGTCTTAGATGGATGCCGTTCTTAACGTTCTGCTCGTTCTGTCTCTCGCTGGCGTGTTTGCTTACGCTTTCGCTGTCTATGAGGCGCTGAAGATCATGTGCGCCTGGGCCAAGGCCCGCTGGAAGGACGATTGGGGCAAGCGCCCCCTCATCCTGAAGCTGCCGCCCTGGGCCTTGACCGCCGTCCTCGCCCTCTGCTTCCTGGCGGTGGCCCTGTGACGCCCGACATTCTCTCGGCCTACCAGGTGGAGGGGTTCCTCGAATGGACCTCCTCCTTCTTCGGGGCCGTCCCGATTGGATTCCTGCTGGCTATGTTCCTAGGCTTGCTGGCTTTCGGAATAAGTGGGGCCTTCCGCCTCGCGCAACGTCTCTTCCGTTCGTAGTTACCAAGGAGAAAGGAAATGGAAATGGAGACCATCACCACCGCCATCGGCACCGCCATCACGTCCCTGTCCACCAACATCCAGACGATGATCGGCACCAACCTGCCCGCCCTGCTCGGCGTCGCCGCGATCTTCATCGCCATCCCCGCCGTCTGGGGCCTGGTGAAGCGCTTCTGCCGCTAGTCCGGCTCAAGTGTTCCGTCCGGCTGGGGGAGGCTTCGGCCTCCCCCTTTCTTTTTCGATTGGAGGTGTGAAGTATGGAAGTCCCCAGGTTCGCGTCGGTCGGCCTCTCCCTAATGCTGGCCGCTAACTGCTTCATGCCGTGCTATACTCTCGCCTATGCCGACGATTCGCAGGAGGTGGCCGATGTTCCTCAAGAAGAACAGGAAGAAATCGCTGGTGGCGCAGGAGGACTTGAATTCTCGTCTGGTGGCGTCGAATCAAACGCTGATGCGGCAGATGGAGGAGCAGCAGCAGAGGGATACGGCGCAGACGATGGAGCAGCAGCAGGAGCAGGGGAAGCTGCTTCGGAAGCTGATGAGGTCGGAGTAACTGATCTTTCTCCTGATGCTATTGTAAATTTGGGACTCTCTGACGCTTCTCTCTACTCGGCTCGCGCCGCTTCTGTTGGCGAGGCCACTATAACTGTTTGGTCTGATCTCCTGGCTTCCATTAAATCCGTTGTCGGTGGGTCGTGGAGTAGTACTGCTGATGCTGTGTCGCAGTTTTGGGGCTGGTTTCCTGGTTCTGCCAATGAGAAGATTTTTAAGGCTACATCTGCATCTTCTCTTGGAATTTATGGCGTTGTTAGTCAGATGCAGTACTGGCTTCAGGCCCTCCGTTCGCTTAATCTCGATATGAGGAACTATCAGACTACCTATCTTCCTATGGTCGAGACTATGCGCAACCTCTTGCAGTCTCAATGGGGTTATAATTACGGCGGTACTGCCATCATTCAGAAATCCTCTCCCGCCTGGTATCTACAGCTTTCCGCTAACCGCCTTAATTACAATGGTTCTCTTGTTGGCAGCGATCCCGATGATTACTCCGCTGCTCGTCTTCTGGCCCGCATCCATAATAGTCAGTACGGTAACATTACCTATACAGAGACGGGTAACACCGGGACGCGTTCCACTATCGGCGTTTTGGGTTACGTTGCTAATTTGCTCTATCAGAACAATCTTTATAGCGAGAGCGCCACGACCAGGCTCCACTACGTCGGGGGCCTTGTCGGCGAGGATGGTTCGGGGGATTATTCCGCCGCCCGTCTCTTGGCCCGCATCCATAATGGTCTTTACGGCTCCATAACCTACTCGGAGACTGGGAACACCGGCGTTAGGTCGGCTATCTCCGTCCTGGGCTATATAGCCAATCTTGTCTACCAGGGCGATCAATACCTTTCTTCCGTTGCTACCAGGCTTCATTACATCGGCCCCCTCTCCGGCGTTGACGGCGAGGATGATTACTCCGTCGCCCGTCTCCTAGCTCGCATTCATAATTACGACTATTCCGTATCCTCCGTTCTTGATGTGATCACTAAAGGCCCCGAGGGCGGGCGCGTCTCCCTTTACAACATCGGCAACTCTATTGAGACTATCAAGAATGAGACGCGCGATCTTGATAACCTCCTCGAATCCATTGACGGGCGCGTTTCCGCCCTCGATGCCCTGGGCGTCCGACTCGCCAACATCGCCTTGACAACCGATGAAATCAAGAAGGGCGTTAACTCTTCCCTCCAATGGTACGAGACTCTCCACGATGATCTCTCCATGCTCCGGCACGGTGCCGCCGATCTGCTTCCCGGTTATGTCGATTGGACGCTCTGGGATTTTCTTCAGGGTATTTATTTCGATCTTGGCCAGATTGTCGATCTTCTCAAGGGCCTTCAGCAGACCTTGACCGCCTGGGGCGATCGCTGGGACTCCCAGGACTTGTACCTCATGGAGTGGGCCAAGCGATGGGATGCCCGCCCGCTGCCTGATCTCTCCTTTGATATGTCGGGCGTTGAGTCCCGGCTGGACGATATCAAGTTCATGCTGGGCGTTGCCGGGGTCGTGGAGAACGCGAAGGACGTTCTGGACGCGATCTTCGGCGATATGTCCCTCGACGCCACCGAGGCCGCGAGCGCCGCCGTAGGCTCGGCCATACAGAACGCCTTCCCCTTCTGCGTCCCCGCCGTCCTCAAGCAGATATTGGGGCTGCTGCAGGCAGACCCCGCCCCGCCTGAGTTCCATTTTGACTTCTGGGGTGCGCCGCTGGACTTCGGGTTCTCCGACTGGCAGGGGCTGGCCGACATGACTTCCTGGCTCTCCCGGATCGGCTTCGCGGTCGTGCTGTTCGCGAACTCCCGAAGATTCGTCTACTCGGGGGGTGTCGCAGGTGATTAGCGCGCTCCTCGATACTGTCTTAGGCTCGGCCCTTAACCTCCTGTTGCTGGTGATAGGGCTGCTCCCCGCTGTGGACGCGTCCTCCCTCCCCATCGCCGTCCCCGATTCCGTCCGGGACGTCCTCTCGGCCCTCAACTGGTTCGTCCCCATCGGCGACCTGATAACGATACTCACAGTCTGGATAGGCCTCCTGATCGCCGCCAACGTCGCCATGATAATCTGGTCTGCGGTCAGGGCCGCGAAGGGGTGATCTCGAATGATAATGCTCTACTCCGGCACTCCCGGCTCCGGGAAGAGCCTCCACACCGCCCGCGACATACGCGACTCGCTGGGGGCCAGGCGCCGCCCCGTGATAGCCAACTTCGACATTAACCCGAGGACGAGGGGCTACCGCGAGCGGTTCACCTACAGGCCGAACTGCGATCTCACGCCGGACTTCCTCTTCGAGTTCGCGGAGGGGTACTGGAAGGGCCGCAAGGTGCGCGAGGACTCCATCCTCCTTGTCATAGACGAGGCCCAGCTGGTGTTCAACTCCCGCACATGGCAGGACAGGGGCGGCTCCCAGATGAGGATGGACTGGATAGAGTTCTTCTCCCAGCACAGGCACTTCGGCTACAAGGTCGTGCTCATAGCCCAGTTCGACCGCATGATAGACCGCCAGATACGTTCCCTTGTGGAGATCGAGGTGAACCACCGCAAGCTCGCGAACTTCGGCCTCAAGGGCCTTCTGCTCTCGTTGCCCTTCGGCGGCAAGCTCTTCTGCGCCGTGTCGTACTACTACGGCCTCAAGGAGAAGGTCGGCACAACGTGGCTCCTCCCCCGGAGGGCCTACTTCCGCCTGTACGACAGTTACAACCGATTCGAGCAGGCCTAGGGCGCGCGGGGCGGGGCGAGGGGGGGGGGGGGGGCCCTCGTGCCTTTGGTTAACGCCCCCGCCGCCGTTGAGGGCCGTTCCGTCGAGCTGACGGTAAGTTCTCCCTTTTCTAGTTTTCGACCCCTTAGATCGGCTTTCCCTGGCGCGTATGCGCCCTCTGGGCCGCGACAGCGGCCCTATATTAACTTGATTAAGTCACACAATTGAACCAGCCCCAGGTCAGGGGCGAGGAGGTACAAATGAGCATCGTAGGCCCGAGGAAGTACCTGAAGGCAATCGACTGCGGTACGACGGTTGTCTACCGCCACTGCCCCTTCGAGCCTCCCACGGAGGCGAGAATCAAGCGAATCGACAAGGAGCATTACGTTGTCAAGTCCACCGCCGAGCTTCGGCGCTACTCGCCGCGCTCCGAGACCAAGGGAGACAACCTGCACTCCGTGCGCCAGTCCTTCAACCGCCTGAAGTCGGTCATCAATGCCAACGTGCGCGGCAACGACTGCGTAAAATTCGTGACTCTCACATACGCCGAGAACATGACCGACAACGCCCGCATATCCTCCGATCTGCGCCAGTTCTTCAAGCGGCTCCGCAAGATGTACGGCCCCATGGAGTACCTGTACGTCAAGGAGCGCCAGGCCCGCGGCGCGTGGCACATGCACTGCGTGCTGTTCTTCGACGGCCCGGCCCCGTACATGGCGAACACCGAGGACGACCACCCCGTGCGAGACGCCTGGGGCCACGGCTTCGTCAACGTCCAGGGGTTCAGCGGCGACATAAACAACCTCGGGAACTACCTGTGCGCGTATCTCACCGACGATGACCAGCTGGGCAAGAAGGGCGCGAGGCTCGCCAACTACGAGTCTGGCATACGCCTGTACAACTGCTCGCGGGGCATATCCCGCCCGCGCGAGTCGCGCGTTTCCTGGGAGGATTACGTTCAGCACGTGACCAGCCCGAACGTCTACCTGGTGAGCGAGGGCGACTCCTCGTTCACCGACGGCGACGGGAGGCCCGCCAAGGTCGTTAATCAGATTTTCATCGAGAGATAGGAAAGCCCGCCGCCCTCCGGGGCGGCTCGGTATACCCGTCCTGGCATCTTAGCGCGTTGTACTCTTTGTGGCATGACCACGACTCAGAAACTGCGCGGCCGGATGCGGCGGAGGCGAGATCGCGGATGAGCTGGATGTGACGCAGATCACGGGTCTCCTACGGAAAAGCGCGGCGGCAGTCGCCGCTCCCGCCGATGGTGCCGGATGCGGGGGACAAGGAGTTGAGCAATGGATAAGTACGCCGGAATCGACATAGCCAAGAGGACGCACTGGATGTGCGTCACCGACGGCGAGGGCCGCTTCCTGATGGAGCCGAGGCCCTATGAGAACGACGCCGACGGCCTGTCCCGCATGGTGGCCGACCTGGACTTGTGCGGCGGTGACGTCGCCGTGGGCATGGAGTCCACGGGTTGTTACTGGCGGAGCTGCTACAAAGTCCTCGCCGAGGGCGGCTACCCCGTCTCGGTCATCAACCCCGTTGTGACCTGCGCGGAGCGCAAGTCGGGCAATTTGGGCCGCGCCAAGACGGATAGGGTGGACTGCCTCGTGGTCGCCGACGCGCTGCGCAAGCAGGGCATAGCGCCCACGCCCTCGCCTGATGCCGACGCCGCCCAGTTACGCGACCTGTGCCGCTTCAGGCGCACGGTCTCGGAATCGCTCTCGCGCGCGAAGATTCAGACGGTGGCGCTCCTCGACCAGGTGTGGCCCGAGTACGGCAAGCTGTTCTCGGACAAGTTCGGGGACTCCTCCCGCGCGGTGCTGCGCCGCCTCGCCTCGGGCGACATGGACTCCGACGGCCTGGCCGACGACCTGCGCGGCGCGAGCAGGAACCGCTTCGGTGCGGCCAAGGCCTCCGACGTTCTGGAATCGCTCCGCTCCACCTGCGGCGTCCCCGCCACCGACGCCCTGCGGCTGCAATTGCGCCTCCTGCTCGACCAGCTGGACTTCTGCGCCGCCCAGCTCGCCGAGATCGACGCCGAGGCCGGCTCCCTCCTGGACGCCGTGGCCCCGACGCTTCCGACCGTCCCTGGCATAGGCCGCGCCACCGCCGCCCAGATAGCCGCCGAGGTCGGCGACGCGACGAGGTTCCGCGACGCCAAGTCCCTTGTGGCCTATGCGGGCCTCGACCCCACGCGCCGCCAGTCGGGCGGCTTCGACCCCGACCGCAACCGCATCAGCAAGCGCGGCAGCGCCCACCTGCGCCGCTCGCTCTACATCGCCGCCCAGGCGTCGCTCCGCGCCGACTGCGAGTTCCGCGATTTCTACGACCGCCTCCGGGGCCGGGGCTACAGCCACCGCTACGCCGTCTGCGCCGTTGCGCGGAAGATGCTCTGCGTCTGCTGGGCGCTCATGCGCTCGGGCGAGGAGTACAGCCGGGACAGGCACCGGGCAAGGGGAAAGGCCCCCGAGGGGGCCTCTCCGGTCGATGCGGGCTAGGCTTCCTTGACGAGCCACCCGGCCTCGGTTTCGATGATGTTGTACCCCCGGGACTCCATGGCGGTCACGAGGTCTTCCAGCTGGTCGGGGTCGTACAGGTGCGGGAGGTTGAAGTCCACCTGGCGGTTGCAGCGCCACAGCTCGGACGCGCTCTCGTACTCCGTCCACTCGCCCCGAAGCTCTGCGGCGTCGGCCTCCTGGTCGATCTCCTGCTCGTCGTACCAGTCGATGATGGCGGCCAGCGCGGATTTGCTGAAGCACTTCAGGCCCTCCCAGGTGGAGAGGTCTTCGACGGTCGCAGCGATGTAAAGCATGGGATGCTCCTTTCGTCCGTGGAGAGAGGCCCTCTGCCTCGCTCCTGATGGGGCGTCCGGCTCACGGGGCGGGCGGCGCGTCAAGGCTCCCCGGAGGAAAAGTTTTTTCTCACTGCCTTCCCGTTGAAAAAGAAAAAAGTTTTCCTCGCCTTGACGCGCAGTTCGCCCCGTGAGATCGTGCGCTTCATCTGGTGCGATGCGGAGGGCCGTCCCCGGACGGGAGGGGCCTTCCAGGTCTCGCAAGTTCGACCGTCGGGGTCATCGCTGACCGTGCGGCTCGGAAAAAAGTTCTTGACAAAATGATAGCTGGTCTCTGAGCAATTCCCTGATCAGCCCTACAATGGCCGTTACCATGGTTGCCAGTTTGACTGAAGCGCACTCCTACTCGTGCAGCTGGCTTTTGGCCCAGCCTTCGTCGATGGCGGCGTTGCAGCGCTCGTCCAAGAAGGCGGCGCACTCCTCGGGGGTCGTCTTGCCCATGAGCAGGTCGTGGATGCCAGTGTAGAAGACATCGCGCACCGTCTGGGTGTCGGGGCTGCCGCCCGTGAAATCCCATACGTTATCGGCATTGGCGCGGAACAGATCGTAGGAGGGGATATCGGCGCCATAGCGATCGGACACGCGCTTGCTCGCCGGTATCGCGCCCGCCGCATAGTCGAGCCAGCGCTCATCGGTGTACACATAGGAAAGGAAATCCTTCGCCACCTGCAGCTTCTCGGCGTCGCCGTTGTCGAAGACCTGGAAGCCCGAGACGAACGTGGTGGCGCAGCCCCCCGCATCGGGTCCCGGGAAGTTCACGAGCCCCACCGTGTCGCCATAGCGCGTGATGGAGGCGTTGTTCACCATGTAGATGGCCAGCTGCCCCTGGCGGAACAGGCTGGAGCAGTCCTCGATCTCCAAATTCTCCGCATGGGGCGGGAACCAGCCGCGGCCCACGCCCTCCTGAATCCACCTCAGCGCCGCTATGCCCTCGGGCGCCGAGAGGTTGAAATGCCCCGTATCGTCGTAGAAATCGGACCCGGCCGAGCGCAGAAGCGTCATGATGTGGGTGTCGCCCTGGGAGCTGGCCGCGTACATCATCATCGGGAAGCTTCCTTTGGGAAGCGAAGCGGCGAGCGCGTCCAAAATGCGCGTCCACTCGTCCAGCGACCAGGCGGTGATCTTCCCTTCGGCGACGAACTCCCCAAGCCCCGCGTTGCGGAACATCTCCTTGTTGTAGGCAAGCACGTTCTGGCGCGCCAGATAGGGCATCATATATGCGCGGCCCTCCACCACGCCCATGTTCCACAAGTCGTCGAAGAGGTCGTCGCGGATAGCCGGGGCGACAACGTCGTCCAGCGGCACGACGCGCCCGGTGCGAATGTAGGTGGAGATATTGAAGTAATCGCCGTAAAGCACATCCGGCGCCTTGTCCGTGTCGAACGACCCCTTGACGGCCTCGTCGTACTGGTTCTGCTCGAAGACGACGACCTCGACGTCGACGGGGCGGGCGTAGGTGCGCTGGAAGTCGTCGGCCATACCCTGGATGACCGTCTCAACCTGGCTGATTGAGTCGTCGAAGACGACGTCGTGCCCCGTTCG
>OGQQ01002942.1_pt1 | contig 10365 bp, 12 predicted proteins | sample 1553281 | NCBI WGS metagenome assembly OGQQ01 (sample SAMEA2579937, study PRJEB22360) | human gut metagenome | biome: human gut; feature: human-associated habitat; material: faeces | place: Denmark | collected 2008/2010 | reverse complement strand
CCGCCACGCCATCCATCGTGGGTTAAAAACAATATAATTATAACATAAAATGAATATATTAGCAGATTAGTTTTAACTAGTCTGTTTTTTATTTTCCGTTCATTTTATAGCAAAACAAGATTAAATTCATGTTGTTTTTGAATTAATATACTAATACTTGTTATTAATATATTAAATATATTAATATACTGCTAATATACTATTTTATTTTAATATACTAATTTCATATTTTAGTATACTTATATTTAAAATGGTGATATAATATAAGTATAGATAAAAAAATGGAGGATTTATTATGAAAGAAGAAAATATAAAAGAGAAAAAGAAGCAAAAAGCCCCATTAGGAATTAGACCAGATGATTATATTGATATAAAATTTAGAGAACTTGTTGAGAGAGAAGGAATATCTCAAACTAAATTATTTGAAAGAATGTTTTGGGAGTTTACTAGGAATTCTAAAGATGCATTAAAACTACAAGCATTAGATTGTAGTGTTGAGTTGCAATCTATTAGCGGAGCTTCAGCAACATTAGTAAAAGCTATTGAAAAAATTGTTAATAAGGCTCAACTCGAACTTATGTCTAAAAATAAAGAGGTTGAAAATATCAAAGAAGCTTCAGATAAAAAGATAGAATTAGCTAATATTGAGTTAACTAATAGAGTTAAGGAACTAGAATTGAAAAATAAGGATCTTGAAGAGCAACTAAAAAATTCTAATGCTATTGTTACTGAATTTAATACAGTAAAAGGTGAACTAGATTCAAAAATAGAAAATCTTAATAAGACTGTAATGGAATTAAATAATGATATAAAAGAAAAAGATAAAATTATACAAGATAAAAATAAGGAAATTATAAATAGTTCTAAGACTATTGATAATATGGAAAAAGAAATAGCATTGATAAAAGAGCAGAAAATAATTTTAGAAGGAAAAAATGCATGTTTACAAGTTAATGTTGAAATGTTACAAGGAACTATTAATACTTTTAATTCTATAAAGAAAACTGAAATCGAAGCTATTAAAGATAATGAAGCTACAATAAATCAATTAAAGATAGATAAGTTAAAAGCTGAATTTGAAAATGAAGTATCTAAACTTAGTAACAATATAGTATCTTTGAAAAAAGATATTGAATTAAAAGAATCTGAATTAAAATCATTAAATAATGTAATATCTTCTAAAGATTTAGAAATAAAAACTTTAACTAAAGAGAATAAACACTCTAAAAAATAATCATTAAATAGAAACTAACAAAATAGTAAGTACCTCGTAAAGTTAGATATATATAAGTTTTCAAAAGGTAATTTCATAGAAAGGAAGTAATTAAATGGAAAAATATTAAATATATTTTAGAATAGGTTATGTGATATAATATTAAAGTAAATTCAAACTATACAAAGAGAAGGTGAGATTTTATGGATAAAGAAATATTAGATATTTTGAGTAGTTTATTTGATGAAAAATTAAAACCAATAAATGATAGACTTTTAAAGTTGGAAGAGAATCAAAATAAGATTTCAGAAAATCAAAAAAAATTTGATGAAAAGTTAAATAATATAGAATTAGCTATTAGAGAAAATAATATTGAGTTAAGTGCTACTTTGAAAGATATATCAGAAAAATTTGATAGAGTAGAGTATAAAATAAATAGAACAGATAATGATGTTATATCTTTGAAAAATAATTTAAAAGTAATAAGATAGATAAGAAAAGGTACTATTTCGTAACTAAGATTGCGAAATAGTACCTTTTTCAAATTTTGTTTAGAAATAGTAAACAATTAACTACTATTTTTATATTATAACATAGTTTATAAATGGCTTGAATTCGTTAATTTTTATTTCTTCGTGAAATCTGAATTTAGCGAAATAAAGTTAATAATTGAATAGCAATGTAAATAAAATTTATATTAAAAGAACTATATTATAGCTATCGAATTTTAGTAAGTTTGTTTATACTTCTCAAGTTTCACAGTGTGAAATATTTCCTTTAGCTCATTATTTTTTTTGTATTTAAATGTAAATATTAATTCGTCATTGTTATTTATAGTGTACCTATTATTTAAAGATACTGAATTAGAGTAAACAATATTTTCATTAGGGAAATTAAATGAAGTAGTAGTTAAATATTCATTTTTATGTTTTACAGAAAAAGATACATCTGAAAGCAGTTTGTAGTCACCTAAACCTTTTATTGAATACGTATCTGGAATATAATAAGAATTACCACTTTTTATTATTTGATAATTTTCTAATTCGAAATCATCAGAATATAAATCTATTTTATATATATCAAAATTAGTATTTTTTTTAGCAATAAAAAATGAGCAAAAAACAACTACTAATATAATTAACGGTAAAAGTAATAATTTTAATTTCATATAATCACCTTATTACTAATTAAAATGGGAGATCTGGAGCTATATAAATTTGTCCTCTAACAAGAGCCAAATATAAATTGCATGTGGTTCCTATTGGCATAGACCCGCCTATACCTTTCCATTCAGCACTTACTTCTCCAGTAGTAAGCCAATAAAGTCTAAAAATAGCACCTTGGCTTGTATTTCTGTCTTCAAGTGCTCTAATCATTTCTTTGCTTGCTAGAGAATTAATTCCAAATCCACTAACTTCCTCACCATATGGAGAATTATATCCGTTTCCATCAGTTGATTCATAAATTCTACTGTTTCCATATCTAGATTGATAGAAATTTGCAACAAAGCTAGCACTTTGTAATCCAACACTACGACTAACTTTATGATTTACATATAATGTACCATAAGTGTCACTTGTTATACTTCTAGCGTTTATATTGCTATCATTTTTTAAATTCTCTTCTATAATAGGATAGTCTTTAATATTTTCATCAGTTATTTCTATTTTTTCACTTTTTTCAGAATTAGGAGCTACTGATACTTCAATAAAAGATCCATCTTCAAAATAGTATTTTTTTGACTGAGACATATCTGATAAATTAATATAATTAAAATCATCTGGAATGTTTTTTAGTTTTTCTTCTTTATAGCAATCTAATAATTCATTATTAGCAATTTTTTCTCTTAAATTTTTTTCTTGATTTTCAGAAAAATTATTTTTATTGAAGAAATCTTCCACCTCCTTTTTATTATAAGTTACTTTTGTTTCATTGGTTTCTGCCATAGCAACATTACTAGATAACAATAAGAATGACAATGTTGCTAAAAGAAACTTTGTTGGTTTTAACATATAATCATCTCCTTATAAAAATAATATAAACCATAAAAGTTAAATATTTACTTTAAATACATTTTAACACATTATTATAAATAACAAAATAAGAAAAATGTAATAGTTTTTAAAGGGAAATAGAAATAAAAACAGAATTAGTAAAATATGGAAATAAATATTTTGTTAATTTGAGGTGTAGAAAATATGTTAAAAAGTATTAATAATGTATCTAAAGAACTAGGGATAAGCAAGGCTACAATATACAAAAGACTAAAAGAGGAAAAATATAAAAAGTTAATAATAAAAGAGAATAATGTAATAAAAATAAATGAGTCACTCTATGAATTATTAAAGGCTAATACAAAAAGAAAAAATATTGAAGAAGTAGAAAATGTAGAGATAGTAAATAAAGAAGAATTAAATATAGTAAAAGTAGAAGAAAATAATAAGAATGATAATATTGTAGGAATATTATTGAAGCAAATTAAAGAAAAAGATATCCAAATAAATAGACTTCATGATCTTATAGAAAATAATCAAATATTAATTAAAAACTCCCAAGAAAGAGAAAAAGAACAAGTAAGTTTAGAAAATCATTTTAAGGATATAGATAAAAAGTTATTAGAAATTAGAGATAAAAATAAAAGCAGAAAAGAGAAAAAAAGAAAAAGTAATATATTTCAAAAAATATTAAAAGTATAAAAAGTATATTTTTATTTAGGTATAATTTAGGTATTGTTAAGGTATGTAAATCCACTTTTCAAAATATATATACCTAAATAATAGATATATTTAGGTATATATTTAAAAGATTTAGGTATATTCTAAAAAATAAAACTTTACATTTAGGTATATATAAGGTATAATTTAGGTATGCAAATTAAATGTGAAGGAGAGAAAAATTTATGAAAAAAATAATATTAAGTGCTGATATTGGTAAATATGAAACTGAAGTTGTAGGAAGAGATATAGAATTAACATCAGAAGATATAAGAACAATTAGATTTAGAACAAAATTATATGACTTATCATCAGGATATATTGATGTAGAAGGAAATAGTTATTTAGTAAAGTTTGGTGATAAAAATTATATAATTGGAGAACAAGGGCAAGATAAATCAGAAGATACGTCAAAGACACAATTTTTACATCAATTGGCTTGTTATACAGCAATTACTCAATTTATAGAGCCAGGAACAAAAGAGAATGAAATATATATGATATTAGCTTGTCCATTAAGTGTATTACTTATACAAGATGCAAAAGAAGAATATAAAAAATTCATAAAAGGTGATGGTCCTATAAAAATAACTGTAGATGGAAAAGAATATGAATTTGAAATCAAAGATGTAATGATTAAAGCTGAAGGAAGTGGAATAATTTACTTAGAACCAGAATTATTTAACAATCAAGTTGTAGGAATAGTTGACTTAGGTGGATTAAATATGGGATGGAGCTTATATAACAATAAAGTATGTAAAAAGGACGATAGATTTATTGAAGAATGTGGAACAGATAGACTTATTGATATAGTAAGAGAACAATTAGCTTTTTATAAGAAAGGTAACTTAGTAAATAAGGAAATTGCTGAGAAAGCTTTAAATGAAGGTGGATTAAAGAAAGGTGGTAAAATTGATACTGAAAGCACCAAATATATTGATAAGGCTAAAGAAATTTACTTTGGAGAAGTGTTAAAATTTATTAAAGCACATAAATTTAACATAGATGAATTAGATAGAGTAGTATTTGTTGGAGGAACTTCACAACATATAAAAGAAAATATAACAAACAAACTAAGTCACGCATATATACCTGTAAATTCTCAATTAAGTACTGTAGAAGGACTTTATAAGGTTGCATTTAAGAAATATAGTAAATAGGCAGGTGTTTGAAGTATGCCAAGTGTAAAACAAGGTGGAGGATATACTCTTACATTTTCAAAAAAAAATGAAGATATTAAAGAATTATTAATAGAAAAAAGAAAGATAAAAGGATTTGTATTAACTGATTATATATGTGATGCAATAAGATTTTTTGAAGCAAATAAGGATGAAAAAAAAGAACTAACTAATATAAATATAGAAGAACTAGTAAAACAAGAAGTAGCAAAAATATTAAGTAATATTCCAATTAAAGTTGAAAATGAAGAAGTCAATGAAAAAACTTCTACTTTAGAAAAAAACTTAGATGATGTAGATATAGATGAAGACTAAAAATTAAAACACAAGAGAGCATTTAGTATTTTCATAAATGCTCTCTTAGTTTATGTAAGTTGTGATAAGTAAATTATTAAGATATATAAGATATTTCCTCAATTTCACTATATAACCCCTTAATTATTTCTTCTATATAATTAGAATATCTTTCTTTTACAATTCTTGCAGTAAAAGAATTGGCACAGATTATATTTATTGCTCTGCTTTTAATATCAACATCTACAATTCCACTATTAATCCAACATTGGTAAGATGTTCTGCCAATTATAGGCTCCAATACTATTAGAGCATTTTTAACCATTTCTAAATCATTATCAATTAATTTAGTATCATTACTATTATTATTAAAAAAGCCCTGCATATCTTCATTATCTTCAACTATTTTTTCAATATCTTCCTTGTTATCTACACTTACTTCAAGATCTTTTTCTATATTTTCAAATTCTTTTTGATTCTCAAATAACTCTAAATCACCTTTTAATACAGCTTTAAAGTATTTATAGTTTTTATCTGAGCTTATTTCAATACTTTTTGTTCTATCAATAGTTTTTGCAAAAGCATCTATTAATATTTTATAATATTCACTATTGTTAAAATCTATGTCTTCAAAATCTTTTTTAAATAAAGCTAACGCTCCTTTTGAAATATTTATACATTCTTCAATAATAATGTTTGTAGATAGATTAATTTCTTTTAATTTAGCATTTATTTCATTTTTTAAATTTTCAATCTTTTTTTCTAAACTTTCTTTATCATCTATGCTTGAATTATTAAATAAAACACTTTCTATTTCTTGAATTTCTTTATCAATATATATTCTAAAGTTTTCATCAAGTTTAGATATATCAATCTTTTTTAGATTTTCTAACAGATTAATTATAGAGCTATTATTAAAATATATGTGTGGCTCGTAATCATATATTTTAAATTCTATTTTTTTTACTACTCTATTAACTTTTTTAGGTATATAAGACACCTTCATTTTTGCTTTTTCATTTATTTCTTTTACCGCAACATCTAATACTTTTTGTGAGAAATTACACCATTTAGGGTACTTTTCACCTACTCCAGTAATAAATCTTATTTCTTCTAAGCTAAAAACATGGCTTATCTCTTTATTATGTCTAGACCATAATCTAAGTTCATCATACAATTTTTGAGCATAAAAGCTTCTAAGCTCAAAAAAAAGACTTAAATTAATTGGAGCATAAGGAGATAATTTTCGCTTATTTTCTTGATATTGACGCATTATTTCAACAACTCTTTCTAGCATAATAACATTAATTGAGTTTCTTTCTTTTATAACTTCATGTCCAGCAATCAATTGATATTCTCCCTTAATCTTAGAATTATAAAAAATCAAGCTTTTTTTAGCGATAGATTTAAGTTTAGCTTCTATATTTTTCAAATCTCTTTCTGATTTATTTCCTATCAAATTTTCAAATTCACTGATAGGTATTTCACATTCACATAGACCATTATGTTTTTGTTTCTGATTGTTATACAATATTACCTGAAAGATTTTATTTTCTACAGGCTTAAGGCTATAATTTGTTTGGACAATATCTTTTCCTTTCATTAATATTTTTTTTTCGTCATCTTTACTAATAATTTCTTCCATAAATTCACCTTCTTTAGATTATATTAGCATAAATAAATAATATAAACAACCTCAAAAATTTTAAGTTGTTTATATTCCTTAAAAAGTTATTTATCTTTCTATAAAAAATAAATAGATAAATAAATTAGCTTTGTTTTTAAAAAGTAGAAAGTCTATAGGTTAATATTCAATTACTGCTAATTGTCAATATATATTTACTTTTTTATAAATAGAATTACAAAGTAAAACAACTTATGAAAACTTAGGTTGTTTTACTTTTGTTAATCTTCCTTAAAAAGTTGTTTAATCTTCCTTAAAAAGTTGTTTATCTCCTTAAAAAGTTGTTTATCTCCTTAAAAAGTTGTTTATTTCCTTAAAAAGTTGTTTTCATACTCATCTAAGCTAGTAATATCAAGGCTTGTACAACTCCTAAATACTATATAAATACTATATAAATACTATGTTAAATACTATATATAAAATGCTGCTCTTTTCTTTTATAAAAAAGAGTATTAATAAGTATATTCTTAAAATTCAAATTGATTTAGCTACGCAAAGGTTATAATTTAATTATTTATAGGAATGAAAAAGTCGTATTTAAATTTTTAAGGCTACTAATATCAAAGATTAGAAAGGTGTCTAAAACATATAAAACAACAACTATCGGTTGTGGTAGTATTTTTAATATTGGGAATATTCTGTTATTTTATTGACAATAAGAACATAAGTTCTATAAAATAGATAAAAAAATGAGTTTGAAAAATATTGTTGTTAAATAAACTGAGTTAAAAATGAAACAAAATGAAACGAATATGAAATTAAGCAAAGAGAAAATAGCTTAAAATAAATATATAAATAATTTAGAGGAAGTGATACAAATGAAGCCACCAATTAGTAGAATGGGCGGAAAAAGCAAACTTAAGAAAATAATAACGGAGAAAATACCTAAGGATCATATATGTTATGTTGAGCCATTTTTCGGAGCTGGGTGAATCTATTTTGAAAAAGAAGAAAGCAAGGTAGAAGTTATAAATGATAAAGATAGAGAGCTTATAAATCTTTTTAGGATGATAAAAGAACATCCAGGAGAAGTCGAAAGATTATTAAATTTTGAGTTCATAAGTAGAGATAAGTTCACACAATATAAGTCTATAGATGTAGAAGGTCTAACTGAAATACAGAGAGCAGTACGTTTTTTATATTTAATTAGTAATAGCTTTGCATCTAAGGGAGTATCCTTTGGATATACAGCTATAGGAAAGCCTTGTCAGAAGATCTATGATGTTCAAAATGAATTGATGCTATTAAGAGATAGATTAAAAAATACAATAGTTGAAAATAAAGATGCTATAGAGATAATAAAAAAATATGATAGGCCAACAACTTTTTATTTTTGCGATCCACCATACTTAGGAACCTCAGGATATGGTGCAGAAGCTAAATTTACTTTAGAAGATCATATAAGATTAAGAGATACATTATCAAATATATCAGGAAAATTTCTGCTTACAATAAATGATTGTGAAGAGATTAGGAAATTATATAAAGACTTTCATATTCAAGAAGTAATGGTGCATTATTCAGTTTCAAGACAACAAGCAGCAAGAAAAGAATATGGGGAGTTGATGATCACCAATTATGAGAATTAGTGCTAATGATAAGATGTTAATAGATTATTACCAAAGATTAAAGAGAAGAAAGCAACTGAAGAATGAAATAGATACATTAGAAAATAGTAGAAAACAGCTAGAGTGTTATTCAATGGGAGTATATAGGGAAAGTATAATAAATAGAATTAATGCCAATAAAGAGTTATTAGCAAAAAAGAATCTAGAATATAATATTTTACTAGAAGATACTCTAAAGATTGAGTCAATTATTTTAGTACTCGATGAGGAAGATAAAGAAATATGTGATATGAGATTTAACAAGCAAAGAGATTATCAAGCAATAGGACAATCTCTTTGCCTTAGTAAATCTACAGTTTGCAGAAAAGTAAAAAGTATTATTAATAAAATTAGCAAAGAATTAGAGTAAGAAGCTCCACCTTACTTACTCAATTCTTCAGCTTTATCGTAAAGTTCATTAACAGTACAAATGAATTTACCTTTGATTTCTAGAGTCTTAAATTCCTTACAAGTATAAGTAGTTTCAACAAATTCAGGATCAGTGCTATGAGGTTTTAATGTAACCATATCATGATTACTGTTTAAAATTAATTCTTTTAAGGTTAAACAATTATCAATAGAAATAGCTAATATATCACCAGACTTAACATCAGAGCAAGATGCTTGTAATGACATTAAAACTATTTTCTCTCTATTCTGGCATATTTCATTCATAGATTCTCCTGAAGCAGTAACAACAAAATAAGATGATATTTTATCAGGATTCAATGGTGGAATTAAAGGAAGCTCAATGAGATCTTCAATATCATTTTCTGGCTCTATTGGACTACCACAAGCGATACAACTAAATTCAGGAATAGAAATATACTCAACTTCTATTTTAGCTGAATCACTTAAATCTTCAATTCCTATAGAAATATCTTTTTTAGCATCTAAAGAGAGACTATTTATTATTTCTGTAAAGTCATCTTCAGACTTAGATACTCTATTAATAGTTCTTTTTAATTCTTCATACATAAGATCATTACGCCTTTTAGACATATTAAGTTCTTCAAAGGATCTTCTATATCTTTTTATTAATTTATTTAAAGTATTTAATTTTTCATTTAATTCTTCTTTAAGTTTTAAAGTGCTATTGTCATCTAGACTGTTATATATTTTAATCTTGTTTTCAGGAGAGTTAAGCCCTACTAATTCGTCAAGAGAACAATTCATTACTTTCGCAGCTCTAAAAAGCACATATAATGATGGTTCTTTAGTTCCTTTTTCATAAGAAACTACTGTTGTCCTAGAAACTTGAAGCATATTTGCAAACTCTGCTTGAGAAAGATTATTCTCTTTTCTAAATTTCTTTATGCTTTTAGAAAAAGATTGTTCAAACATAATTATATTACCTCCCGTTAAATATAGTTTAACTGAATAGGAAGAAGTAATGAAGAGTGGTCGCCTAATTTGAAATTTTCAAATAAAAAAGTTTAAAACTATTGACAAAAGTGCAAGTGTAATATATATTTTTAATATGGAATTAATTTATAAAATTAAACAACAAGTAAGTTAATTGATTTTATAAATTAATTAATCAATTACTTCACCCTAAATGGGGTAGTTATTATATTCAAAGATATATCTTATCTTTGATGAAATAATTTTTTTACATAGGAAATATTAAAAAAATGTCCATTTTGGCAAAAAACTGAAATGGTTGATTAAATTC
>OGQQ01002940.1_pt1 | contig 10368 bp, 6 predicted proteins | sample 1553281 | NCBI WGS metagenome assembly OGQQ01 (sample SAMEA2579937, study PRJEB22360) | human gut metagenome | biome: human gut; feature: human-associated habitat; material: faeces | place: Denmark | collected 2008/2010 | reverse complement strand
GCATAGCCGCTGTTGATCTCAATCTGGCGCGATTTGGTGTCGAGAACCGCGTCGCAGCAGAAAAATTTCTTTCCCATATCGTGTATAAACATCACGAGTTCCCAAGTTACCATTTATTGAATATTCCATTGCTTGTGTCATTTGCTGAATTTGGAGCATATTTCCAATTCTTTCTCCGTTTTTATCTGAAAAGCTATAAATCAGCAGATAGCTTAACTTGGTCCGTCCAGGCATTACACGGCAACTAATCCGATACAAATCTACAAAACTAGCATAGCTGCAGTAATAGGGATGGCTTTCTTCCGTGGTGTCCTGAAGAAATTCAAACATTCTTAAAAGGGTATCAAATGATTTTTGATCAGTTAATGGCTATTCTTGAAAAGAATGGTGTTGAAGCGATTGAAGCTCAAGGTAAGGAATTTGATCCAAATTTCCATCAGGCTGTGATGACAACCAACGATGAAAATTTTGATTCAAATATCGTTGTGGAAGAACTTCAAAAAGGTTATAAATTGAAAGATCGCGTTATTCGTGCATCTTTAGTTAAAGTTAATGAATAGTTATAAGGAGGATTTATATTATGGGAAACAAAATTATTGGTATTGATTTAGGTACTACAAACTCATGCGTAAGTGTGATGGAAAATGGAGAAGCAAAAGTTATTGCAAATCCTGAAGGATTAAGAACAACTGCATCAGTTGTTGCATTCAAAAATGGAGAAATCGTTGTTGGTGAAGCTGCAAAACGTCAAGCTGTTACTAATAAAGATACAGTTATGTCTGTAAAAAGACATATGGGTACAAATTATAAAGAAAATGTATGTAAAAATATCAATCTGTACAAAATGTAAGCTAAAAAGCGGATAAAAGATTATTTTCCTCTTTCCTTGAGATATTTTAATAGTGGAATAAAGACTAAAGCTCCCGAAATGATAATGGATAGTATTAAAGGACCGTCAATATGTTCGCTTCCTGTTAGAATAATATAGCAAATGGTAATCCATAATAGGGCTAGGATTACGATTTGTGGGAGGGAAAGCGGTTTTCTTCTCATAGTATTGTTTTAACGAATTGAATATAATTTCACCACAAATTGCATTGATTTACACAGATAGAATTTGCTGGTACTAATAACTAATAATCTGTGTAAATCTATGCAACCTGTGGTGAATGTTATTTATTTTTCTTTCTTTTTCTTGTCAACGATAGCGTCAATAACCGCAACCGCAGTGATGTTTACGATATCGCGTACGGAAGCTTCACAATCAGTGAAATGGATAGGTTTGTTCAATCCCATTTGTATCGGGCCGATTACCTCAGTTTCACTCATAGACTGAATGAGCTGGTAGGTAGCATTGGCGGAACTTAGATTCGGGAATACTAACGTGTTTACTTCTTTACCTTTCAAACGTGTGAAGGGATATTTCTCATCACGTAATTTAGTGTTCAGTGCAAAATTGACCTGCATCTCACCATCTATAGCCAGTTCCGGATATTCTTTCTGCATGTAGTCCACCGCATCATGTACTTTAGCCGGGCTGCCTTCTGTATCTGAGCCGAAGTTGGAGTAAGACAGCATGGCCATTGTCGGAGTGTGATTAAAGAATTCTACCGTTTTCTTTGACAATTTAGCGATGTCAATCAGCGTGTCGGTGTCCGGGTGACGGTTAATCAGAGTATCGGCTACAAAGTAAGTACCTTTCTTTGAATTCAAGATATGCATTGTACCGAAATGTTTATATTCCGGTTGGATGCCGATAACTTCTTTCGCTACCTTGATCGTGTTGGAATATTTGGTATATAGTCCGGTGATGAATGCATCGGCCTCTCCCGTTTCAACCATCATCATACCAAAGTAGTTACGCTCGAACATTTTGTCGTTGGATTCCTGGAGGTTGGCTCCTTGGCGTGCGCGTTTTTCCGAGAGGATGCGAGCATAACGTTCACGACGTTCAGCTTCACGGTCATGACGAAGGTTGATGATTTCAATTCCTTCCAAGCTCAGATCCAGTTCTTTTGCCAGTTTCTCGATGCGCTCGTCATTACCTAATAGGATAGGATGGCAGATTCCTTCGGCTTTGGCTTCTACTGCAGCTTTTAACATGGTAGGATGGATACCTTCGGCAAATACTACTCGCTGTGGGGCGCGACGGGCTGTTTCGTAAAGTTGACGGGTTAATTTGCTTTCTTGTCCCATCAATTCGCGCAGCCGGGTCTTGTAGGCTTCCCAGTCGGTGATGTTTTTGCGTGCCACTCCTGATTCCATTGCTGCTTTTGCCACAGCCATGGAAACTTCGGTAATTAAACGAGGGTCAACCGGTTTCGGGATGAAATAATCAGGACCGAAAGTAAAATTATTCACATGGTAGGCTTCGTTCACTACGTCGGGAACAGGTTGTTTTGCCAAATCGGCGATAGCATGCACGGCAGCCAGCTTCATTTCTTCATTGATAGCTTTGGCCTGAGTATCCAAAGCTCCGCGGAAAATATAGGGGAAACCAATTACGTTATTGATCTGGTTAGGATAGTCTGAACGTCCGGTAGACATCAGTACATCGGGGCGGGATGCCATGGCGTCTTCGTAAGAGATTTCCGGAGTCGGATTGGCTAATGCGAATACGATAGGATGATCTGCCATGCTGCGGACCATATCCTGAGTCAGCACATTACCTTTTGATAGTCCTAAAAATACATCTGCGCCTTTGATGGCTTCTTCCAATGTATGTACATCGCGACGGTCAGTAGCAAAAAATTTCTTACTTTCTGTCAAGTTAGGACGGTCACTGGTAATCACGCCTTTGCTGTCTAGCATCAAAATGTTTTCTTTCCGTGCTCCTAATGCTACGTACAGTTTTGTACAGGAAGTGGCTGAAGCTCCGGCACCATTTACTACGATTCTTACATTTTCAATTTTCTTTCCGGCAACTTCCAATGCATTTAATAAGCCGGCGGATGAAATGATAGCTGTACCGTGTTGGTCATCATGCATTACTGGGATATCCAGTTCTTCTTTCAGCCGGTTTTCTATCTCGAAACATTCGGGAGCCTTGATATCTTCCAGATTGATACCTCCGAAAGTGGGAGCGATGGCCTTTACTGCCTGAATAAATTTTTCTGGGTCTTTCTCATTCACTTCGATGTCAAAAACATCAATACCTGCATAGATTTTGAAAAGCAATCCTTTACCTTCCATGACAGGCTTTCCGCTCAATGCACCTATGTCGCCTAGTCCTAAAACGGCTGTACCATTAGAAATAACGGCTACTAAGTTGCCTTTCGCAGTATAGTCGTATGCAGTTTGTGGGTCTTTCTCTATTTCCAGACAAGGCTCAGCTACTCCGGGAGAGTAAGCCAGTGACAGGTCTGTTTGTGTGCTGTACGGTTTTGTCGGTACAACTTCAATCTTTCCGGGCTTGCCTTGCGAGTGGTATAGCAAAGCAGCTTCTTTGGTAATCTTGACCATAATCTTTTTCTTTTAATTAGATGTCGTTTTAAATTGGTGGCAAAAATACAAATAAAATTATAATTTGAAGTCTAAAGAGTGTAAAATGATGTCGAATTGATGATTTTTAAAGTATTAGTTTTGATCAGTGTGAAAATCAGATTTCATTCTTTCGTGTTTTGTAGGACAAAGATAGTGAAAAAATAGTTTCATTCATGTCCGTATTATGTATGAGTTATAGTATGGTTTACTTGTTTAGATCTGGAAACAGATTGAATATATGTGAAATATATTTTACATAATCAGTATCCTTCTATTGCGCACGTTATTTATAGTTAAAGCTAATGGGCTAAGCGAACAAATGCCGGAAAAATGACTAATTTTGCGGCAGTAAAAACTAATTGGGTTCAAAAAGTTTTCTATAAACCTCTGTTAATTCGATAAATAAGTAAAGTTCAATAATATTAGTTATGAAGATGACAGTAAATAGTATGAAATGTTTTTCATGGAGCCGCCTCGCGATATTTACGGCGGCAATGGCCGTTTTAAGCAGTTGTGGAGGCGGTCAGAGCGGTATGAAGTTGGGTGATGACGAGTTTACCGTCGTGGCTGTACAGTCTACAGCCAGCCAGCAGTCTACTTCTTATCCCGCTACCATCAAAGGTGTTCAGGATATCGAGGTGCGTCCTCAGGTTTCCGGCTTTATCGTAAAGCTTTGTGTAGACGAAGGTGCAACGGTAAAGAAAGGTCAGGCACTCTTTCAGATCGATCCTACACAGTATGCGGCTGCCGAACGTCAGGCAAAAGCTGCTGTAGAGATGGCAAAATCGAATGTCAATACGCTGACTTTGAACGAACAACAGAAGAAAAATTTGTATGATAAGAAAATTATCAGTGATTTTGAGTATCAAAGCGCAGTAGACCAATTGCTTTCTGCAAAAGCCAGTTTGGCACAAGCTGAGGCTCAGTTGACCAGCGCTCGTCAGAATTTAGGTTTCTGTACAGTGACCAGTCCTTCAGATGGTGTGGTGGGTACATTCCCGTATCGTATTGGTAGTTTGGTGAGTCCTTCGGTTACACAACCGTTAACTACCGTGAGTGAAATCGGTGAAATGTATGTGTATTTCTCTATGACTGAAAAGCAGTTGTTGGGTTTAACAAGAGCCGGTGGCACACTGAAAGAACAACTGGAGAAGATGCCGGCTGTGAAATTGGAGTTGGCTGACGGTACGATGTATACTGAAGAAGGTAAGATTGACGCTGTAAGTGGTGTTATTGATCAGACTACCGGTTCGGTAAGTATGCGTGCCGTTTTCCCGAACAAACAGCTTGTATTGCGTAGTGGTGGTATGGCTAATGTAATTTTCCCTTATACTATGGAGGATATTATTTTGATTCCTCAGTCGGCTACACAGGAAATTCAGGACAAAAAGTTTGTTTATGTGCTTCAGTCGGATAATACATTGAAGCATACTGAGATCAAGGTATCGAATTTGAGTGACGGTAAGAATTATATTGTTACCAGTGGTTTGAAGCCCGGCGATAAAATTGTAGTTGAAGGTGTACAAACGTTGAAGGACGGACAAACAATTACTCCGATTACTCCGGAACAGAAAGAGGCGAAATATCAACAACACCTGAAAGATCAGAAGGAAGGAAATATTGCCACGGCCTTTAAATAATCAAAAATAAACAGATTAACTTCGTTTATATAAATAAGGTATATAGAGAATGAAACTAGATAGATTTATTAACCGTCCGGTGCTATCAACGGTAATCTCCGTCTTGATAGTTATTCTGGGTATCATCGGACTTGCTACATTGCCGGTTACGCAATATCCGGATATTGCACCTCCTACGGTGCAGGTACGTGCCACCTATACCGGTGCGAACTCCACAGCTGTATTGAATTCGGTCATTGCTCCGTTGGAAGACCAGATAAACGGCGTGGAGAACATGATGTATATCCAGTCATCAGCATCCAATAACGGTGCTGCCGATATTAACGTTTACTTTAATCAGGGAACAGATCCGGATATGGCGGCTGTTAATGTGCAGAACCGTGTTTCTATGGCACAAGGATTGTTGCCTGCTGAAGTAACCAAAGTGGGTGTGACTACTCAGAAACGCCAGAACTCCATGTTGATGGTCTTTTCATTGTATGATGAAACCGACTCGTATAATATCGAGTTCATTGAAAACTATGCTAATATTAACTTGATTCCTGAAATCAAGCGTGTAAAGGGGGTAGGTGACGCTAATGTGTTGGGACAGGATTATTCTATGCGTATCTGGTTGAAACCGGATGTGATGGCACAGTACAAACTGGTTCCTACTGATGTTTCGGCAGCATTGGCCGAACAGAATATTGAGGCGGCTCCGGGACAGTTCGGTGAACGTGGTGATCAGACTTTCCAATATACGATCCGTTATAAAGGACGTTTGCAGCAAACAAATGAATTTGAAGATATTGTTATCAAGGCCTTGCCGGATGGTAATGTACTTCGTTTGGGAGATGTAGCCGATATAGAATTAGGGCGTCTGGCTTATACATTCAATAATACGGTAAATGGCCACAAGGCTGTATCTTGTATCGTTTATCAGATGGCAGGTACTAATGCTACCGAAACTATTTCTAATTTGGAGGAAGTGCTTGCAAAGGCACAGGAATCACTGCCGACAGGTTTGAATATCAATATTGCCCAAAATGCCAATGACTTCTTGTTCGCTTCTATCCATGAGGTAATTAAGACATTGATTGAAGCATTTATTTTGGTGTTTATTGTGGTATATATCTTCTTGCAGGATATGCGTTCAACACTGATTCCGGCTATTGCCATTCCGGTGGCGCTGGTGGCTACTTTCTTTGTGCTGAAACTGATTGGTTTCAGTGTGAACCTGCTGACTCTTTCGGCGATGGTGCTTGCCATTGCGATTGTGGTCGATGATGCCATTGTCGTCGTCGAGGGGGTTCATGCCAAGTTGGATCAGGGATATAAGTCTTCCCGTGAGGCTTCTATTGATGCCATGAGCGAATTGGGTGGCGCTATCGTTTCTATTACATTAGTCATGATGTCTGTGTTCATTCCGGTAAGTTTCATGGGAGGTACCGCTGGTACGTTTTATCGTCAGTTTGGTATCACTATGGCTATCGCTATAGGTTTCTCTGCTTTAAATGCGTTGACTTTGTCACCAGCATTGTGCGCTATTTTCTTGAAACCGCATGATGAAGGACATGGAACAAAGAAGATGACTCGTGTGGAACGATTCCATACAGCCTTTAATGCGGCTTATGATTCTATATTGAAGAAGTATAAGAAGCATGTAGTGTTCTTTATCCATAAGAAATGGTTGTCATTCGGGTTGGTTACCGCTTCTATCATTTTGTTGGTATTCTTTATGAAGGTTACTCCGACGGGCATGGTGCCTAATGAAGATACCGGTACCATTATGGGTGCAGTGACGCTGCCTCCTGGTACTTCACAGGAACGTGCAATGGAAATCTTAAACCGTGTAGACAGCTTGGTGGCTGCCGAACCGGCTGTAGATTCCCGCACGGTGATTTCCGGTTTCGGTTTTATTGGTGGTCAGGGTCCTTCTTACGGTTCTATCATTATTAAACTGAAAGATTGGGAAGAACGTTCCATGATGCAGAATTCGGATATTGTGGTAGGTACGTTGTTTATGCGTGCACAGAAGATCATCAAGGATGCGCAGGTATTGTTCTTTGCTCCTCCTATGATTCCGGGTTATTCGGCATCCAGTGATATCGAGTTGAATATGCAGGATAAGACCGGTGGAGACTTGAATCATTTTTATGACGTCGTTTTGGACTATATGGATGCGTTGAAGGCACGTCCCGAAATTAATTCGGCTCAGACTACCTTCAACCCGAACTTCCCCCAATATATGTTGGATATTGATGCTGCTGCTTGTAAAAAGGCAGGTATCAGCCCCAGTGATATTCTAACTACCATGCAGGGATATTTCGGTGGTTTGTATGCTTCTAACTTCAACCGTTTCGGTAAGATGTATCGTGTTATGATTCAGGCGGAACCCGAAGCAACTAAGAATCTGGAATCTTTGAATAGTATCAAGATACGTAATGGGAATGAGATGGCTCCTATTTCCCAGTTCGTTTCTGTCAAGAAAGTATATGGACCGGATGTTATCAGCCGTTTCAATCTTTATACTTCTATCAAAGTGATGGTGGCTCCTGCCAGTGGCTATACTTCCGGACAGGCTTTGCAGGCTATTGCGGAAGTTGCCAAAGAGAATTTGCCTACCGGTTATGGTTATGAGTTGGGAGGTATGGCTCGTGAAGAGGCATCTACCAGTGGCAGTTCCACAGGTATCATCTTCATTCTGTGTTTTGTATTCGTTTACTTGTTGCTAAGTGCACAGTATGAAAGTTACATTCTGCCCTTGTCCGTATTGCTTTCAGTACCGTTCGGTCTGTTGGGTAGTTTCCTGTTTGTAAACGGATTTGCAGCATTGGGAAATATTCCGGCTTTGAAGATGATTTTAGGAACCATGTCAAATGATATTTATATGCAGATTGCATTGATCATGTTGATGGGGTTGTTGGCGAAGAATGCCATTCTTATTGTAGAGTTTGCTTTGGATCGCCGTAAGCAGGGAATGAGTATTTCCTGGGCTGCGGTCTTGGGTGCGGCGGCCCGTTTGCGACCGATCTTAATGACCTCATTGGCCATGATTGTAGGTTTGATTCCGTTGATGTTGGCTATGGGAGTTGGTGCTCATGGTAACCGTACTTTGGGAGCTTCGGCTATTGGTGGTATGTTGATTGGCATGATTTTCCAGATCTTTATCGTACCCGTATTGTTTGTGGTATTCCAATGGTTACAAGAGAAATTCAAACCGATTGAGTGGGAAAGTGTGGACAATACAGAGGTTGAACCCGAAATTGAACAATACACCCGTAAATGAACAGAAGAACAATGAAAAAGATAATAGGATTATGTTGCGCGACGTTTTTATTAAGCGGTTGCCACATCTATAAATCATACGATCGCCCCGAGTCGATAGATGCCACAGGCATCTATCGTGACCCGGTTGCCGCCAACGATACATTGGCTGCTAACGATACAACCAATATGGGTAACTTGTCATGGAAGGAAATTTTCCGTGATCCGAAATTGCAGATGCTGATTGAAGAGGGATTGGCAAACAATGTAGATATGCAGGCTGCTATCCTGCGTGTGAAGGAGGCGAAGGCGTTATTGACATCAGCTCGCTTGTCTTATCTCCCTTCTTTGGCCCTTGCCCCACAAGGTTCGTTGACTAGTGTGGACAAAAGTACTCCTGTAAAGAACTATACTTTACCTGCTTCTGCAAGTTGGGAAGTTGATTTGTTCGGCAAATTGCTGAATGCCCATCGTGGCCAGAAAGCATCTTATTTGCAAAGTAAGGCCTATCAGCAGGCAGTGCGTTCACAGTTGATTGGTGGTATAGCCAATGCTTATTATTCTTTATTGATGCTCGACCGTCAAGTCAGTGTGACCGAGCAGAATGTGGCGTTAATGAAAGAAACAGTGCGCACTATGGAAGCAATGAAGGAAGCCGGTATGACTACCGAAGCTGCTGTGGCACAGAGCAAGGGGACTTATCATCAGACGGAGGCTTCATTGGCTGACTTGAAACGTCAGGTGCGCGAAACTGAGAATTCTATTTCCGTATTGTTGGCAAAGGCTCCCCAGAATATAGATCGTGGAACATTAGAAGAACAAGTGATGCCTGCAGATTTGGCTGTGGGAGTTCCTTTACAGTTGCTTGAGAACCGTCCCGATGTAAAAGCGGCAGAATTGGCATTAGCTAGCGCTTATTATACTACCAATCAGGCGCGTTCCGCTTTTTATCCCAGTGTCAATATTACAGGTACTTTGGGATGGACTAATGGTTCCAATGGTACAGTGATTTCTAATCCTGCCGTTATGCTTTGGAATGCTATCGGCTCATTGACTCAGCCCATTTTCCAGCGTGGAAAATTGATAGCCAATTTAAAAGTATCGAAAGCGGAAGAACAGATTGCCAAGATGAATTATCAGCAGACTATTCTGGAAGCTGGTAAGGAAGTAAGTGATGCTTTGTTCCTGTATGATACGGCAGACAAAAAGTTGAGTGAGCACCAGGCACAGGTTTCCGAAATGCAAAAAGCGGTGGAGATGAACAATGATTTGTTTCAGGCGGGAAAGGCCACTTATCTGGAAATCATTACTGCACAACAGTCATTGCTGAGTGCACAGTTGAACGAAGTATCCGATACTTTCCAGCGTATGCAGGCTGTTATCAATCTGTACAGCGCATTGGGCGGTGGACGTGAATAATTAACCTTAAAAATAATATGAATATGATTAGTCCGTTAGCTTACGTAGACCCCGAAGCAAAACTTGGCAAGAATGTAACTGTCCTGCCGTTTGCCTACATTGAAAAGAATGTAGAGATCGGAGATGATTGCATCATCATGTCTTACGCTAGTATCTTGCAAGGTACTAAAATGGGAAAAGGAAATAAGGTACATCAGAATGCCGTCCTCGGAGCGGAACCGCAAGATTTCCACTACACAGGAGAAGAAAGTAGCCTGATTATCGGTGACAACAACGATATCCGCGAAAATGTGGTAATCAGCCGTGCTACCTTTGGCGGCAATGCTACCAAGATCGGTAACGGAAATTACCTAATGGATAAAGTACACCTCTGCCATGACGTACAAATCAACAATAACTGTGTGGTAGGTATCGGTACGACTATTGCAGGAGAATGCACTCTGGATGACTGCGTGATTCTAAGTGGAAATGTCACTCTGCACCAATACTGCCACATCGGTAGCTGGACACTTGTACAGAGTGGTTGCCGTATTTCTAAAGATGTACCTCCGTATGTAATTATGTCCGGAAACCCCGTTGC
>OGQQ01002939.1_pt1 | contig 10368 bp, 11 predicted proteins | sample 1553281 | NCBI WGS metagenome assembly OGQQ01 (sample SAMEA2579937, study PRJEB22360) | human gut metagenome | biome: human gut; feature: human-associated habitat; material: faeces | place: Denmark | collected 2008/2010 | reverse complement strand
ACCGGAAACAGAAACTAAAGAAAATGAAAATAAATAATTAAAAGTCGCTTATATAGCGACTTTTATAATATAAATAAAATTTATATAAATGGATGGAGATTAAATATGAGAAACATTAAATTAACAATAGAATATGATGGCAAAGATTTTAATGGATGGCAAAAGCAGCCAACAAAATTGAATATTCAGGGGACAATTGAACAAGCAATAAAAATTGTAACAGGAGAAAAAGTAGATTTAATGGCATCAGGAAGGACTGATGCTGGAGTTCATGCATTTGGTCAGGTTGCTAATTTTAAAACAAATTCAAATATACCAATTGAAAAAATAGCAATTGCATTAAATTCAAATTTGAAAAAATCAATAAGAATTATATCAGCAGAAGAAGTTGATGAAAAATTTCATAGTAGATTAACATGCAAGAAAAAAACATATAGATATGTTATAAATAATTCAGAATTTTCATCAGCAATATATAGAAATTTGGAAACTCATATTCCTCAAAAATTGGATGTTGATAAAATGAAAATGGCTGCAAAATATTTTGAAGGAGAACATGATTTCAAGGCATTTAAAGCAAGTGGAACAAGTAGTAAAAGTAGTATTAGAACTATTTACAAAGCAGAAGTTTTTGAAATGCCTAATAATAGAATTTATATAGAATTAACAGGAAATGGATTTTTATATAATATGGTTAGAATAATTGCTGGAACTTTAGTTGATGTGGGAATTGGAAAGATTAAACCAGAAGATATTAAGAAAATTATTGAATCAAAAGATAGAAGTTTAGCAGGTAAAACATTACAACCGAATGGATTGTATCTTTTAAATGTAGAATATGATTAAAAATAAAGCTTAGAATAAATAATAATATATTTGTTCTAGGCTTTTAATCATCGTCTATTTCATCAAATAAAGGGCTATCGTAAAAATCTTTTAATTGAATATCTAATCCTCGGCATATTCTTACAATTGTTAATGTTTTAGGATTTATAAATTTTTTATTTACAATTCCTTCAAGGGTGGATTGTGTTATTCCACAAATTGTAGATAATTTATTTACAGTTATTTCTCTTTCGTTACAAAGTTGTAGTATTCTGGTACTTATAGCAGAAATTAAAGTCATAAAATATCACCTCACTATGTAAGTATATCAAAAAATTATAAATAAACTTAACTGTTAACAGTTGACAAGGGCGCTAATTTATAATAAAATGATAAAAATAAAAGAGGAGGAGTAAATTATGGAGAAAAAGAATAAAAATAACGGAATAACACTAATTTCACTTATTATTACAATAATTATATTAATTGTACTTGCAGGAATATCAATATTTTCAATAATGAATGGAGGATTGATTACAAAGGCACAAATAGCAAGAGAAAATGCGCAAAAAGCAGAAATTGAAGAAAAAATTGAATTACTTAAATATGAAATTGAAACGGAATTTGATAATACTAAAACCTTAAAAAAGAAAATGATTGATGAAAAATTAATAGATGAAAATGAGATAAATCAAAAACGGTATATCTAAAATATGCAATAATGATAATTTTATTGCTATAAGTAATTATGATGGATTAGAGCATGTGTCAAGAGAAGTAAACTCGGGAAATGATTATTTTGGAAAAACTATTTACTTAATAGATAATATAGATGGTATGGCAACTTTTAATAGTGAGACAGGGGAACTTTTAAGTGGAGAAAAATTTAATCCTATAGGAGATAGCAATTCTACAATTGAAGATGAGGAACTTGCTGGAAGTGTAAAAAAAGAATTTAATGGAATATTTAATGGCTTAAATTATGCTATAGAAAAAATATATATTGATGAAAATGAAGAAAATACATATTGTACTGGAATATTTGGATATGTTGGAAAGAATGGTATAGTTGAAAACTTAAGTGTTAAAGATTCTTATGTAAGCGGATATTTTGAGACAGGGAGTATTGTTGGAAGAAATAAAGGAACAATAAATAATTGTAAAAATTATTGTTCAATAAAAGCTAACAAATTAACAGGAGGAATAGCTGGAAGAAATTGTGGAACAATAGAAAACTGTATAAATTATGGAAATATTAGTGCAACAGAAACTCAAGTAGGAGGAATAGCTGGAAATTGTGATTTTGGTAAAGTTGTAGTTAAAAAATGCAAAAATTATGGTGTTATAAATTCAACAAAAAATACTATAGGTGGAATAGTTGGAGGAACTTATAGAAGTTTGCCGGAAAATGAAGTAGAAATAATAGATTGTCAAAATTATGGAAATATAGGAAATATTGAAAACAATAATCAATCTATTGGTGGAATACTGGGGATATTATGTGGTAGATTAAAAAATTGTGAAAATTACGGAAGTGTATTTGGAAAAAGATATATTGGAGGAATAGTTGGATATACAGGATTTATGAACAATTTTTCAACATTGATTGAGAGGGCAAATAACAGAGGAAAAATTAACGGAAAATATTCTTGTGTTGGGGGAATTTGTGGTTGGAATGAAGCTGGAAAAATATTAGAGTGTAGTAATAGTGGAGAAGTAATACTAAACGGAGAAGAAGCATATTATGGAGTAGGCGGAATAGTAGGTTCTTCATCTTCGACAAAAACAGATATCTATATAGAAAGATGTTATAATAAAGGTAAAGTTAAATTAGAAATAACAAATTCTAAAACTTGTCAGGCAGCAGGAATTGTAGGAAATGTCGGAATGGCAACAACAGGAGAATATAGAGGGTATATTAAAGATTGTTATAATATAGGAGAAGTAAGTGGCTATGGAAATGTTAGAAAAAATGTACTTGCAGGAATAGTTTCATGGTCAAGATATATAAATGTAGAAAATTGTTATAATATAGGAAAATTTATGGGGACAGGTATGTATGGAATTACAAATGCATATGAAAATTCAACATTTAAAAATAATTATTGGATAGATTCTTGTGGAGCATCATTTGGAATTGGACAAGGAACTTCAAATTTGGGAGCTGAACCTAAAAGTACTGAAGAAATGAAAAGGTTAGCAGAAATATTGGGAAATGCATATGGACAAGATAATACAATAAATGGAGGATATCCATATTTGATAGAAAATAAACCAGAGTAAAAATATTTTAAGTAACTAAAAATAGACAAAAAGCATAAAATATAGTAAAAAGGAAAAGGAGAAAAATTATGAATACTTTACTAATATTTTTTGCTTTACCAATAGCAGTAATAATAATATCAATAGCACTACAAAAAATCTTCAAATGTCCATTTTTAGTAGCAGGAATAATATTTGCAGCATTTTTAATTGCAACATTTGTAATAGGAAATCTAACATATTTAGTAGCAACAATAGCATATACCATTTTAGCATTTATAACAGCAGTTCTAACAAACATAATTTGCAGAATACTTAGAGAATTAGACAGGAGGGAAGGCGAAAGAAATTCATCAGGTTGTTGTAACAGAAGAAGTAGAAGTTCATCAAATAATAATAATGAAACACAATTATTGTCAATTACACGGAGGATGTTCTAATAATGATAATGGAAATTTATTAACAATTAGTAGTAATGGATGTAATGGAGTAGAAAATGATTTATTAACAATTAATACTAGTTGTCCTACTAATAATAGTAATGATAGTAGATGTTCTTGTAATGGCAGTACTTCAAACAATTCAATTGCTGTTAGAGCAAATGTATTTCCAAATAATAATACAAATGGTAGAACAGGAAGCTTTTGTGGATGCTTTAGAAGAAGATAGAAAGATGTCGAATTTTGCAATAAGAGTATATTGTAAAGTTCGGCATTTTTCATATTATGATATATACAAATATCTTACAGTTTAAAATTAACTTGATAATTTTACATTTTTATGTTAAACTAGTAAATGCAAAACATTTCAGGGGGAATAAAAATGTTAGAAATTATAGAAGAAACATTAATAGATGCTGTAAAATTATTACCATTTTTATTTATAACATATTTAATCATGGAATATATAGAACATAAAATGGGGCATAAAACGAAAAGTGCAATAAAAAAATCAGGAAAATGGGGACCAATTATAGGTAGTATATTAGGAGTATTTCCACAATGTGGCTTTTCTGTATCTGCAACAAATTTATATGCAGGAAGAGTAATAACATTAGGAACGCTTATAGCTGTATATTTGTCTACTTCAGATGAGATGCTTCCAATATTCATATCAGAAGCGGTTTCGCCAGTAATCATATTAAAGATACTAGGCATAAAATTAATAATTGGTATGATAGCAGGTGTAATATTAGATTTGTTTGTAAATCTAATTATAAAAAATAGAAATAAGAAAATTGTACAACAAAATGAAGAAGATAGTGAAGAAGATGAAATAGGGCATATGTGTGAAGAAGAACATTGTCACTGTAATGAAAGTGGAATATTAAAGTCAGCAATACATCATACTTTAAGCATATTAGTTTTTATTGTTTTAATTACATTTATTATAAATACAGTAGTTTATTTTGTTGGGGAAGAGACAATTGCAGGATGGATATTAAATAAGCCAGTTATAGGACCAGTTATAGCATCTTTGATAGGTTTAATTCCTAATTGTGCTGCATCTGTAATAATTACAAATATGTATTTAGAAAATGTTATTTCTCTTGGAAGTATGATTTCCGGATTATTAACAGGGGCTGGAGTTGGACTTGCAGTATTATTTAAAACAAATAGCAAGATAAAAGAAAATATAGGGATAATAATTTTATTATATGCAATAGGTGTAATTTCAGGAATTATGATTGATTTAATTGGAATAACAATATAAATAAAAAGAAGTCTTTTATAAATTAATATTATAAGACTTCTTTTTTGTAGTGATAATCTATTTCTTTTTGTTTTTAAAGTTAACTACAATAGCATCTTCATTATCAAATAAATAATTAGAATCTGTAGTATCTGTTTGAACTGGATTTATTTCATTTCTTTCGTCTATAAAATCTAATTTTTTTGGATTAAATTTTTTCTTATTTAAACCATTTTCTGTATCTTCAGTTTCAGTAGTTACGCCATCTGAATATTTACCAAAGTCAAATGTTTTAATTTTCTTAGGTTCTTTATATTTAGATTCTAAATAATTAAATTTACCAGGACCAACTACAGGCTTACCATTTGAACCTCTAATTTTGAAAGCGCATTCTTTTTGGCTAAGAGTTTGCAACTTTCCAGGTTTAAAGTATGGAGTAAATTTCCATTCAACATTACCATGTTTAGCATCATATTTACCTTTGTCAAAATCAATAGAGTTACTCATAGACCATTCTCTCTTTTGTCCAAATTCGCTACTCCACCATTCAAGTTCGCTAATTACTCCGCCACCTGTAAAGATTTTACTAGCGCAGTTTGATAATATAGTTTGTTTAGCGCCAGATACATTTAATTGCTCAAGGTTTTGAGCAGATATAACAGTACCAACTTTATATTTCCTATACATTGTAAATATAGGTTCTGTTGCTTTACAAATAAAGTCAGGAAATTCATCAATGTATAAGAAGTTTGGAACTCTAGATTTTTCGTTTCCAGGTCTTCTTAAAACAGCATTTTGCATTGAAATTAAGAAGAATAGTCCAAATGCTTTATGGTTAGTAGCACCTAAATCACCACGTCTAGTACATATAAAAGTAATATCTCCATTTGCTAAAGACTTGTCAAAATTAATATTGTTATGTCTATTACATAAGATATTTTTTACGCCAGGAACACGTAGTAATCTATCAAGAATGTCTGCAACAACAGAAATGAATGTTTCTGTATTATGTTTGTTAGGAGCGTCTTTGTAAAAGTTATTTTTAAAATAAACAAGTTGAGTGTTGTATTTTTCTTTTAGCTCTTCGTCATGTTCTAGAATTTTACACATTTTTTCTATTAAATCGAAGTTTGTAAACATTTTTAGCATATCTTCTAAATTAGGTAACATACCTTCGTTCATTTTAGGGTACATTTCTTTCAATAATATAGAAATGTTTTCGATGGCTTGAATTACTTGCAATTCCTTGAAAAGTTCATATTTTGAAATATCAACCATAGCTTTCATTACTGAAGAAATTGTAATTGCTATTTTGTTTGTATCATCATAAACAAAAGGATTTAATCCAATTGAATCTTTGTCAGATGGATCTATTATGTTATAAGGTAGGCCGAAATTTTTACATACATTTATCATATGATCTGATATTTCTCTATCAGGAGACATTACAGTTACACCACAATCTCTATATGTGATTTCAGAAGTTGAATCTAAAATCATCTTTTTCATATAAGCTTTGTAAACATCTTCATTACCAGAAGTAGGAATTAACATGTTTAAGCTGAAATTGGTATTTAAATAATCATTATCATAAGGTTTATTTAATGTTGCAATACCTGTTTTTAAAGCTGTAAATCCCATTTCCTTAGAAACCTCTCTAAAGAAAAACTTTCTTTCTAGGTCTCTTGCAATTAATGGTTCAAAAACTAGAGAAGTTTTTCCTGTACCAGAAGCACCACATACAAACATAGATTGATATCTAGAAGTTTCTGGCATTGTTATTTGCTCAGAAGTTTCACTGTTTTGGCATACGTAAATATCACAAGTATAAGGTCCATGTCCTTGTTTTTTGTCAGATAAATCAATTCCACCATAATCCCAAATTGATTGTTTCATATCTTTACTATCATTTACACCAAAGTATAAGAAATTAAATATTTTTGGAATGATAAGTATTGGCATTAAAAGTGTTAGGGATGTTAATGCTGGACGTATTAAGTCAGAAAAATTTGTTACTAAATCTACATATCCAGGATTAAAAATTAATAGTAACCATGCACCCATGTTAAGCCATTGAGTGAACATAGAAGTTACAATTATTGTTAAACCTATTACATATATATAAAATAAAGTAACTTTTTTCTTTTTTGTTGATGCAAATTCTGATGGAACAGAAAAAGCATATGCAAGCATTGGACATGCAAGTGCTAATGTATATTGAAATGGTCCCCAATATGAATAAGAAACACCAGTAAATAACATTAATAATACTTCAACTATTCTATCAACTGATAAATATACAGTTATAAGTGTTAATATATATGTGGCAAAGGTATTTCTACTCACTCCTAATTTACTTAAAAAATTGTCTATTATTTTCATTATATATTTGCCCCTTTTTATTAATTATATTTTATTGCTTTTTTTATAATACTACATATCTATTATCCTATAAAATGCCGAAAAAAACAAGTATTTTTGGAAAAAAAGTGCTTAAATAAAGAAATAAAAGAATAAAAATTAAGTAAAAAACATATAATATTTAAAATTACATAAAAATGGGAGAGATATATGATGGAAGAATTTAAAAAAGAACAATTAATAAGAGAAAAAAGTGAGTTTGATAAAGAAATAGAATTAATTCGAAATATAATAAAGACAAGAGAAGAATTAAAAAGTGATAATAAAAATTTTGAATTTGCAGAAATGGAGTTAGTAGATTACTATATATATCATATAAAAGCAAATCAAGCTAAACTAGATTATTTAATAAAATTAGCAAAAGCACAAGGAATTACAATAGATAGAATAAACCAAATGAAATATGAAAATTACGATGAAGAAATAGGATAATAATAAATTGTGATAGTAGATGAATATTTGTCCATATTTGCTCATACACATTTATAAATAAGAGTTAAAGAGGGATGAGTATGGATACAAATATAATTACATATTTAGCATGCATATGCTTTTTGTTTATTTTTGGTAGAATATTTATTGTTCCAATAAAAAAAATTTTAAAGTTGGTTATTAATTCTGTTCTAGGTGGAGTAACGATATTTTTAATAAATCTTGTTGGAGGAATGTGGGGGTTCCATATAGGACTTAATATTTTTACAAGTATTTTAGTAGGATTATTAGGCTTACCAGGAGCGGTGTGTTTAGTAATTATAAAATTGTTAATCTAAAAAAAGGGATTGGAGACCTGTCCCCAAATCCCGAAAAAAATCAGGAAAGAAGACTTTAAGTCCTCAATCCTGATTTTTTTATTCAACTGTTACTGACTTTGCTAAGTTTCTAGGCTTATCAACGTCTAATCCTTTTTCTTTAGAAATATGATAAGCAAGTAGTTGTAATGGAATAATTGATAAAATAGGAGAAACAAAACAATTTGTTTCAGGAATATCAATTACAGTATCAAACATGCTTTTATCAATATTTTGATTAGAAATAATTAATGTTTTAGCACCACGAGTAATAACTTCTTGAATATTACTTACAGTCTTTTTAACTAAATCTTTATCTGTCATAATACCAACAACAGTAACGCCATTTTCTATTAAAGCAATTGAACCATGTTTTAGTTCACCTGCTGGGTAACTTTCAGAATGTATATAAGATATTTCTTTTAATTTTAAAGAGCCTTCTCTTGCAACTGTTTCATCAATACCTCTACCTAAGAAGAATACATCTTTTTCTTGATAGATTTTTTTTGCAAATTTTGTTATTTCTTCATCACATTTTAAAACTGTCTCGATTTTTTTAGGTAATTCTAAAATATTTTTCTTTATATCAATTAATAAATTAGAGTCTGCACTTTCAAGTATTTCTGCAAAGTAAATTGCTAACATGGTTGTTAAAACTACCTGAGAAGTATAAGCCTTTGTAGATGCAACAGCTATTTCAGGTCCAGCGTGTGTATAAATTGAATAATCTGCTTCTCTTGTTATAGAACTTCCAATTACATTAGTAATTGCAATAGTTTTTGCACCTTTTTCTTTTGATAATTTTAATGCTGCTATTGTGTCAGCAGTTTCACCAGATTGAGATAAGAAAATACATAAAGTTTTATCATCTACAATTGGATCTCTATATCTAAATTCTGATGCAATATCAACTTCTGTAGGAATTCTACAAAGTTTTTCAATAGAGTTTTTTCCTGTAAGTCCAGCATGCATTGCTGTACCACAAGCTACAATATAAATTTTATTTAAACTTGATAAATATTCTTTTGTAAATTTAAGTTCATCAAATTCACATTTTGAGTTTATATTTATTTTTGCACCAATTGTTTCTCTAATTGCAGTTGGTTGTTCAAAAATTTCTTTTAACATGAAATCGTCATAGCCGTCTTTTTCTGCTGCTGTAGCGTTCCATTCTATAGATTGTGTTTTCTTTTCAATTTCATTTAAATCTTTATCATAGAATTTTGCTGAATCCTTTGTTAAAACAACAAATTCTAAATCATTTAAAAGATAAAAATCTTTTGTATATGAAAGTATAGCAGGGATGTCAGAAGATAAATATTTTTCGTCTTCACAAGTTCCTATAACTAATGGGCTATCTTGTCTTACAACTATCATATTATCTGGGTAAAGACTAGAGATAACTTCAAGTGCAAAACTTCCTTTTAAATCTAAACAAGCATTTTTTACTGCTCTTAAAAATTTTAAATCATCATTTTTTTTGTCTTTTGTAAAATAATAATGTATTAAGTTAGGGATAACTTCTGTATCTGTTTGAGAATAGAAAGTATATCCTTTTTCTGTTAAAAATTTCCTTAATTCATTGTAATTTTCAATAATCCCATTATGAACTACACTAAATGTTTTTGAATTATCTTGATGAGGGTGAGAATTCTCTTTTGATGGTTTTCCGTGTGTTGCCCATCGTGTATGAGCGATACCAACTGTTCCTTCTAATTTATCAATTCCTTCTAAATTTGATAGATTTTTAACTCTTCCTTTATCTTTCATTATTGATAATCCATCTTTTTCGATTGTTGAAATACCAGCAGAGTCATATCCTCTGTATTCCAATCTTGTTAAACCTGCCAAAAGAATAGGGCAAGCTTTTTTTGTTCCTATGTAACCTACAATTCCACACATAGTAATTCCTCCTTAATATATAATAAAATTTTATGGAATTGAAAGTATGCAAACTTAATTTTATTAATTTCTGTTATAATATTACTATTATTTTTTGATTAATAATAATGACCTTAAGTAAAAGCCACTAGAGCATCCGCCGAATATTTCGATAACTCTAGACCTCGTCAACCATTGAAAATTATGGCCCAGGCGCTTAAAAATAAAACTCCTTTCTTGATATTTTTTATGCATCTTTCAATTTTACTTTATTATATTACAACAAAATGTTTTTTGGTGCAAGTTATTTTTAATAATTTTAAAAATATTTAATTGTATGTTACTATTCATAGCTTTAAAATTTAAAAATGAAATTAATTAATTATTTATTTTTTGTTACCCCATTCTAAAAATTCTGACAAAAGTTTAAAAACTTTTGAGAATTTTTGAACGGTCCCCCCTTATCCACTTCAAAATAAATAATTAATTAATTTCATAT
>OGQQ01002938.1_pt1 | contig 10370 bp, 8 predicted proteins | sample 1553281 | NCBI WGS metagenome assembly OGQQ01 (sample SAMEA2579937, study PRJEB22360) | human gut metagenome | biome: human gut; feature: human-associated habitat; material: faeces | place: Denmark | collected 2008/2010 | reverse complement strand
TGCGATTGCAAATGTAAGATGAATATCCATGCAGAAACTTCTGAATGGAATAAAACCGTATACGATCCGAACGTAAATATGCTGCGTACTCAGACCGAAACGATGTCGGCCGTATTGGGCGGTGTCGATTCGTTCACCGTTCATCCGTTCGACGATACCTTCGAATGTCATCCCTCCGACGTGGCGGAACGTGTTGCCCGCAACCAGCAGTTGTTGCTGAAAGAAGAGTCGCACTTTGCCAAGATCGTCGATGTTGCCGGCGGTTCATATTATATCGAGGAACTGACCCAGAATATTGCTGAAGCTGCCTGGAAATTATTCCTGGAAACTCAGGAGCAGGGAGGGTATATCGAAGCATTGAAGAAAGGATTTGTTCAGGCTGCTGTGAAAGCTACCGCCCAGGCTCGTAACCTGGCTATCGCTCAGCGTAAAGAAAACTTTGTGGGTGTTAACCAGTTCCCTAACTTCAACGAAAAGATCGATCGTCAGCTGTGTGCCTGCATCTTCGAACCCGAAGACGAAACTGCCGAAGGCGCTGAAATCGAAACCCTGAAACCTTACCGCGGACCGGCTGCATTCGAGGCGATGCGCCTGCAAACCGATGCTTTCTCGGCTAAAAACGGTCGTCCGGTTGTCTATATGTTTCCGATGGGTAATCTGGCTATGCGTAAAGCACGGGCTCAGTTTGCATGTAACTTCTTCGCTTGTGCCGGATTTGAAGTAAAAGACAACAATGGCTTCAAGACGGTCGATGAAGGGGTTCAGGCGTGTCTGGACAATAAAGCCGCTATCGTTGTGCTGTGTAGCTCCGACGATGAATATGCCGGATTTGCACCCGAAGCTTTCGAAAAACTGAAAGATAAAGCTATCGTTGTAGTTGCGGGTAATCCAGAAAGCCGTCCCGAACTGGAAGCAAAAGGATTGCTGAACTATATCCACGTGAAGAACAATGTACTGGAAGAACTGAAAGGCTACCAGGTAAAATTAGGTATTAAATAAAGTAACGGGTAACTCTGTAACTTTTTAACTATTGAAACATGAAACCGAATTTTAAAGATATAAATATTAAAGCGTCTGAAAAGGCTTCCATGAGCGCCGCTGAATGGGAAAAAGCCAACCACATCGCTAAAAACTGGACGACCCCTGAGTTGATTCCGGTGAAACCGGTATATACTGCCGATGATTTGAAAGGTATGGAACATCTGGATTATGTTGCCGGTATTCCGCCTTATCTCCGTGGACCGTATTCTGCCATGTACCCTTTGCGTCCCTGGACGATCCGTCAGTATGCCGGATTCTCTACCGCTGAAGAGTCGAATGCTTTCTATCGTCGTAACCTGGCTGCCGGACAGAAAGGTTTGTCTGTGGCATTCGACCTGGCTACCCACCGTGGATACGACTCCGACCACCCGCGTGTAATCGGGGATGTCGGTAAAGCCGGTGTGGCTGTCGACTCTATCCTGGACATGAAGATCCTGTTCGATCAGATCCCTTTGGATAAGATGTCCGTATCTATGACCATGAACGGGGCCGTGCTTCCGGTGCTGGCTTTCTATATTGTTGCCGGATTGGAACAAGGGGCTACCCTGGAGCAGCTGTCCGGAACCATTCAGAACGATATCCTGAAAGAATTTATGGTGCGTAATACCTATATTTACCCGCCGAAATTCTCGATGAAGATCATCGCCGATATCTTCGAATATACGTCCAAGAATATGCCGAAGTTCAACTCTATCTCTATTTCCGGTTATCACATGCAGGAAGCAGGTGCTACCGCCGATATCGAGTTGGCATATACCCTGGCCGACGGTTTGGAATATCTGCGTGCCGGAGTAAACGCCGGAATGGATATCGATGCTTTCGCTCCGCGTCTGTCCTTCTTCTGGGCTATCGGAACCAACCATTTTATGGAAATCGCTAAAATGCGTGCCGGTCGTCTGTTGTGGGCTAAGATTGTCAAACAATTCAATCCGAAAAATCCGAAATCCCTGGCTCTGCGTACACACTCCCAGACTTCCGGTTGGTCACTGACCGAACAGGATCCGTTCAATAACGTAGGACGTACCTGTATCGAGGCTATGGGGGCTGCTCTGGGACATACACAGTCATTGCATACCAATGCATTGGATGAGGCTATTGCATTGCCGACCGACTTTTCCGCCCGTATTGCCCGTAATACTCAGATTTATATCCAGGAAGAATCTACCATTTGTAAGGCAGTCGACCCATGGGCCGGTTCTTACTATGTAGAAAACCTGACCAACGAATTGGTACATAAGGCTTGGGAACATATTCAGGAAATTGAGAAACTGGGAGGTATGGCTGCGGCTATAGAATCCGGTTTGCCAAAACTGCGTATTGAAGAAGCTGCTGCCCGTACACAGGCCCGTATCGATAGTGGCGAACAGACAATTGTAGGAGTGAATAAATACCGTTTAGACAAAGAGGATCCGATCGATATTCTTGAAATTGATAATACTGCAGTTCGTGAAGCTCAGATCGCCCGTCTGAAAAAACTGAAAGCCGAACGTAATCAGGCCGAAGTAGACGCAGCTCTGGATGCCATCACCAAATGTGTCGAAACCGGCGAAGGTAATTTGCTGGAATTGGCTGTAGATGCTGCTAAGAAACGCGCTTCTCTGGGAGAAATCTCCTATGCATGTGAAAAAGTTGTCGGACGTTATAAAGCTGTTATCAGAACCGTGAGTGGAGTATATTCAAGTGTTGCCGGCGAAGATGCCGACTTCGAGAAAGCAAAGGCAATGACCGATGAGTTTGCCGAACTGACCGGACGTCGTCCACGTATCATGATCGCTAAAATGGGCCAGGACGGTCACGACCGGGGAGCTAAAGTGGTTGCCACCGGTTATGCCGATATGGGCTTCGATGTCGATATGGGACCCTTGTTCCAGACACCGGAAGAAACGGCTAAACAAGCTGTTGAAAACGACGTGCATGTCGTTGGTGTTTCTTCTCTGGCTGCCGGACACAAAACGCTGGTACCCGCCGTTATCGCCGAATTGAAAAAATTAGGCCGGGAAGACATCCTCGTATATGTGGGTGGTGTAATTCCTCACCAGGATTATCAATTCCTGTTCGATGCCGGTGCAATTGCCGTATTCGGACCCGGTACGAAAGTATCGAAGAGCGCTATCCAGGTCATGGAAATTTTGCTTCAACTGGCCAGGAAGTAAAAATATTATCCGATGATAAAGAAACGGCTGCCGGGGTTCCGGCGGCCGTTTTGTATTATCATGGCTCCTGTTGTTTTCGGTTCGGTAAAATCAATCAAACCAGTTTGTTGTTTTTGCTCTCACCTTTCACTATATTTGTATACTGAAACAAAGGTCAGAGGAATTATAGATACCTTATTTTAATTGGGATTATGGAAAAGTTCAGGAATTATGTAGGGCTGGTTCTTTGTCTGTGTATAGTGACCACGGTGTCGACGGCGCAGCGCAAAGTGGAAACGGTGGCAGAGAAAGTCATGCTGTTTATCGACGGAGCACAGGTAACCCGTACTAAACGGGTGGACATCCCGGCTGGCAATTCGGCTTTACTGTTTACCGGTCTTTCACCTTATCTCGATGCCCGGAGTATGCAGGTGAGTGCGAAGGGAAAACTGACGATCACGAATGTGAATCTGCAATATAATTTCCTGGACAGTGTGGCGGTAGGGCGTAAGCAGGAGCAGTTGCAGCAGACTTTGAAAAAAATAGAAAAACAACAGGAAGAACGGAAAGCGGCTCTTGCTGTCGTGAAGGCGGGGCAGGAGGTATTGAAAAACAATTGTACGATAGGTGGTAAAAGCAATGCGTTGACTATGGCGACTGTCCGGGAAGCGACCGCTTATTTCACCGAACGGATGAAAGCGCTCACTGCCGAAGAATTGACTATTGGCGGGCAGCTGGAAGAACTGTCCGGGCGGCATCGGCAGGTGTCCCGGGAATTGGCCCAGGTGAAAGGGAAGGACTTGAAACGTACCGGGGAAATCCTGGTGGGTATTCATGCTCCGGCTGCCTGTACCGTAACCTTTACCTTGAGCTATTATGTTAAAAATGCCGGTTGGTTTCCTTCCTACGACATTCGTTCGGAGAGTCTGACCGAACCACTTTCCATTACTTATAAAGCGAATATCTTTCAACATACGGGCGAAGCATGGAAAAATGTCGCTTTGTCGCTCTCTTCCTCCAGTCCCTCAACGGGGAATGTGGCTCCCCGGCTGTTGCCTTATCGGCTGAATTATGGATGGGCGGCACCGGTCTATCGCGATGAAATGAATGGAAATAACGTATCGGGTATTGTTTCGGATGCCATTACCCATGAACCCTTGATCGGAGCTACGGTTAAAATTCCGGGTACTACTATCGGTTGCGCTACGGATGTCGACGGCCGTTATTCGTTGACGATGCCCGAGGGACAACACCGGTTGGAATTTGCGTATATCGGCTATACTTCGCGGACGGTTGATGTGCGTAGCAATACGTTGCATGTTGTCTTGGATCCCGATACGCAAAGTTTGGAGGAAGTGGTGGTTGCCGGTCATGGCTCTCCCCGGAAAGCCCGGAAAAACACTTTGGCTCTTATGTCTACCGCGCCTGTGGAAGAGGTAGTTGCCGAAGAAGAGGCGGGGAGCATACCGATTGAAGTAGAACAAACCCGGCAACCGACAGGTTATGAGTTCGGGATTAAGATGCCCTATACGGTTTTATCGGACAATAAGCCTATTGTGGCAGAGATAGGCCGCTATGAACTGCCGGTCTCTTATGTCTACCGGTGTACTCCGAAAATCGATAAAGATGCCTTTCTGATGGCACAGGTTACCGATTGGAGTAAGCTTAACCTGTTGGAGGGAGAAGCTAACATCTATTTCGAAGGCACGTTCATCGGCAAATCGGTGCTCGATGTGAATACGGCCGGGGATACGCTTTCGTTTTCTCTCGGACGCGACCGGCAGATTGCCGTACAGCGCACGAAAGAGCATGAATATACCTCGCGGAAACTGATGGGAGCTATGCAGACACAGACGATAGGTTGGAAAATATCCGTTCGGAATAATCGTCCGCAGGCGGTTGATCTGACTCTTTACGATCAGTTGCCCGTCTCCGCCAACAGCAGCATTACCGTGACTGCCGAAGAGGTGAGCGGTGGCAAAGTGGACGGCGATACCGGTATCGTTACCTGGCCGTTGACCTTGCAACCCGGCGAACAGCGCGATCTTATCCTGCGCTATAAGGTGAAATATCCGAAAGACAGACGGTTGGAGGTAGAATAAACGGACCGATGGCAGAAGAACAGGAAAAAAATATTATCCGTTTATTGGCGAAAGGCGACGAAGAAGCGACGGGCATTTTATTCCGTAGTTATCATCGGCTTCTTTGTGCTTATTGTATGCGTTATTTGGTCAGCCGCGAAGATGCCGAAGACATCGTGCAGGCGGTGTTTATTTCTTTGTGGCAGAATTGGAGGGGACGGAAGTTTTCGGGGTCTTTGGAAGCCTATCTTTTCGGGGCGGTGAATAAAGCGGCACTTAAAACCATGAGGGAGGCCGGAAAACGCTATTTTGAAGATATAGAAATATCCTGTGAAAGTTTTTTGGATGAAGTGTTGGGAGAAACGGCGGAACGGCAGGAACGCATCCGTGCCGAGCTGCATATTGCGATCGGACAGCTTCCTAAGCATCCCCGTCGGGTGATTACCGATATTATTTTTAATAGAAAGTCTTACAAAACCGTTGCCGCCGAAATGAATATCTCCGTCAATACTGTGAAGACCCATTATATTCGTGCTTTACAAAAATTACGGCAAACTTTGGGAGCACAAAAATTTTATTTCTTGTTTTTTGCTGTCTTTTCCGACTATTCGGCTTGCCGGGTCGGCACCGTCAATGCCACCTATTGCAGGTGATTGGCCGGTGTAAAAAGCATCAGGTTAGGGATTAACCCTTATTCATCTCCTATTCACGCCCTATATACATACGTCGGGGATAAGGTGTGAATAGGGTATGAATAGGAGGTGTAACGGCTATGTTACCTGTCTTCACCCTGTTTTCTCCTTGTGTGGAGCATTGTTTCAATGTTTTCTGCAAAACTTTTGATGGGCGGGAGTGACAAATTATTTTCTATCAATATCAATTCGAGTTATTTCATGCGAATCCACTCTTATGCATTTTGCCGCAGACTCATCAAATAGAACATAATTACGTCCCCCTTTATGCAAAGAACTTTCAAAAGTAATTCCATCTGCAGTAGCTCCTTCTGAATCAACTATACGTCTGCAATATTCACAAATAAGTTGTGTGGGCACATATTCTATTTCAGAATCATATCTGCGAAGTGGTTTTGATAGATCAGAGCTTATTGCTTCAATAACTTTCTTTTTAATAATAGTTTCTTTTAAAGGGACACTACCATCATTGTATGATAAAAATAAATTTACATCATATACAAAATCTATTAGCTTCAAATCTTTTTCTATTCTGAATGTACCAACACTCAATTTATCTAAATACACAGCACGAACTTCAAAATATGTGGTTTTAGCAGAGTCACTCAAATATAAATACGGTATTCCGATAGGATTGGCACGACCAGCTGTAGTTAATTCTTTTGGAGGGCATCCCATTTTATCCCATTTAATCTTTTTCTGACCAATCGGAGTAACACGGGAGCGATATAATTTTTGACCAATATGTAAACTTTTTCCTGCTGTAAGATATTCATATTGAGCAAATTCATCCATGTTGGTAAAAAAGCGAGAATTCTCTTTAACACTGTTTTTTAGCCTATCCCAAACTGCAACACGATCTTGGATTTCATTTGTGTAATCTACACAAGTATCTATAGAGTAGTCCAAATGGGATGTAGATATAATATCAGATAATAAAATTTTTGCAACATCTTTATCTTTAAAGATATGCCACTCGTCTTGAATAATATCAACTATTGTTTTGTTGCTGTTATCTGTTAAGGAAAATAGTGAAAGTAAAGCATTAAAGAAACCATGAAAATCTGAGAAGTCCATTAACTTTCCTTCTTTTCCACATACATCACATACGCCATTGATAACAGCATTGGCATTTATTTCGGAACGTAATTCTTCATCAAGAAAACAATCTTTACATATATACATACACAGTTATTATAAAGAGAGAATTAGTTCCAAGTGATTCTTTACAGATAATTTTTTCAAATATCCAAGACCTGGGTAGCCATCGGAAGCATCAGCTTTTTGGATTATTTCTTTAACCGCTTCTGTCTGATTTTTATCTTCATAGAATGGTGCGACTTTCTTTGCAGCTTCTCTGAATTTTCCGCGAATATCACTATTTGTCTCATTGCTATCGGAAACAAAATGATGAACATATAATTGTTCCTCGTTCTTTCTATAGGAAAGGTGAATAACTAAAGCGTATGGCAGCATGCCTCCTTCTATATATTCAGATGGTAAGGTCGTGTAATCTGAATATCCATCTAAATGGCCTTCTTCTTTATAGAAAAATGGTTCCTCAGAAAACAATTCATCTACTTCGAGTGCATAGTCTGCATTACGAACCCTTGATTTGAAACAGTCATCTAATCGAATGATTTGTTTTCCCGTTTCCTTTAATTTACTTCTTAATCTTCTTGAGATAGTAGAGCCGAATGAGTTTACAATATATCCGATAGATGGATTATTGATTATCTCCCATGCATTTTCATCATCCATATCCATACAGGTACGGAATATAATCATAGCACGCTCAAACTTATACTTATCAATTATTGATGGTATTTCATGAGCATTACGTTTGGAATAAAGAAATGCAGGAATCCAACTCTTCTTATGATCATTATCCATTAATTTTTCATTCAGCGACCATGCATCAAAATGAACTGTAGGGTGTTTGAAATCCCCATCTTTAGGATTTAAGATAAGTGCAAATTTTAATCCGTTGGCAAGTATCTCATCTATAGCAAGATCTAATGCATTAGGCTGTTGTTTTACCGGCTCTAAAATGGGTGTTATTGAATCTTGCCCTTTATGTTCTGCTGAAAATTCTCTTAAAGCCTTAAGCTCATATTGTTTTGCACGAAGATATGGATAATACATAATTTATGCATGATTTATGTTGATGTTCAATTGTTTCAATAATTTATTCGCCTTATCTTCCGGCAAATTTAAACTTAGCATCATTTGTCTGATTGACATAGGGTATTTCCGTAGTAACGATGTATTGTTTTTACGCTTTTTTACCTCACGCAAGAAAAACTCCCTAACCTTGCCTGAATCTGCATGAGAAATAACATTGTAACAATATGTATACATATCATAACCTGCTACTCCATCCAAAGAAACGCCTAAAGACAATGCGATATTCTTATATTCGTCTGTTCTAAGACAAGACATTAATGTTTTAGGTTCAAAGTGTTCGTTCTGATATACCGATCTGACTTCCTTTAGAATAATACGTCCATTATCCCGACTCATTGTTATAATCCCAGTAGTGGGTTCGACTATATTATAGTATTCTTCTAATCTGTCTTCTGGAACAACTAAATAGCATTTATCAAAAAAACGTTTATAGTCTTCCATTTGTTTATCTAACCTTCGAGGTGTATCATACTCGGTTTTGATTTCAAACGCCTTACTCTCTCCATTAAACATTACCATATCAGCAATAGAGTTCCCGACTCTGAATTCGCTGAAATAAACCGAGTCTCTTGCGCCATATTTTTTTAGAAGAAGTTTTATTAACTCATTTTTATATACATACTCACATCTGTAGTATTTAGAGATTAAAGAATATGACTTTTTGAGTAGCTCAAAATATGTAGTGCATTTTAAAGTATCATATTTTGATGCCAACCAATTAAAGTGTGAATAGGCATTGTAATTTAAGACATCTACAAATGCGTTACGAGAGAAAGCTGAAGATAAATTCCTCAGTTTAATCAACTCTTTATTTACACTTGTAGTAACCATATACAAAACACCTAATTTAAAACTATATTGCAAAGGTACAAAAATATTTTGTAAAATGCAGAATCCCATTGATAAAACGTCCTCCATATGCAAAGAGCGTTTCTCCTGTTTCATTTTCCGTATAGGGCAAATGCCGTGCCGATATAATATTTGGACGGAGAACCGATGCAGTGGAGCAGTGTTTCAATGTTTTCTGCAAATATCGTCCGGATACCCGGATCTTATTCCATATAGGATTTTCCTGTCTTTATATACGTATTTCCCTGTCTGTATAATAGATTTTGAAAGGGGGAGGCGATGGTGCTACTTTTACTTCCGAAATTTGATTCCGGCCGGGATCTTGTGTATAACCTATTAAAACAAAATGTTATGGCAAAGAGTGAAAATGTGATTCGGGGCCGTATCGGGAACATGATTTTTTACCGGGTGAGGGGAGTGACCCGGATTCGTTCTGTTCCGTTGTCGGCGGTCAGGCCGGATGCGTTGAAGTGCCGGACCGCCCGGTTGCGTCTGATTGCGGCAGTCCGGTTTTATCAGCGTTTGCAGGATACCCGGTTACGGGATATCTGGCGGCTGGCGGCCAAAGATACGGCGATGAACGGGTATAACCTGTTCGTGAAACAGAACATCTATGTGTTCAACGAACGTACGCTTTTCGATCCGGCCCGGTTACTGTTGGTGTTCGGCACTCTTCCACCGATGAATTGTCTTGAATTGGCGGAACAGACAGGGCGGCGCATAGTCCTGACCTGGAAAAACAGTCTGGAGCCGGCGGGTGTTCGGGCAACCGACCGGGTGGGGGTGGTGGCTTTGTGCGAAGGGAAAATGTATTCGCCCCTTTGGTTGGATAAAGCCGTGAGTTACCGGCAGGAGCAAAGGGTGGCCGTAGAGTTGGAAGGTTTGCCGGCGGGGACGGTCCACCTGTATTGTTTTTTCGTTTCGGCAGACGGGACGGCTTATTCTCCCGGCAGTTATTTGTGTATTCATTTAAAATCTGACGTATGAAAGGAATAGTGGAAACCGTGGCCGGTGTCATAGAACGCCTGTCGATATCTTCGACCGAGAAAAAACGGTTGAAGCAGGAACTGGAAACTCTTTTGGTGGATTATGAACGGGAACATTTGCAGGTGCAGTCGGGCGTGCTGCGCAGCGAGGCACAGGGCAACTGGTTGCAGCGTTCGTGGCGTCCGGTGATTATGCTTGCCTTTACTGTGGTGATATTGGTGGGAATGTTTACCGATTTGCCCATGCCGGAAGATACCTCCCGGTTCTGGGATTTGCTGGAAATCGGATTGGGCGGATATATCGTCGGCCGTTTCCGGATGAGAAAGTGATAAATTTTATTATTGTCAATTATGGAAATCTTGAAACATCGTTTGGTGGATGGTGGCGTGCAGCATCTGGTT
>OGQQ01002934.1_pt1 | contig 10374 bp, 7 predicted proteins | sample 1553281 | NCBI WGS metagenome assembly OGQQ01 (sample SAMEA2579937, study PRJEB22360) | human gut metagenome | biome: human gut; feature: human-associated habitat; material: faeces | place: Denmark | collected 2008/2010 | reverse complement strand
AGATACAGTATAGCATATCTGGTAAGACGGTTAAAGTGTTTTACTAGATTTTAGTATGAATCTGATATTCTTCACGGCTTCCGTCATTTCTATATTGCATGATTCACCCTCCGTATCCGTCTGTTTTCTGGCGAACAGGACGGTATACGGGAGGATTTCTGCATCGGTTTGGTCTAAAAAAACGTAAATAGTCACAGCCGGTTTCATGCTTGCACAAATAATCGACTACATATGGAAATGATAACTCAGAAAGGCTTTGCTGTATGGATAAAACGAGAAAACTCTCCAATGCCCAGCATGGATGCTTTCTCTCCTTCACTGGGGTATGCTTGTCTCCTTATTTCACAGTAGCAATGTGCTAAACGGAATATTAAATTCCAGTATATACAAAATCCTCCTTCCGGTTTTCTCTGGAAGGAGGATTTATCCGAGTGTCAACTTCGGTAACTATTATGGTCTAAGATATAGAATCGGGCACACTCGAAATGCCGCCATGCTTCGTCGTAGAGAGACCCGCGGCCCGGCACGCAAATGAAACGATTTGGGTCAATTCTGCTTCGTCCAGATCTTCCGGACGCTTGCCTGTCTGCAAGAGCTTCCACACGGCGCTGCCGCCGAAGATGTCGCCCGCGCCGGTCGTATCGACAACCTTGATATCCTTCAGACTGTCCACATGGCCGCCTGCGTTCCGGTTCTGGAACCAGCAGCCGTCCGCGCCGCACGTCACGAACACGAGCTTCACCGGATAGTGGTCAAGAATATACTGTGCGCCGTCCTGCACGCCGAGGCCGAACAGGAATTCGACCTCTTCGTCGCTGATCTTCACCACGTCGGCCTGCCGGAGGCCCCAGAGCATCTGCTCCTTCGCCTCATTGAGATCGTTCCACAGCGGCTTGCGCAGGTTCGGATCGTAGGTGACGAGCTTGCCGTGTGCCTTTGCATATTCCACGGCGCGATACGTCGTTGTCCGCGCCGGCTCGCCCGTGAGCGAGAGCGTCCCGAAGTGGAACACCCGCGTTTCGTCGATGAGCGAAAGATCCAACTCGTCAAACGTCAGCTGCGTGTCCGCGCCGGGCTTGCGCGCGAAAGCAAATTCGCGGTCGCCGTTTTCGTCCAGCGTCACGAACGCCAGCGTTGTGAACACATCGTCCGCCGCCACAAGTCCCTTCGTCTCGATCCCCGCGCCCCGCAGCGTATTGGTCAGAAGTTTGCCGAACGTGTCCGTGCCCACCTTGCCGAGCATCCCCACCTTCCCGCCGAATTTGGCGATCGCCGCAAGGAAATTCGCCGGGGCCCCGCCCGGATGCGCGGCCATTGTGGGATAGCCGTCCGAGTCGATAGACTGCGTCGTAAAGTCGATCAAAAGCTCACCAAGCGCAACTACATCATACATTCTTTTTCCTCCGTAATTGTAATGCTCCATTGATTCTCATACTTTGCTCCCGGCGCAAGATGGATAAGATCGCTCTTGCAGCTCAGCTCCTCCACCACGTCCTGCCGCGACGGAAGCGACGCCCACGGCTCAATGCAGACATACGGCGCATCCGTGTGCGGCATATGCCAGATACCGAGATACGGCATCTGCGGATAGGCTACGGTCACCGATTTGCCCGTTTTCTCTGAGCATAGGCTCACGCACCGTGCCATATTTTTCAGCACGATCGCATCCTCATCGAACAGCTCGTGACGCAGGCGGATGGTCGTATCGTCTTCCAGCGGGAAGCATTCTGTCTGGCCGTTGAGATAGCAGTCTCCGGTAAAGCCAATACGGTCTGGCAGACATGGCTGCGAAAAGCACAGTTTATAGTCTTCAAAGCCAGTGCTGCCGGTCAGCGGAACCCGGAATCCCGGATGTCCGCCGATGCCGAACGGCAGCTCTTTTTCGTCCTCATTGCAGACGGAATACGTCACATGGACCGTCCAGCCGCGCAGCGCATAGCGTACCCGGAATGTAAAGCGGAACGGATACTGCCGCAGCGTTTCCGGTGTCTGCCGCAGACAGAACGTAACAGAATCGGAAGACTGCTCTTCGATAGTGAAAACAGAATCCTTTGCAAATCCGTGAATGTCCATTGAATAACGTTCGCCGCAGAGCATATAGCAGCCATCTGTCAGGCGCGCAACATACGGAAACAGCACCGGCGCGCGGTCCGGCCAGTATTGTTTGTCGCCGTTCCAGAGAAATTGTGTTCCTTGTTTGGAGCCAAGCTCCATCATCTGCGCGCCGAACGGATCGACGCACAGCGTCAGGTTTTGATTTTGCAGCGTCAGCATCCGTCAGTCTTTTGCCGCCGGATACTCATTGCAAAGCAGCCGGTAAGGCGGCTCATCTTCCTCGATCTTCGGAAAACGGCCAACCGGCGGATTGAAGCGGTTGTCGGTGTTGTCGTCGTTGCACTGGCTGACCTCGCCCAGCAGGACGGGACCAGTGCCGGGCTCAACCGAAAAATCATGATACAGCCCCTGATAAACGAAAATGCTTTCACCCGGTTTCAACCGGATCTGCGTTCCGGCCGGAACGGTATAGCTTTTGCCGTCGGTGTGGACTTCCACGTCAGATTCATAATCGATTTCTTCATTCGGAAGACGATTGTACACCCGGATCAATACGTTGCCGCCGCCGCGGTTGATGATGTCCTCAGTCTTGAACCAGTGGAAATGGTTCGGTGCGTACTGCCCTTCCCTCAGATACAGCAGCTTTTCCGCATAGACCTTCGGATACTTGTCCGGCATGGCACGATTTCCGTTGCGAATCGTGATAAGCGAAAAACCGAAGTGGTCAAAGTCGCCCTGACCATAATCCGTGATATCCCAGCCGAGCATGCAATCGCGCACTTCATCATATTCGTGCCCCTTGCTTTCCCATGCCTCAGGCGTAAAATGGCAAAAAGGCGGCAGGTAGCAATGTTCCTGTGCGCACATAGCCTCGAGCTCTTTCAACGCTTTGTTGATCTCACTGCGCTTCATAATAGCGCTCCTTTCCATTTAATTTCTATATTCAGTCTCCGCCAGACGGTCCTATTCTGCGCCGTGCGGAGACCGTACTGTCGTTATCAAAAGTTCCGGAGAACAGACCCGTTTTTTCTTGGCCCCGGACGGAAGATCCATCCGGGGCCGGATCATTACTGCTTAGGGAAGATCAATAGAAACTCTTGCAGCGGCTTCGAACATTCTGAGGAGAATGGCCGCAGCCTCGCTGCGCTTGATGGTGCTCGCGGAATGGAACGTGCCCTTCGCGTCGGAACCCGTCAGGATGCCCGCGCGATAGAACTCGTAGATCTCAGCCGCGAACTTGTCGGTCGCCTTCACGTCTGGAATTGCGTTATCTGCCACGGTGTTGATGGCCTTATAAGCCTCCTCCGCACCATGGAAGATGTGGACGAACTCGCCACGCGTGACCGGTGCATTCATCTGCGCCTTGGTGTAATTCGCGTAGTCCTTTTCGATGATGCCGTTCACAACTGCGTAATTGACATAGCTGTCATACCAGTTCGCGCCGCTGTTTTTCAGGCTGACTTCGCCAGTGCGGTCGAGCTGATGCAGAGCCGCCGCCAGCTTGATGGTCTGCGCCACGGTCAGCGTTGCGTTCGGCTTGAATTCATTGGCCGTCACGCCGTCGATCAGACCGTTCTCCCACGCTGCCTTGACGCTCGAATAGTACCAGCTATCGGACGGAACATCGGCGAACGGGAACTTGCTTACGTTGCTGCCAGCGTTCGGGTTGAACGGGAGCTGCGCAGGTTTGCTCGGGATGACTGGGAGGACCGGAGCCGGGGCGGGTGTCAGCTTCGGAATGGCATGACCTTCTGCGATCTTGTTGCCGCAGCCGAGGCAGTAGGTGTCGCCCGTGTAACCTTCCTCGGTGTAGGTTGCGTCTTTCGCGTCACGAATCTCCGTGCCGCCCACATGGTTGGTCGGGTCAGTTTTCGGGGTAACATCCGCCTCAGTCAGCTCTTCTGTCGCGTTTTCATTTGCAAACAGCTTGCTGCATCCGGAGCAGGTGTAATACGCCCTGTGACCCATGTCGACGCAGGTCGCTTCCACAGCCGGAACCAGCGTCGTGGTGTGATGAATGTGGCCGGTCGCGGGCGCGATGATATAGCCGCACACTGTGCAGGTCTGCGGATCTTTTTCCGTTGCCGCAGCGCCAGGCGTATGGGTCCCTACGTCGTTCTTCTCGTCGCAGCCGGAGCACGCATGCCAGTGATGGGTTTCATTCTTGCTCCATTCGTTGGACCAGCTGTGCTCGTGCGAAGAAGAAGCTTCTGCGGAAATGCAGATATTGCCTGTTACCTGCTCAATCACAATCGTGCCGGTTTCCTTGGAGTAAGTGTACTCACCCTCACCGAGGGTCTTGCCGTCCATGACGATCACTATTGTATCGGGCAGCTCAAATCCTTCTTCTGCCGTCAGGGTATATTCCAGCTTATCACCGATCCCGACCATCGTCTTGTCTCCGCTGAGATGCTTCAGATCAGCAGCAATGACCGCCTGTGTGTCGTCCACGCCAAATATGAGGGAATGCAGGTTCATCACTGGTTTCGTGGCGCCATGGAATTTCAGGTAGACATCATGCACACCTGTGATACCTTTCTGCTTCAAATCAGCAGTCAGTTCTCTAAACGTATTCCACTCATCTCCGGTTCCCTCAATGCGAACAAATTCAGCAATGGGTTCACTGTTCAAATTATCCAGATGAACGGTAACCTTAGAATTTTCTACATCTGCATCATAGTTCTTCTCCGCATAGGTCAGAATTATGGTACTGAAGCTGCCTTTCGGAATGTCGAAATCCACGCAGCGGTAGCCCACATAGCTTCCAGGCGTCAAACCACCCAGATTGGAAACCGTACCTTCCACTTCACCGGTCGCGTTTTTTGTCGACTCGTACTTGACGCCTGCAGATGCAATCTCAGCGCTTACCGCCTCGATTTTTTCTGCTGCCGGCTTCAGGCGAACCAGAGAAGAGACAGCATTGTTCAGCGCCGAAATTGCTGCGCCAATTTCTTCATGTGTCGCGGCTTCCTTCTCATGCACGATCTTTGCCGACTTCAATACGGTCTGCAGTGCATTCCAGGATTCCGGCGCATAGTTTGCCTGTGTAAGCCCCTCCACCTCCTGAATTGCAGCAAGGAGCGCCTCCTTGGTGGCTCCGGCAAATTCGCCGCCCAGCAGCTCCAGTTCCGCAAGGTAAATCTCCTGGCCTGCATTCTCAAACTCGATCTTATAATAGGAATAGCCAGCCTGATCCTCTTCAGAAATTGCGAAGGGTCGAGTGTACTTATCACCGCCATCGGTAGGATTGATGTTCCAAACAAAGCTCTGGTTGCTTCTGGCATCCAACTCGGTCCAATTTTCACCATTCATGGATCCGTAGAACTTCCATGCCTTGGGCGAGTGCGCCGCATCCCAGCTGGTCAGCGTATACATGCTGATTTGGATTGGGCTTGAAAAATGATATATCAGATATCCGTTTTCCTTGCCATCCCAGCTTGCATAGCCGTTGGCGTCATGAGCCTTATTGTTAAACAGCTTTTCCGTGTTTATGGCATTGGTTGCAATGGTATCCTCATTTCCGCCGCCTCCTACCGTGGAAACCTCTGTCTTGGTATGGTCAACCAGCAGTTGCGGTCTTCCCGTGCCCTCCGTGATGGAAGGCGGCATATCCGCGCCCTTCATGCCCCAGGTTTTGGACGGCGTAGTGCCCATGGTGAACTCCAGGGTAACAGTCTCGCGCTGCAGCACCTCGGGCATGAGGTAGGTAGCAGTCTGCTCTACACCGTTGACGGACAGGCTCTGGACGTACTTGTTTTCTCTGCTGACGCCCGGCGCCAAAATTGTAATGGTGTGACCGTCGTCCCGGTGGATCGTCACCTTTTCAAACAGTGGGGTGCCAATGGCTGTAACGCCATTGCCGTTGGTCAGCGGATACAGACCCATAGAGGAAAGGACATACCAGGCGCTCAATTCGCCATTGTCGTCATCGCCCAAATAGCCTTGCCCAACTTCTTCGCCCACAAACAAGCGATCCAGCGTATCCCGGACAAACTCTGCAGTTCTCCACGGACGGTCTGTATAGAGATACATATAAGGAATGTGATGCGCAGGCTGGTTGGTCATATGGATCTGCCCCTGTTTCGCATCACGGCCTTCCCAGTTTTCCTTATGGCCGGTCCAGGAGCCAGGATTGGCTGTGCCAACCGCCGAGTAAGCTTCATCCAGCTTATCACCCAAAGCCGTTTGCCCATCCCGGTCTCTGGCCATTCCATACAAATTGGCCAAGCCCTGACCATCATAGGGCGGGAATGCATAGTTATAGGCATTGTCTTCACAATAGCCGTAACCCTGTGCCGTAGGATCGAACTGCTCGTCCGTCTGCAGCCACGTCCCATCGGACTTCTTGGCACGGAACCAACCGCCCATGCTCTCATTGAACAGATGGACATAATTGGTGGCTCTTGCAGTAAAATAGAGGTATTCGTCATTGTACTTCTGCCTGGCAGCGCTCTCAGAGCCTTCCTGATCCCGCAGATACTTTGCCATCGACGCAATGGCAAAGTCCGTTCCGCTGCCTTCCATGGACCAGGAGAAATTGAATTCTTCTCCTCCCCAACCGCCAGTCAGTCCGTCCTGAGGAACATATCCGAGAAACACCATACCATCCATGTGCGCACGGCCAGAGTAGGAGTTTTTCCTGTTATTGACAGAATACACCGATCCGTTCCGCAGCGCCGATGCATAAGCCGCCTTGACATCAAACGTAACGCCTCTGTTCAACGCGTCCGCAAAAATATTGTCAGAGTTGGTGCCCACCATACAATCGGTGCCCGCAGGCGCGATCCATCTGGGGATCCAGCCCTGCTCTCTGTAGTGCTGGATCAGTCCATCTAGCAGCTGAGTTGCTTTTTCTGGTGCAACGATGGAGTAGAGCGGCCAAGCGGTCCGGAAGGTATCCCAAAAACCATTGTTATATACAAATTGACCGTCTACCACTTTTCCAGTGTAGGGGGAATAATGCTGCCAAAGCGGCTGCGCATTGGTGCCTGTATTCTCAGCCAGGCTTGTGGGATAGACAAATGCCCGGTAGAGATTCGAATAGAAGGTGACTCTTTCGTGGTAGCTACCACCCTCAACTTCAATGCTTCCCAGCGTATCGTTCCAGATCTTCAACGCCTTGGCCTGCACTTTGTCAAAGCCTTCATCTCCAGCAATTTCCATGAGCAGTGCATGCTGTGCCTGTTCTTTGGAGATAAAGGAGGTAGCTACCTTCATTTCGATAACAGTTTCTTTGTTTTCGTTGGGCGCAAACTGGAACATTCCCATAGAGCCTTCACCGGCGGAGTGCCAGGCAACGGGAGCTTGAGAAAACTGCCCCACGATGTGCATGGTGGTTTGTCCGTTTGCCTTGTTTTCCGAGGTCGTATGGAACTCAGTCTTGCCCGCGTTAAATTCGATGATAGAGTTTCTCCGCGCATTCACAGGGTCAAACATAATGTTGCACGCCTTAGCACCAGCCGGGAATGTGAAGCGCAGCACTGCCGCATGCTCAGTAGGTGTGACCTCCACCTTGACATTGGGGGCTGCGGCATCATCCGCATTGAGGGTCACGCCGTAATAATACGGCTTGGCGATCTCATTTTCATGACTGAAAACAGAGCCTCTATTTCGGATGGCATTACCTACCGCACTGTAGTCTGTTGTGGTAGAATCGGCAGAGAAATAGTAGGTTCCGCTCTCCCCGATCCAGTTGCTGGCTACGTGAGAGATCTTGATGCCCTTAAACCGGGCTTCCGCTCCGCTGTAGGCATAGGGCGTATTGTCTGTACTGCCGTCCGTCGTGGGCACCCAATAGTTGAAGCCGAAAGGCGTTGCCACAATGGGCACATTCAGGCCTCGGGCGGGAGCATTGCCCGTAGAGTACGTACCCCGCAGAATATTCACATAATCGGCCAGATTTTTGACCTGCGGATCTGCCTGCTCAAAAATCTCCACATCATCGAAATAGACGGAGATATCCTTGCCAGGCGTGGCATCATTTTTTTCAAAACCAGCCAGCACTTTTGTGATCCTTTTACCAAGCAGATTCGAATCTGTGCTCAGTTTCGTGCTGATCTGCAGCCAGTTGTTCGTCGCCATTACGCGTGCTTCTCCTTGGGCCGCAGGAGACACTACATTGCCATACTGATCAATGGCTTCGTAGTCAGAAAGGCAAGTGCCATCGTCAAATTCCAAGTCGATCGCCGAATACATACTGGTGTATTCAAAGTCGTATGCATAGTTCGGATCATTTGCACTCAAATTGTAATCTGTCCCTATATCAGGAAACACCAGGTAGGACAGTCTGGTATTTTTACCAACAGGAATATCAAGGCCATCATACAAAACCACATAATTTTTCGCAGCTTTTGCCGTTGTGGTTCCTTCCATATGCAGGCAGGACACACCAGACCAGGCGCCTGATCTGGCAGCCCAGTTGTAGCTCGGTCCTTCCGACAGCGAGGTATACAAGTAGTTCACTTCTTCGCCGGAGCCCGTTGTCTTAACCTCTTTGCCCAGACCAAACCCACTGAATTGGATCACATTGGGATTCGTTGTTGGCGTATTGCCGCATTTCTCAATTACCAGCTTGAACGTAGTATATGACTGGCTATTAGAGAAAGAATACATCTTCGTCTCATTGTTCTGCTGCCATGTAACGCCTTCATGGGAATCCAAAAGCATCCATTCTTCAGCTTCTTCGTCATTTGTGCCATACAGTTTCCATGCTGACAGCACACGCTCCGGATACCGCATATCGTCCCCGGCGCCTGTCAAATAGTAGGCCTTAGGCTGAATTCCTTTGCTGAATCGGAATGTAATTTCCAGCGGCAGTCCAGGCGCACTCACCGCGCAAAGCTTTGTGGCAATACGTCTGTCGATCAAAGCTCTTTCTGTCTCGCTCGCGCTGCCATAGGTTAATTCTTTATTAACACTGACCGGATTATCGGACGAATAATTGGTAAATTCCCCCACGAAGGAATCGACCCGGGGTTCAACTGCACATACGCCCTGCGCTGCAACATGATCAAATTTCACCTGCGCCGCATCCGTCTTTTCAAAGTGAGCTGAAAAAAGGTCAGTTTTTTCTGCATTGCTGCCCGAGAAAGTTCCCGCTACCGGTCCATGACCTTGCACAGACACTCCAGAGCACATTCCCAAAGCTAATATCAAACTCAAAGCGCCGCTAATCAGACGCTTACATTTCTCTGTTACTGACATTCCGATACCTCCTTTTCACCGCTGTTACCCCAAAATTCTTGCTCTTTCATTGAATTAAAATCTATTCTTAACCAACAGTCTCAGCTGTCACAACCGTGACGCCGGTGCCGGCGACAGCACCGTCAGCTGTGCCGCCCTGCAGCGCGGCAACCGCAGCCTTGATACCTTCGTAGCCCATCACGTCCGAGTTCTGGAGCATCGTCGCGTACAGGCAGCTTTGTTGATCTCACCGCGCTTCATAACAGCGCTCCTTTCCATTTTATTTCTATATTCCCATTGTTCCTTACTGCCTACTATTCCCTTATAATTATTAAGTGGTAAATTTGCTTCTTCAAATAAAGCTTTAAACTCATCACTTAAAAGCTCTAATTGCTTTTCATAAGTTAAGCTTTGTGATGTACAACCACCACAAATTCCAAAATGCTCACAAGATGGGTTTATTTCATAATCTGCTCTTTCATCTACTGAAATAAGCTTTAATTCTGCAAAGGCTTCTCTTTTCTTTTTTACTCTTCCAGTTACTGTTTGACCTGGGAAGGCACCCTTTACGTATATTTTTTTACCTTCTAAAGTCCCAATTCCTGTTGATGGAAACTCAGTTTTATCTATTTTAACTTGAATAGTACTTCCTTTTCTCATGTTAACTCCTAAGTAAAATTATTTTAACACTGTCTTTCTTCCTATAGTATCTTTTAATTTAGTTGATGTACAGATTGGTGAATATACTATATTAACTATAACATACATTATTAAGAACATTGGCTCTCTTTCTGCAATATAAAAACCAAATAGTTTTAATACTAAATCTGTAACTATTATCAATAGTAATGCTAATGCTATACTAATAATTTGATCTACTACTCCCGCTAAAATTCTTTTAAAAAATTTTAATGCTTTACTATCCTCTTCTTTTTTTGTTTCTTCTGCTATTTCTTCTGCGGTTTCAATTTCATTAATTTCTTCTTTAACTTCATTATTTAATTCTTCATTGTTTAATTCTTTATTATCCAAAGTAGTATCCTCCTAAATTATATTAATTTTTAAAATTATAAGTTTTTGAATCTATTTTATATAATAAAAAGTCATCCTTAACTGTTATTGTCTCAACTAATCCAT
>OGQQ01002931.1_pt1 | contig 10377 bp, 9 predicted proteins | sample 1553281 | NCBI WGS metagenome assembly OGQQ01 (sample SAMEA2579937, study PRJEB22360) | human gut metagenome | biome: human gut; feature: human-associated habitat; material: faeces | place: Denmark | collected 2008/2010 | reverse complement strand
TATTTAACCTTATTTTGTACACTCTCTTTTATATATCTTATAAGCATTATAATCACATTAATATACTTATATTTTTGATAAAAATTTATAATTTTACATATTTATTTTATTTCCATTCCAATCAAAATACTCAAAACCTAAATCTTTATAATTATATTTACTTAAATCAATAATTGTCATATCTGGCTCATTTAATGTAGTTTCTTTAGTTTCAACTACCTTTTTATCTAAATATACATTTGATTTTATACATGTTATTCCATTAGATAATGTCACTAATGCCTTTTTGTCTAAATTCTTACCATAATCTATCACAAAACTTCCACCCATTATATCATAGTCATTATGTCTTATATACATTTTCCCAAATTCAATATATAGCGGTTTTAATTTATCTTTGTCTTTTTCAAATACACATACGCCACTTTTTCCCTCGGTAGTATGATCTACAAATCCCACAACTATATTATTTTCTATTGATTTTATATTAAACACATATATATTTTGTACTTCACCTGTAGATTTAAAGTTTGCTATACTCTCCCTTATATAAAATAAATTTTTATTTATTTTATTAAGTATATCTCTAAGCTTAGGCTCAAACTCTTTACAATCAGGACATGTAGGTCTTCCTATATATACATATATTTTTTCGTTTTTTGATATCCTTTCATTTAACTCTTCTCTTGTTATATCAATTAACAACCTTTTATCATTTGTTTCTATATTGCTTAAATAATTTATTTCAACTTTATCTGTATTATTTGAAATCAAAATAATTATAGCAATAATAACTATAAACGGTATTAATATTATAATTTTTTTCTTTTTCAATATACTCCTCCTCGTATTTTAAATATTTTAATATATAACCTCCTTTCTTAAGTTTATATTATCATCACAATATTGTCATAATTAGTCAAAATATGTATTTAATATATTTTTTAGAAATTTTAACTATATTTCACTTAAATTTATATATTCTATATTAATTTCGCTAAATGACAGTTTAACTAATAATTGTTTTAAATGGTTCAATAAATAAAAGACAAAAAGAAGGAATTAAACTAGCATTAGAAAAAGGTGTTCAATTTGGACATAAGAAAAAAGAACACCCCAAAAAATTGGAATAGAATTATTAAATTGGTTGACAATAAAACTATAAATAATATAAAATCAATGGAAATTTTAGGACTAAAAAAACAACATAATATAAATTATTGAAAGAGTATAAAAATAGTTTGTAAAAAGTCTTCAAAACCTTGGTATCAGCAGGGAAAATGTTCTTAATGTGTGAAATCCGCATTTTCCCGACGCTACTCCTGCAGCTAAATTAGCTCTTATACTTTGTATAGCATTAGATATATAATTCGAAGAATTATTTTATTTTGAATAATTTCCTATAAAATAAAAAAGAAAACTAAGATGCTATCACCTGTGAAGTATCCAGGTTATAATTCTCTTAATTTTCTTCATATTTTTTTATTTAATTATTTATTACTTACTAGATCCAAAAGCCTTTTCATAATCTTGTATAAACTTATCTATACCTGCTGTTGTTAATGGATGATTAAACATTTGTTTTAATATTTTAAAAGGCACTGTTGCTATATGTGCTCCTGCTAATGCACTTTCATGAACATGCATTGGTGTTCTTATACTTGCTGAAATTATTTCTGTTTCTATTCCATGAATATCAAAAATTTCTCTTATTTGAGATATTAAATCTAACCCTACAGCACCTACATCTTCTAACCTTCCTACAAATGGACTAACAAAGGTTGCTCCTGCTCTTGCTGCTTGTAATGCTTGTACTGCTGAAAATATTAAAGTAACATTAGTCTTTATTCCCATAGCAGATAATTTTTTAACAGCTTTTAAACCTTCTTCACTCATCGGAATCTTAATTACAATATTTTTGTGTATTTTAACTAACTCTTGTGCTTCTTTTACCATTTCATTACATATTAACGCCATAACTTCAGCACTTATTGGACCATTAATTATTCCAGTTATTTCCTTCATGACTGAATCAATATCTCTACCTTCCTTTGCAATTAATGATGGATTAGTTGTCACTCCACTTACAAATCCCATTTCTGCAATTTCTTTTATTTCTTCTATATTTGCTGTATCTATAAATAATTTCATTTTTTCACCTTGTATAATGAAAACATAGTAAAAAACAGATTTTCATTATACTTTTCCTTTCTTTAATATTTTTTACTATAATTATCATAAGACGCTGTGGATTAGTTTTATCACCTATAGCTTAGACTATTTTAATTGAGGATCTAACCACTGTCTTATGCTTATTTGTTAATTAGTTAGATAACGCATGACGTTTTATATATAGCAAGGTTACATTTAGTATAAGATTTGTGGAACATAGCGGATAAATTAAAAAGGAGTTGTTCTTATGATTTACATTGGCATTGATGTTGCTAAAGAAAAGCATGATTGTTGTATTATTGATTCGGATGGTGTTATTCTTAATGATTCTTTACGTATATCCAATACGCTTAAGGGCTTTGAATTACTTTATAATTCAATCCTTTCCGTCCTACCTGACAAGGATATTTCTAACGTAAAAATAGGACTTGAATCAACAGGTCATTATAGCACTAACATCCAAAGCTTTTTGTATAATAAAGGGTTTAAGCTCTCCATTCTTAATCCCTTAGCTACAAATCTTTTCCGTAAGGCACAAACCCTTAGGAAAACTAAAACGGATAAAACCGATGCACTAGTTATCGCTAAAATGCTATTTTCTGATGATACAAAATCCTATATACCAGTATCATACCAGATTCAAGAATTAAAGTCACTAACTAGACACAGATATAGATTAATCGGTTATCGTTCAAAGCTTAAAATATCAATAAACAGGCTAATAGATATAATTTTCCCTGAACTGCCTAAATTGCTGTGGTCTATTCATCAAAGTTCATCTTATGCTCTCCTAAAGGAGTTGCCGAGCCCGAAGGATATAGAGTCATGTCATTTAACGAAGCTTACTAATCTTCTAAATAAAGCTTCAAAAGGTAAATATACAAAAGATAAAGCCATTGAATTAAAAACTTATGCTAAAGATTCAATTGGAACCAGTAATAGATCATTATCTTTTGAGCTACAGCAGACAATCAGACTGATTGAGTCTGTTCAGGATGAAATTAAAATATTAGACAATCAAATAAAAGAAGTTGTTACCGAATTGAATTCTCCTATAATGACAATACCAGGTATTTCTTATACTCTAGCTGCAATCATATTATCTGAAATAGGAGAAATAGAACGTTTCACTACGCCCGCAAAGCTTTTAGCTTTTGCAGGATTAGATCCATCTACATATCAATCTGGTAAATATTCAGCTTCACATACACCAATGGTAAAACGTGGCTCAAAATATCTACGATGGGCTATATTAATGGCTTCCAGGACAGTTTGTATGAGAGATTTAACATTTTCAGAATATCTATCTAAAAAACGATCCGAAGGAAAACATTATTATATAGCCATGAGCCATGTTTCCAAAAAACTACTAAGAGTTATTTTTTATCTTTTAAAAACTGATACTGCATTTGTTCCACAAATGTAATTTACTTTTTAAAAATAGCAACTTTGTTGCTTTATTTGTCATGCAATTTTTTACTAAAATAATAATTAAAGAAACTTACTAAAAAAGACTTGACTTCATATAGTTAGTCTCATAAAATATTATTTCATTATATGCTTAACTGTACTCACAATATTAGAAATTGTTAATCCGTGTTTTTCTAATAATGCATCTGGATCCCCAGATTCTCCAAAAGTATCCATTACCCCAATCTTCTTAACTATAGTAGGGACATTATCACATACTACTGATGCAACTCTATCTCCTAGTCCCCCTATAATTGAATGTTCTTCTACAGTTACTATACCTTTAGTTTCCTTTGCTGCCTTTATTATTAATTCTTCATCAATTGGTTTGATAGTACATATATTAATTACTCTTACTGCTATTCCTTCTGCTTTAAGTAACTTAGCAGCCTCTAAAGCTTTATGTGTCATGATACCAGTTGAAATAATTGCAACATCATTTCCTGAAACTAATTCACTACCTTTTCCGATTTTAAATTCATAATCATTAGTATAAATATCATCTAAAGGAATTCTTCCTAATCTTATATATACAGGAGAATTTATTTCTGAAGCAGCTTTAATACATTTACAGGCTTCAATATCATCAGCTGGAGAAAGTACAACCATATTAGGTAATGAACTCATTAATGCAATATCCTCTATTGCTTGGTGGGATCCTCCATCAGGTCCAACTGTTATACCAGCATGTGTAGCTGCAATTTTAACATTGGCTTTTGGATAGCATACTGAATTTCTTATAACTTCAAAAGCTCTCCCTGCTACAAACACTGCAAAAGTTGTTGCAAATGGTATTTTTCCTGTTGTTGAAAGTCCTGCTGCCATACCTATCATATTTTGCTCTGCTATACCTACATTTATAAATCTTTCTGGAAAAGCTTTTGCAAAGACTTCTGATTTTGTAGCTTTAGATAAGTCAGCTTCTAACACTATTATATCTTCATTCTCTTTTCCAATTTCAACTAATGCAGCTCCATATGATTCTCTTGTTGCTCTCTTCATTTTTAATTCCTCCTACCCTAAAATCTCATTAATAGCTCGCTCTGTTTGTTCTTTATTTGGTGCTGCTCCATGCCAAGCTACATTATCTTCCATAAATGAAACACCTTTTCCCTTAATAGTATTTGCAATTATAACAGTTGGCTTATGTTTTGTTTTTTCTGCTAAGTTAAATACTTTATCTATTTCAGAGAAATCATGACCATCACATTCTAAAACATTCCATCCAAACCCTTTTATTGTCTCACTTAAATTTTCTATAGGCATTATTTCAGATGTTCTTCCATCTAATTGAATTCCATTATTATCAACTATTGCAACTAAATTATCTAATTTAAATTTAGAAGCTGACATAATAGCCTCCCATACAATTCCTTCTTGTATTTCACCATCACCTAGTACTGTATATACTCTAGACAATGAATTATTCATTTTATATCCTAAAGCTATACCACATGCATTAGAAAATCCCTGTCCTAATGATCCTGTTGAAATATCTACCCCAGGACATTTCTTTGAGTCTGGATGCCCTTGAAGTATTGATCCTAGTTTTCTTAAAGTAGAAAGTTCATTTTTATCAAAGTAACCCTTTTCAGAAAGGATAGCATATAAAGCTGGTGCTGCATGTCCCTTACTAAGTATAAATCTATCTCTATCTTTCATTTTCGGATTTTTAGGATCTATATTCATCTTTTCAAAATATAAATATGTTAATATGTCTATTATAGAAAGTGCCCCGCCTGGATGTCCAGATCCTGCCTTATTAATCATTTCGATTATATCTTTTCTTAAATTAGCTGATATTTTAATTAAATTTTCCTTATTCATTTCAACCTACCTTTCAGAAACTATTTTTCAGTAAAAATAATCTGTTATTATGTATCCTTATTTAATACTTTACCTAGTATATTTAATATATAGTTTAGCAGTTATGTTATTTATATTATCCATAACTGCCAACCTAATAAATTTAACTATCTCATAGTTTTAATAATACTTTTATTTTTAAATTATAAGCTTGCTTCTTCTTTAGTACCTTTTTTCTTTGTTATAGATGAAATTACAATCATTACAACAAAAATTAGAACTAAAGTAATTGTTAATCCTGTTCCTCCAACAAACTCTTGAACTTTTCCTAAGAAAATACCTACAATACCGAAATCTGCATCTGAGAATGTTGAGTTTGCAAACCCTAGGTTTCCTAATACAGGTAACAATGCTACTGGTAGGATAGATATTAATATACCATTAACAAATGAACCTATTATAGCTCCCCTTCTACCACCTGTTGAATTACCAAATACTGCTGCTGTAGCTCCTGTGAAGAAATGAGGTACAACTCCTGGTATTATAACTACTAATCCTAAAGCCCCAAGAACCATCATTGAAACAACTCCGCCCAAGAATGAACAAATAAATCCTATTAAAACTGCATTTTGTGCATATGGAAATACTACTGGACAGTCTAATGCTGGCTTTGAATTTGGAACTAATTTACTTGAAATTCCCTTAAATGCTGGAACAATTTCATTAAGCACTAATCTAACACCATTTTGAATTAGAATAAATCCTGCTGCAAATGTTAATGCTTGAGTAAGGGCAAACACTAAGAAATTGTCACCATTTGATATTTTAGTTTCAACAAACTCTGGACCTGCTGCAATTGCTACTATTACATAAAGTATTAGCATTGTTAATGATACTGAAACAACTGAGTCCCTTAAAAAACTTAAAGATTTTGGAACCTTCATTTCCTCTGTAGATTTTGAATCTCCACCTACTACTTTACCAATTACTGCTGCTAAAGCATAACCTACTCCTGAGAAATGTCCTAAAGCTACTGATTCATTTTTGGTAATTTTTTTCATAAACGGTTGTAATATTGCTGGAGATAATACCATTATTAATCCTAAAGATAATGAGCCTGTAAATATTAATTGTACTCCATTCATTCCTGCCGATGCTAAAATAACTGCTATCATACATGCCATAAATAAAGTGTGATGACCAGTTAAGAAAATATACTTAAACTTTGTAAATCTTGCAATTATAATATTGGCAAGCATACCAAATGCCATAATTAAAGCTGTAGCTGTACCAAATTCATCAATTGCCATAGCAACTACTGCTTCATTATTAGGTATAACTCCTGAAATATTAAATCCATGTTCAAACATAACTCCAAAAGGTTCTAAAGAGCCAACTATAACTCCTGCTGCTGCACTAATTACAACGAATCCGACCATTGCTTTTAATGTAGATTTAATTACAACATCTACTGATTTCTTTTGAAGTAATAAACCTATTAAAACTATTATTCCTACCAATACTGCTGGCTCAGATACAAAATCAATTAATACTTTCAAAAAGCCTGTCATTTTTATTTCCTCCTCATTAGTTAACATTTAATCAGCATTTTCATTTATTACTAGTTATTAGTTAAAAACTTGACTCTTAACTGCTAACTTAATATTTTAAAGCCCTAATTTCTCCTTAATCTTTGATTTTAACTCATCTTTATCTAGTAAAGAATCTAAAACTATTAATTCTGGTAAATGACTAGCACTATCTGCTAAGTCTAAACCTGTAACAAAGATATCTGAATCACCTGCTGTAACATCTGCTAGTGAAGTATGACTAGCCTCATATTGATCTGATACTCCTAGTTCATTTAATACATCTGTTATATTCATCTCTACCATAAAACTTGATCCTAATCCTGATCCACAAACAGCCATTATTCTTTTCATTTTAAAATACCTCCATTAATTCTTTTTCATTTTTTGATTTTATAATTTTATTAAATTTTTCTTTATTCATACACACTTCAGCAATTTTTCTTAAGAAACCTAAATGTGATTCATTATCTTTTGCAGCTAGTGTGAAAAATACATTTACTTTTTTTCCCATAAAATCTACTGGTTCATCTAACTTTAACACACATAAACCTTCTGTTATGGCTCCATCCTCTGGTCTTGCATGTGGCATACATACTCCATCTGCTATACAAAAGTATGGTCCAAATTCCTCTATTTTATCAACTATAGAGTTATAATATCTTTTTTCAATAACGCCTTGCTCTTCTAAAATGTCACAAGACATTTTTATAGCTTGTAAGTAATCATCTACTTTTTCTATAATTTTTACAAACATATATCTAATCCCCCTGATATCTATACTAATTCTTTTAATTCTGCATATTTTGTAGCATTTTTAAATTTTTCCATATTTCTATCCTTAGTCAATATATTTACTATATCTATTAAGTTTTTACTTTCCTCTTTGTCAGCAAGAACAACTATAGTCTTTACATCAACCTTGCTCTTACTTCCAAAATCAATTTTAGACTTTAAATTTAAATAACTCACAGAGCTTTCTAAAACATTTTCAGGTGGTGCATGGACAAATGCTATCTCTGGTATAAACACCATGTAATTACCTAAGGTTTCAATAGCTCTAACCATATCATTTATATAAGCCTTCTTTATCTTATTATCTTTAACTAAAGGCTCTGATGCTATTTCTATAGCTTTTCTCCAATCTTCTATATCAATATTAAAGCTCGTATATTTTTCTGGTATTATTCTCGCTATACCACCTATACTTTCTTCTTTAACTTTATCAATTAAATATTGACAATTCCTCTTGTACCATTTATTGTAAACCTCTGCTTTAATTCTTTCACAGTCGCTTGAGTCTAATAATGGATTAACTTTAATAACTTTATAAGACTCCATATTCAATGGGACTGTGGAGATAATAAAATCAATATCACTATTTTCTAAGTTTTTATCTATATCCCTCATTGTACATATAGATTTAATTTTTAATTCTGGTAACATTAATGATATTCTTGATTTTAATAAGCTTGATGTTGCAAAACCACCATTACATACTATTAATACATTTGCATTTAAATTGTACTTTACATGTTTTTCAAATAATGTTCCAAAATACATTGTTATATATGCTACCTCTGACTCTGGAAACTCAAACCCTATAATATCTCTCTTATTTTTCAATATTTTTTCTGTAATATCATATAAAAAAGACATCTTATATTTTATTTCTTCTAACATAGGATTTTCTATTATTAAATTATTTCTTAATCTATAAATAGCCAAATCTAAGTGCATTTCCATTTGTTTTATAAGTTCAACTTCAGAATTTATATCAATATTTATTATCTGACATAATTCTCTTACTATTTCTGTTGTTATTTTTTTTATATTTTCTCTTTTATCGATATGATCAATATACTTACTTTTTTTTGCTCCCTTAAATATTGTTGATAAATATTCTAGAATTTCATAAGAAAGCTTTATATTTACAATATCTTCTATTGCTTCTTTTAAAATAGAAATTTCACTTTTTTCGCTATTATTTCCATTTAATATTTCTATATTATTCGCTTTACATAAAGCGAATAATAATGCCTTTTCTAATTCCTCTAATGATTCTTCAATATACTGTACATTATTTTTTTCTTCAATTTTTTCTATAATTTTTCTTATATCATTTCTAGTCACATTACTATACTTATAAATCAACCTATATACTTCTTTTTCTTGACCTTCTTCCAAATCTATATATATACTCAAAAATGTATCTGCTAATTTTTTGAAGCTATCATTTACTGTAATACCTTTATATGATTTTTTAATTACATCCACATCAAACTCTTTTAACTTCTCTTCAGCAAACTTTAAATCATTAACTAAAGTGTTTTTGCTTACCCGTATATAACTTGCTAATTCTTCAATAGTAGAACTTTCTTTAATTAATAAAATCATAGAAATCATTAAAGCTCTTTCTTTATAGCTATATATTTTATTTTCATATCCATTTATTACATAGCTAATGCTCTGATCTCTTTTAAGAATTAACCTTACTCCTACCTTTGTCTTTTTTTCAAGCTTTATATTATACTTAGATAATACTCTACTTATAGAATCTAAATCATTTCTTATAGTTCTTACACTAACCCCAAATGCCTTAGCTATATTTTCAATAGTTATCCATTCGCTCTCTTTTTCTAAAAACTCAATTAATTTAATTTGTCTTTTATTAAGTGTAACCAATCTATTTCCTCCTTAGCTACCTTATGCATTTATTATATACGGTTTCTATTCTACTATCCATACCAACTTCTTTCATTAATTGTGGCAATTTATAATATTTATATAATAAGTGCCATCAAAAAAATAAGAAATACTTGAAGTTTTAGATGAAAAGGAGCTGTGAACTAATTATTTAATGTGACAGCCCCTTCTACATCAATTTTATCATATTTCATACTTCTAAATGGTAGCATCTAAAAAATGCTCTTAACGTATGAAATAGGCATATCCACTGACAAATTCCAACTCTACTCCAAATTTTCTTTATCCACCCTAACACTATCAAAAATACCATTATATTACATATTGATATTTTTGAAATATTGTTTGTATTTTTATATGAGCATAAAAATATATTTTCTATTATCTAGCTTAACTATTAAATGCTTTTTTATAATTATACTCATTCTTAAATAATTGAAAAATTACAACATTAAGTTTAAATTCTAGTACATAAAAAAGATTTAAAAATTTTCACTTTATCTTTTTTCTTTTAAATTCATCATATAAAATAATTCATTTAGTAGTATATACATATATTTATCAAATTCATATTATTTATTCAGCACACTCAGCAAATAATGTCCCGGCAGTTTAATCTTCCCACCGCTTCCAC
>OGQQ01002926.1_pt1 | contig 10399 bp, 7 predicted proteins | sample 1553281 | NCBI WGS metagenome assembly OGQQ01 (sample SAMEA2579937, study PRJEB22360) | human gut metagenome | biome: human gut; feature: human-associated habitat; material: faeces | place: Denmark | collected 2008/2010 | reverse complement strand
CTGGTTTAAATGACTATCGCTGTGCTTTTGTTCGCGCACCCGCCGCGACAACCATTTCCACCACAGCCAGGCGGCGAGCAGCGTCAGGATGGCAAACATTACCCCTTGCCACTCCCAACCCAGCGGCACCAGCCAGACCACCAGGCCGGTAATCACCGCTGCCACGCCGCTCCACAACAAATAACCATTTCCGCCCAGCATCTCGGCTGCCAGCAGCAAACCGCCGAGACTGAGCCAGAAAATATGTGGATGAACGACCATTAACTCCATCATGGCTGAGTCCGTTTGTTGGCGCTGTCTTTCACCAGCTCGGCAATCCCGGCAATCGACCCCATCAGGCTGCTGGCCTCTAATGGCATCATCACTACTTTGCTGTTACTGGAGGAACCGATCTGCTGTAACGCTTCGGTGTATTTCTGCGCTACGAAGTAGTTCACCGCCTGAATATCACCGGAGGCGATAGCTTCAGACACCATTTTGGTGGCGCGGGCTTCTGCTTCGGCGGAACGTTCACGCGCTTCAGCCTGTAAAAACGCCGACTGACGTTCGCCTTCCGCTTTCAGGATTTGCGACTGTTTTTCACCTTCGGCTTTGAGGATTTCCGCCTGACGGATCCCTTCCGCTTCAAGAATGTAAGCGCGTTTGGTACGTTCCGCTTTCATCTGCGCGTTCATTGAAGAAATAAGCTCTGCCGGTGGGCGCACGTCGCGAATTTCAATACGGGTGACTTTAATCCCCCACGGGTTGGTGGCTTCATCGACAATACGCAGCAGGCGTGAGTTGATGCTGTCGCGCTGAGAGAGCATTTCGTCAAGTTCCATTGAACCCAACACGGTACGGATGTTAGTCATGGTCAGGTTGATGATCGCCAGCTCCAGATTGCTGACCTCATAAGCCGCGCGTGGCGCGTCAATCACCTGAATAAAGCACACGGCGTCGATGGTAACGTTGGCGTTATCTTTCGAGATAACTTCCTGGGAAGGGATATCGAGCACTTGCTCCATCATATTGATCTTGCGACCAATGCGATCCATAAACGGCACCACCAGACTGAGCCCCGGCTGTAACGTTTTGGTATAGCGACCAAAACGTTCTACCGTCCATTGATAGCCCTGCGGCACGATTTTGACGCCCGCGCCGACAATGACCAGCGCGACAAAAATGAGAATCGGGATAAAGATAAGCATCGGAAAAACCTCCTGTTGTACCGTCCATAATCAGCAAAATTGCTGCTTGATTAAACAAATTATACCTGATTACTGAAAGAGAGTTCCCCCTTATTCCTGCGAAGGATAAACTGTTTTTAGTAAAAATCAGAAAAAGGGAACAGCGATGCAGGAAAATAGTCCTTTGCTTCAGCTACAAAACGTAGGATATCTGGCGGGTGATACGAAGATTCTTAATAACATCAATTTTTCGCTGCGTGCTGGCGAATTTAAGTTAATTACCGGTCCTTCTGGTTGTGGCAAAAGTACGCTGCTAAAAATAGTTGCTTCATTGATCAGCCCAACCAGCGGAACGTTACTGTTTGAAGGGGAGGATGTCAGCACACTAAAGCCAGAAATCTACCGCCAGCAAGTCTCTTACTGCGCCCAGACACCGACGCTGTTTGGCGATACGGTATACGATAATCTGATCTTTCCCTGGCAGATCCGTAACCAGCAGCCTGACCCGGCCATTTTTCTCGATTTTCTCGAACGCTTCGCTTTGCCGGACAGCATTTTGACGAAGGATATCGCCGAGCTATCTGGTGGTGAAAAACAACGCATCTCATTGATTCGTAACCTGCAATTTATGCCGAAGGTTTTATTGCTGGATGAAATAACCAGTGCGCTGGATGAAAGTAATAAACATAACGTCAATGAGATGATCCATCGTTATGTGCGCGAGCAAAATATTGCCGTGCTGTGGGTGACACACGATAAAGACGAAATTAATCATGCGGATAAAGTGATTACACTGCAACCGCATGCCGGAGAAATGCAGGAAGCACGCTATGAACTCGCATAATATTACTAACGAATCATTAGCACTGGCATTAATGCTGGTGGTGGTGGCAATCTTAATTAGCCATAAAGAAAAACTGGCGCTGGAGAAAGATATTCTCTGGAGCGTCGGGCGAGCGATAATTCAGCTGATTATTGTCGGCTATGTGCTGAAGTATATTTTCAGCGTGGATGATGCCAGCCTGACATTATTGATGGTGTTATTTATCTGCTTTAATGCGGCGTGGAACGCGCAAAAACGCAGTAAATATATTGCTAAAGCTTTTATCTCATCGTTTGTTGCCATTACGGTCGGGGCGGGAATTACCCTGGCGGTGCTGATTCTCTCAGGGTCGATTGAATTTATCCCGATGCAGGTGATCCCTATCGCCGGGATGATTGCCGGTAACGCCATGGTAGCGGTGGGGTTGTGTTACAACAATTTAGGGCAACGGGTCATTAGCGAACAGCAACAGATTCAGGAGAAACTGAGTCTTGGTGCGACGCCGAAGCAGGCTTCAGCGATATTGATTCGCGACAGTATTCGCGCGGCTTTAATTCCGACGGTCGATTCAGCAAAAACGGTTGGCTTAGTGAGTTTACCAGGAATGATGTCCGGGCTGATATTTGCCGGGATTGATCCGGTGAAGGCGATTAAATATCAGATTATGGTGACCTTTATGCTGCTCTCAACCGCCAGCTTGTCGACCATTATTGCCTGCTATTTAACCTATCGTAAGTTTTATAATTCGCGCCACCAGTTGGTGGTGACGCAATTGAAGAAGAAATAATACGATGCCGGATGCGCAGCATCGCATCCGGCGTTGTGGTTCATGTGCCGATCAACGGAATATCAATACAACAATGCATACAGCTGGCGGCGATACTTCGACGCCAGTGCATCACCCGTACCCAGCGCAGCGAGGATCTCCTGGAACGTTTTACGCGTCTGACCGTCTGCGGCGGTGAGATCTTTACGCAGATGCCCGAACAGCAACTCCAGCGCCTCTTCATTGCGCCCAACCTGGTGCAGTTGCAGAGCCAGTTGCGTCGCCAGTGCGGCATCTTCTGGATTCTCCGCCACCTGCTGTTGCAACTGTTGAATTTCCGGCGTATCAGCCGCCTGCTTCAGCAGTTCGATTTGCGCCACCAGCCCCTGGTAGCGGGTGTCCTGATCCTGCAACGGAATGGTTTTCAGCACCGCTTCCGCATCTTCAGAACGGTTCAGCGCAATCAGCGTTTCTGCCAGCAGCAGGCCGATCTCCCCGTTCTGATTCGACAACTGCCAGGCGTCTTTCAGCAATGGCAGGGCATCGGTGTAATTGCCTTCCTGCATCAGTTGCATCGCCTGCTGCGCTTTCAGCTCTTCTTCGCGCGGCAGCACTTTATCCAGCAGGGCGCGGATCGCCTCTTCCGGTTGCGGCCCCTGGAAGCCATCTACCGGTTGCCCGTTCTGGAACAGATACACGGTCGGAATCGCGCGCAGACCAAACTGGGCGGCAATCATCTGCTCCCCGTCGCAGTCCAGCTTCGCCAGAATAAATTGCCCGTTGTACTGCGCCGCGAGGCTTTCCAGGATCGGGGTTAACTGCAAACAGTGCTGGCTACGTTCAGACCAAAAATAGAACAGCACCGGAGTGGTCATCGACTGTTCAAGAACCTGTTGCAGGTTAGATTCGTTAATGTTGACAATATTTTCTACGGACATGGAGTCGCTCTCTGTTGTCGATATTTTCTTTGACATGGGGGCTTAAGCGCGCGCTTCAACTCACCCCTGCAATATTTTGTCCATCACGCGCCCCGGCAGCAGGCGCTTAAGCACCATTACTGCCCAGGTCACCAGCGTTACCGGATAGCGCATCTTCGGCTTCTCGCTAATAAAAGCATGGCGTACTTTGTCCACCACCGCTTCCGGTCCCAACGTAAAGCGGGCGGCGATGCCGGGATTTTCGACTGGTTTATCACTTTGCGTCTGGTTGACGTTGTCGGTGAAGCGAGTACGAATGGGACCGGGTTCGATCAGGCTGACTTTAATTCCGCTGTGGCGTAGCTCCATGCGCAGCGCGTCTGACCACGCCTCCAGCGCATATTTACTGGCCGCGTAAGCGCCACGACCCGGCGTGGAGATTAATCCCATCACCGATGATGTCATCACAATACGCCCTTCACCGTGCGGTAACATCGCGGGTAACAGGCGCATGGTGAGCTGGTGTGCGCCGAAAAAGTTGGCGGAAAACTGCTGTTCCATCTGCGCACGGCTGATGGTGGAAAGGGGGCCATACATGCCGAATCCGGCATTGTTAAAGATCCCATACAGACAATTATCGGTCAGGGCGATCACTTCGTCGGCTGCGCGATCAACACTTTCTGGCGAATCCAGATCGATCAACACGCCGGTAAATCCCATGCTGTTCATACGCTCAACATCATCCGGTTTCCGGCAACCTGCCAGCACATGAAAACCCTGGCGTTTTAATTCGAGCGCGCTTTCCAGGCCAATTCCACTGGAACATCCGGTAATTAAGACCGATTTTTGCATAACTTTACCTGTCAGGATCTCCGTTGCTTTATGAGTCATGATTTACTAAAGGCTGCAACTGCTTCGCCATCCAGTCGGCAATAAACGGCTGGGCGTCGCGGTTGGGATGAATACCGTCATCCTGCATCCATTGTGGCTTGAGGTAGACCTCTTCCATAAAAAAGGGCAGCAGCGGAACATCAAACTCTTTGGCGAGTTTGGGGTAAATGGCGCTAAAGGCTTCATTATAACGGCGACCATAGTTTGCAGGCAGACGTATTTGCATTAACAATGGTTCAGCGTTGGCGGCTTTGACATCCTGCAAAATCTGGCGCAGCGTTTGCTCGGTTTGCTGTGGCTGAAAACCACGCAAACCGTCATTGCCGCCCAGTTCAACCAGCACCCAACGCGGCTGATGCTGTTTCAGCAGAGCCGGAAGGCGCGCCAGTCCTTGTTGCGAGGTGTCGCCGCTGATGCTGGCATTAACTACCGACGTTTTACTCTGCCACTTATCATTCAACAAGGCAGGCCAGGCCGCGCTGGCAGACATTCGATACCCGGCGCTCAGGCTATCACCCAGAATCAATAACGTGTCCGCTGCGGCGGCACGGAAGGTTAACAGGACCAGGAACAGGAAGGGCAAATGCCAGCGGAAAACATTGTTGAAGTTCATCATCTTAAGAAGTCCGTCGGTCAGGGGGAGCATGAACTCTCCATCCTCACCGGAGTTGAGCTGGTTGTCAAACGTGGCGAGACCATCGCACTGGTGGGCGAGTCGGGATCGGGTAAGTCAACCTTGCTGGCGATCCTCGCCGGGCTTGATGACGGCAGCAGTGGCGAAGTGAGTCTGGTGGGACAACCGCTACATAATATGGACGAAGAAGCGCGGGCAAAGTTGCGCGCGAAGCACGTCGGCTTTGTTTTTCAGTCATTTATGTTAATTCCTACCCTTAACGCGCTGGAAAACGTCGAGCTTCCGGCTCTGCTGCGCGGTGAGAGTAGCGCGGAAAGTCGTAACGGGGCGAAAGCGTTGCTCGAACAGTTAGGGCTGGGTAAACGTCTGGATCATCTTCCGGCACAGCTTTCCGGCGGTGAACAGCAACGAGTGGCGCTGGCACGAGCCTTTAATGGTCGACCTGATGTGCTGTTTGCCGACGAACCCACCGGCAACCTTGACCGCCAGACGGGCGATAAAATTGCCGACCTGCTGTTTTCCCTCAACCGTGAACATGGCACCACGTTGATTATGGTGACCCACGACCTGCAACTGGCGGCACGCTGCGACCGCTGCTTACGGCTGGTGAACGGGCAGTTGCAGGAGGAAGCATGATTGCACGTTGGTTCTGGCGCGAATGGCGTTCGCCGTCGCTATTAATTGTCTGGCTGGCGCTAAGCCTGGCGGTGGCCTGCGTGCTGGCGCTGGGCAATATCAGCGATCGCATGGAGAAGGGCTTAAGCCAGCAAAGCCGGGAGTTTATGGCGGGCGATCGGGCGTTGCGCAGTTCGCGCGAAGTGCCGCAAGCGTGGCTGGAGGAAGCGCAAAAGCGCGGCCTGAAAGTCGGCAAGCAGCTGACTTTCGCCACCATGACATTTGCAGGCGACACACCGCAGCTGGCGAACGTCAAAGCGGTGGATGATATCTATCCGATGTATGGCGATCTGCAAACCAATCCCCCTGGCCTGAAACCGCAGGCGGGCAGCGTATTGCTGGCCCCACGCCTGATGGCACTACTTAACCTGAAAACGGGCGACACCATTGACGTGGGCGATGCCACCTTGCGGATTGCCGGAGAAGTGATTCAGGAACCGGATTCCGGTTTTAACCCCTTCCAGATGGCTCCGCGTCTGATGATGAATCTGGCGGATGTCGATAAAACCGGAGCCGTGCAGCCGGGGAGTCGGGTCACCTGGCGTTATAAATTCGGCGGCAACGAGAACCAGCTCGACGGCTATGAGAAATGGTTGTTACCCCAGCTTAAACCCGAACAACGCTGGTACGGTCTGGAACAGGACGAAGGCGCGCTGGGGCGATCGATGGAACGCTCGCAACAGTTCCTGCTGCTTTCGGCGCTTCTGACCTTGCTGCTGGCAGTGGCAGCGGTGGCGGTAGCGATGAATCATTACTGTCGCAGTCGCTACGATCTGGTGGCGATCCTCAAAACGCTGGGGGCAGGGCGAGCGCAACTGCGTAAGCTAATCGTCGGTCAGTGGTTGATGGTGCTGACGCTTTCAGCCGTTACCGGTGGGACCATAGGCCTGTTGTTCGAAAACGTGTTGATGGTGCTGCTCAAGCCCGTTCTGCCTGCTGCACTACCGCCAGCCAGCCTCTGGCCGTGGCTGTGGGCGCTTGGCACCATGACGGTCATCTCGCTGCTGGTGGGGCTACGACCATACCGCTTGTTGCTGGCAACGCAGCCTTTACGCGTATTGCGTAATGATGTGGTAGCGAACGTCTGGCCGCTGAAGTTTTATCTGCCGATTGTCAGTGTGGTGGTTGTGCTGCTGCTCGCCGGATTAATGGGTGGCAGCATGCTGCTTTGGGCGGTGCTGGCGGGCGCGGTAGTACTGGCTTTGCTGTGCGGTGTGCTGGGCTGGATGCAGCTGAATGTACTTCGCCGCATGACGCTGAAATCGCTACCTCTGCGCCTGGCGGTTAGCCGCCTGTTACGTCAGCCGTGGTCAACGTTAAGCCAGCTTTCGGCATTTTCGCTCTCCTTTATGCTGTTGGCACTGCTGCTGGTGTTGCGTGGTGATCTGCTCGACCGCTGGCAGCAGCAGCTACCTCCAGAAAGCCCGAACTACTTTTTAATTAACATCGCCACAGAACAGGTAGCACCGCTAAAAGCGTTCCTCGCGGAACATCAGATAGTCCCGGAATCGTTTTATCCGGTGGTGCGGGCGCGGCTGACGGCGATTAACGATAAGCCGACAGAAGGTAATGAAGATGAGGCGCTTAACCGCGAACTCAATCTTACCTGGCAAAATACGCGGCCCGATCATAATCCGATTGTCGCCGGTAACTGGCCGCCAAAAGCCGATGAAGTGTCGATGGAAGAGGGGCTGGCGAAACGCTTAAACGTTGCCCTCGGTGATACCGTGACTTTTATGGGCGATACCCAGGAGTTCCGCGCTAAAGTGACCAGCCTGCGCAAAGTGGACTGGGAAAGTCTGCGGCCTAATTTCTATTTTATTTTCCCTGAAGGGGCATTAGACGGGCAACCGCAGAGCTGGCTTACCAGTTTCCGCTGGGAGAATGGCAACGGCATGTTGACACAACTCAACCGCCAGTTCCCGACCATTAGCCTGTTAGATATTGGCGCGATTTTAAAACAGGTCGGTCAGGTGCTGGAGCAGGTAAGTCGGGCGCTGGAGGTGATGGTGGTGCTGGTCACCGCCTGCGGTATGTTGCTGTTGCTGGCACAGGTGCAGGTGGGAATGCGCCAGCGTCATCAGGAGCTGGTGGTATGGCGCACACTCGGTGCGGGGAAAAAACTGCTGCGCACGACATTGTGGTGTGAGTTCGCCATGCTTGGGTTTGTTTCCGGCCTGGTGGCCGCAATTGGTGCGGAAACGGCACTGGCAGTGTTGCAGGCGAAAGTGTTTGATTTCCCGTGGGAGCCAGACTGGCGATTGTGGATTGTTCTGCCGTGCAGCGGTGCGCTGCTGCTGTCGCTTTTCGGCGGCTGGCTGGGTGCGCGACTGGTTAAGGGTAAGGCGCTGTTCAGGCAGTTTGCGGGGTGATGAGAGTAAATAAGGGGCGTTCTGGTTGAATGGAACGCCTTGTTTAAATTAATTCTACAATATGTTTCATTGATGATGTTATTGAATTGGTGATTTCCTATCTTTCTATTGCTGATATTAATCTGAATCGGTGGAGTTTATTGATTTTAAATATAGCCCTACAAAAATAACTCAGACTAATAAAATCATAAATCATATGCGTTGAATGGATATTATCCATATAGTGAATTTGTTGATGATGAATTCATCTGTGCTAAAAATGTTAGTTTAATAAAATATTGAAAGTGACCTGTAATAACAGTTGTTGTTGATTGAGAACAAATAAGTTTATGTGAAAAATATATAAATACATTAGCTGGTCTTGTGTGTCATTTTATTTTTTTTGTTGCTAACACAGGGATATGAACAATAACTAAAAGGGCACTTTATATGAGCGGAAAACCAGCGGCGCGTCAGGGAGATATGACTCAGTATGGCGGTCCCATTGTCCAGGGTTCGGCAGGTGTAAGAATTGGCGCGCCAACTGGCGTGGCGTGCTCGGTGTGTCCGGGCGGGATGACCTCGGGCAACCCGGTGAACCCGCTGCTCGGTGCAAAAGTACAGCCCGGCGAGACGGACCTTGCGCTGCCCGACCCGCTGCCGTTCATTCTCTCCCGCACCTACAGCAGCTACCGGACGAAGACGCCTGCACCGGTGGGCGTTTTCGGCCCCGGCTGGAAAGCGCCTTCTGATATCCGCTTACAGCTACGTGATGACGGACTGATACTCAACGACAACGGCGGGCGGAGCATTCACTTTGAGCCGCTGCTGCCGGGGGAGGCGGTGTACAGCCGCAGTGAGTCAATGTGGCTGGTGCGCGGTGGTAAGGCAGCACAGCCGGACGGCCATACGCTGGCGCGGCTGTGGGGGGCGCTGCCGCCGGATATCCGGTTAAGCCCGCATCTTTACCTGGCGACCAACAGCGCACAGGGGCCGTGGTGGATACTCGGCTGGTCAGAGCGGGTGCCGGGTGCTGAGGACGTGCTGCCAGCGCCGCTGCCGCCGTACCGGGAGCTGACGGGGCTGGCGGACCGCTTCGGGCGGACGCTGACGTACCGGCGTGAGGCCGCCGGTGACCTGGCCGGGGAAATCACCGGCGTGACGGACGGTGCCGGGCGGGAGTTCCGTCTGGTGCTGACCACGCAGGCGCAGCGTGCGGAAGAGGCCCGCACCTCTTCGCTATCTTCTTCTGACAGTTCCCGCCCTCTCTCAGCCTCAGCGTTCCCCGACACACTGCCCGGTACCGAATACGGCCCCGACAGGGGTATCCGCCTTTCGGCGGTGTGGCTGATGCACGACCCGGCATACCCGGAGAGCCTGCCCGCTGCGCCACTGGTGCGGTACACGTATACGGAAGCCGGTGAACTGCTGGCGGTATATGACCGCAGCAATACGCAGGTGCGCGCTTTCACGTATGACGCGCAGCACCCGGGCCGGATGGTGGCGCACCGTTATGCAGGCAGGCCGGAGATGCGCTACCGCTACGACGATGCGGGGCGGGTGGTGGAGCAACTTAACCCGGCAGGCCTGAGTTACCGCTACCAGTATGAGCAGGATCGCATCACCGTCACGGACAGCCTGAACCGGCGTGAGGTGCTGCATACAGAAGGCGGGGCCGGGCTGAAGCGGGTGGTGAAAAAAGAACTGGCGGACGGCAGCGTCACGCACAGCGGGTATGACGCGGCAGGAAGGCTCACGGCGCAGACGGACGCGGCGGGACGGCGGACAGAGTACGGTCTGAATGTGGTGTCAGGCGATATCACGGACATCACCACGCCGGACGGGCGGGAGACGAAATTTTACTATAACGACGGGAACCAGCTGACGGCGGTGGTGTACCCGGACGGGCTGGAGAGCCGCCGGGAATATGATGAACCGGGCAGGCTGGTATCGGAGACATCGCGCAGCGGGGAGACAGTACGCTACCGCTACGATGACGCGCACAGTGAGTTACCGGCGACGACAACGGATGCGACGGGCAGCACCCGGCAGATGACGTGGAGCCGCTACGGGCAGTTGCTGGCGTTCACTGACTGCTCGGGCTACCAGACCCGCTATGAATACGACCGCTTCGGCCAGATGACGGCGGTTCACCGCGAGGAAGGGATCAGCCTTT
>OGQQ01002920.1_pt1 | contig 10409 bp, 16 predicted proteins | sample 1553281 | NCBI WGS metagenome assembly OGQQ01 (sample SAMEA2579937, study PRJEB22360) | human gut metagenome | biome: human gut; feature: human-associated habitat; material: faeces | place: Denmark | collected 2008/2010 | reverse complement strand
ACTCTCGTACTGGTTGTACCGGGTAAAGCGCAGTGCCCGCAGATCAGGCAGACCGGCTTATCATGCAGGATGCTGGGCGCATAACCGTTGGAATCCAGCTTTTCGCCGTACTCATTCAGCGGCATCCGTCTCACCTCCCGTCACAATCCAGACCTTGTGAGAACCCCAGCCAGACCACGAAATCGCTTCCGCATGGGTGCCAACGGCCACATCTAAGGTATTTTCCTTGATAAGCGAGCCGGTATCCTGAACCACCCTCATCCCTACGCCCTCAATCAGAATGACCGTGCCATAGGGAAAGATGCTGGTGTCTGCGGCCACCGTCACGCCCGGCTGAACCTTGGCACCGCTGGATGTGATGCCCTGCCCCTCCCCGCAGATATGCGGGTATTCCTCGGAGCAGTAGGCCGTGCAATGAAACTCTCCTGCGTATGTAAGGGCAATGCTCTGATCTGCGGCAAGCGTGTCCGTGAGCTGCTCAACCTCGGTCTGCATCTGCTCAATGGTTTCCTTGCGCTCCACGGCCTTGTTCATCCAGTTTTCTTTCTGGCTGGCGTAAATGTCCCGCTCCATGGTGAGTTCGTCTACCCGGCGGGTATAGACCGCGCTGGCAAGGGCGCTGCCGGTAAAAAGGCTGACTGCACAGGCCAGCGACACGATAGAACGAAGCTGCATTTCAACCTCCAATCTGAGCTTTTGCCCCGCTGGGCAGTGCCGGGGGCATCCGATCCGCATCCTTGGCAGCATCCACTGCCTTGACAAAACCGGGCTTGACGTACTGCAAGAGATCCGCATTGGAGCGGTCAAGGGCATCCACCAGCCCCGCCGGGGAGCCAGCCCATTCCCGCACAGCGGCAGGCAAGGCACCGAAGATGCTCCTGTTCTCTGCCCGGAAGTCCTCTGCGGTCAGCTTCCCGGTGGCCGTCACCAGTCCGCCGTGGGTGGCATAGTACTGGTTCCGCTCAATCTTCCGGGCGGCAACGATGGCCTGCGTCCACAGGTCGTTTGCTGTAGGCTGACCGGCGCTCTGCAACTTGCGGATTTCTGCGCACCAGTCAACCAACAGCTGGTTCTGATACCGGCACACCGTCAGCGCTTTTGTCAAAGCCGCCGCGGCCACATCATCCGGGATGTCTTTGAGCGCGGCGGCGTAAATCTGCGACCGCGCCGTGCGCTCATCGGTAGAAAGCGGCCGGCCGAAGTAGTTTTCAATCAGTGCCAGCGCATTCTTCAAACATTCAACTGTCATCCTAAACCTCCGAAAATTGCATCATAATCATCCTTGGCGGAGGGCTTTTGCTGTTGACCCGCCGGGGGATTGCGCCGCTCATCACGGGACTGCACATCGCCAATGGTTTTCACGCCCTCATTTTTCCATGCTTTCAGGATGCCGTTGACGTAGTTCCACTTGCGAATCCCGGCCAGTGCAGCCTTTTTGATAGCCAGCAGGATGAGGTCATCCGTGAAGATTTCCCGCCAGCCCATCAGGGCATCACTCGCCGCCGGGGGGAAGCTGCCAATGTTGTCCTCGAAAGAGCGGATAATCTCAGACAGCCCAGCATCAACAGCCGTACTACCGTTATCTCTTACTCTTTCTCTGTTCTCTATCTCTTTATCTTTCTCTATCTCTTTCTCTGTAGGGACATTTTCCCCACCATCACTGGACACATTGTGTCCACTTGTGTGTCCAGTGTCGTGTCCCTCTTGTAGCTCCTTGTTCGCAGCATTACTACGAATTCTGCGATTTTTCGCCGCCCAGTCGGTTTCACTGCCAATCATGTTCTGATAATCAGAGATTGACAGTGTTCCGTCCGGGTTTTCAAAAATCAAGCCGATTTGTTTATAAACAGTCAGAGCCAGACGGACGGTTGACAGAGGGAACCATTTGCATTCCCTCTGAATCTTTTCGGCATCGTAGGGAATGAGCATTTCTCCGATTTTGGAAACCAAACAACCGTTTGTATTGATGGTCTTGAGACACAGCATTTGATAGAGAACAACATAGTTGGCACCGTCTGGCTGGCTCATAAGATAGTCAATTTCATCCGATGACATGAAACTATCTTTGAGCTTTATCCAGTAATACCGTTTACCAGTTGCCATCAATGAACCTCCTTAGAACGGCAGATCATCGGCATCGTCCAGAACCGAGAAATCATCGTCACTGCCCTGAGAAAAGCTCTGGCTGACCTGAACATTGCCGGGATGATCGGCGGCTCCTTGCCACTGCTGGCGCTGGCTCTGAGTGGCAAACCCCATCTGCTGGGGCTGGGGCTGCTGGTTCCGATAGGTGGCCGGTGGCGGGTTCGTCCCGCCATCATCCACGGCCCCCTGCTGGTTGTCCTGCTTCGGCCCTGCAAAATAGATGTTGTCCACCACGAACTCAATCGCCGTGCGGTTGTTGCCGTTCTTATCCTCATACTGCTGCGTCCGGCAGCGGGAATGAACCACAGCGGCGCTCCCCTTGCGGAAATACCTGCTGACGAACTCCGCCGTCTTGCCCCATGCAGTAAAGGTGAGCCAGTCCGTAGGGCGGTAACCGTTGGCATCCACCATATCCCGGTCAACCGCCATGCGGAAACTTGCCACCTGCTTTCCTGTCTGGGTGGTCCGCAGTTCAGGATCAGCGGCGAAGCGGCCCTGAAATGTGCAATTATTCAGCATCGATATCCTCCTGCTTGATGTTCAGAATCGGATGGACAGTGTTCCGCAGCTCCTGCACGAAAGTGCCAGTGTCGTAAACATCGCCGTTGACGCTCTTGTGATAGATGACGTTGAGTTCGGTCTGCGCCTGAAGCAGAGCCTTGTACTCCTCAACAGAAATGGAAATCATCGGGATAGGGTCGCTCGAAACAATTACGTTTCCCATAGTTGGTTCCTTTCTTCTCGCATGATGCGGACCACCTTGCGGCACTGGTCCACATCGAACATTCCAATATGCGTAAATTCAATCGGAGTGCCCATCTTCTCGGACAGCCAGCGGTAGGCCTCATTCCGGCGGCCACGGTAGGGACCGTATTTCCAGAGCGGGTCAAATGCTGCATGAGCCGCCTTTTTCCAGTTGCGCAACTCCGAATTTGCCAAGCGGCCAAGGGGTTTGTCAGACCCCTTGTGTACGCCGACATAAGCACCGCAGCGAGGGCAGAGGTAAATCATGCCGAAGCTGTGGCCGTGGTAAACCACCGAACTGTCTACGAAGTCTGCGGGCGTTCCGCAGTAGTCGCAGATGACGATTCGGCCTTTCATCGTGACCATTCCTCCTTGTACCGGGCCAGCTGCTCCGGGGTATCCGTCTCGATACCCAGAGCCTTGGCTTCATCAATCGCACCGTCAATCAGGTGTGAAAATTCTTTCGTGTCCATCTTGCGGGTATCCTTGTAAACCAAGTAGCAGTTGAACAATTTTCCGTCCTCTTCCCGCACATCAAAGCAGCGGGTGTATTCGTAGAGGTCGTGAACATCCACGCTGGCCGGAAGTTTGAAGCCCACGGTGCAGCCATCCTTATCTCTCGCAACCGTGCCGTAGGCCACGACCAGCCGCTCTTTCACAAGGTCGTCCGATTCGCCAGTTTCGGCGGCGATCTTGTTGACCAGAACATGAAAGTAGGCGTTTGCACTGTGGCTGCGCTTGTTGCGGTGCTTCTTGATTTCAATGTCCAACAGCGGCTCCTGATTCAGCTTGTCCCACAGGTTTCGGAAATCAGAATCAACTTCCAGCGTGATACGCTGCTTGCGGTTCAGGCTGAAGCTCATATCCACCAGCCGCCCGGTCATAAGGCTTTCCAGTGTTCTTTGAACACATCCATCAGACCGAAAGCATCCAGCCAGTCGAAAAAGTCCGCAATGATGGGGCAAATGTCAGGCGTTTCATCCCGGCGATAGCACTCTGTCCAGACATCCATGCCGTTGCTGACAAGGTAGGAGAACGTCTGGGCCTCCGGGATCAGCAGCATATAGGTAGGATGCTGGGTGCTGGAATAGAACTTTCCGCGCTCGTAGCCCTTGCTGAACTTGATGTCGTAGATGGTGCCGGCTTTCAGGGCATCGAGGCGACCATACAGAACCACATCCATGCCGCGTACCTGAATCTTCCGGCGGGCTTTGAACTGCAGTTGCCCGCCATTGACGATGGCAGCAATCTGCCCGGCAGCCCAGCTCCACGGATTGTTGGGGTCATCGTGGCCGTTGACAATGGCAGTCACGAGGTTCTCAAAGTCGATGCCGTTCTGCATGGCCTCTGTGCGAGGTGTAGGTTCACGTTTCAGCACCAGCATGAATTCCGCCAGAGGGTCGCCCTCGGTGGTCAAATCCTCGTAGGGATTCTCCCGGATAAGGTGCAGCCACGAGGACAGCAGAGAGTGAGTAATGAGGTATGCAGCCATTTACTGCGCCTCCTCTGCGGATTTGGGAACGTACTTGACCGCGTTGGAATCGAATGCCAGACCGAGGGCAGCGATTTTGGCTTTCCACATAGCGTTCAGTTCCCGGCTGGAAGTCAGGTGATGCTGCAAGCCCTTGAACGGCTGCATAGCGGCATTGGCGGTGTCTGCATCCTTGATGCCAGCAATGATTTTGCTGCCCTCCTGCATAACCTGTTCGTACGCCTCGTTCTCCTTGGCGTTTGCAGCTACTTCCTCGGCGGCCTTGCTGTTGTACTCCTCGAACAGCTTGGTCAGGAAGTCGTTCTGGCTGCCGGGAGTGAGGGCCGGAATCTTGTAGATGCCGTGGATGCCACGGGTGCCTTTGGCGAAATACTTCTCGCAGTTGGAGAAGCCAATGGTGCGGTCGTTGCCGTACATCTCCACGAAGCCGCCCAGATCCATAGGCTCCCAGACGTTGTTCTTGGTCTGACCCTCGACCTTGATGCGGAGGCGGGTGTTGTCGCCATCCTTTTCCTCGGTGGCGTGGAAAACGACCACGATGTTCTTCTTCAACTCATAGAAGCAGTAGTCCATCAGCCGGACGAATTCACGGCCCACGAAGCCGTAGCCCTTGAGGGACAGGCTACCGTCCCGCTGGCCATACTTGGGGTTCTGCTTGATAGCCCACAGGCCCATCAGGGTGATCAGCTTGCCAGCGGTATCGAACACCAGCGTCTCAAAGTCCTTGAGATTGTCCGGCTTCAGGTCGTTCAGGATTTCGTCATAGCTACGGGGCTGGATGTACGGCATACGGTAGCGAGGCTCGATGCGGTCAATGCCGAAGTCACAGTCGATGTGCAGCGGGCGGGGTGCGGACAGGGCCAGCGTGGATTTGCCGATGCCGGGGTAGCCAGCAATGAGCATCCGAATCTTCTTTGCACCGTCCTGAATGTCGTTGGGATTGCGAATCATAATGTTTACTCCTTTTCAGTTGATAGGTTTACTTACGGAACATGACGTATTTGCCGGTGGTGCGGTTGACCAGCTCCATGAAGTCCGGGCCGTCCCGGACGCAGAGATACAGGCGGCAGTCCCAACCGGCGGCAGAAAGGGCTTCTTTCTGCTTACGGGTCAGCCTTTTGGGCCGGGCATTTAAGTGTCTGCCACTCATACGGTACTCACCTCCTCATTCCAGCGCTTCAACAGCGAGGGCTGCATGGTGATGATCTTGTAGCCGGTGGCTTCCAGTTCAGTGCTGCGGTCATAGCTCTGCACGTCCTGCGCGTGCCGTGTGACAGCGTTTGCCAGACCATAGAGGGAAAGGTCACCGCCCGCGATAAGATGCCCCAGAATGCCCTCGCTCTCGTTCTGGCGGATGTTGAACTCCTTGGCCGCAAGCTCAACCACCTTGGGAGCCGCCGCCGGGAGAATGGGCGCTTCCTTGGCATCCCGGAGTTTCTGCACCAGCGCATTAAACCGGGCTTCATCGACCGCCGCCCGGACGGTGTCCTCAATCTTCATCAGGAACGCTCGGTCGTCGGCTTCGATGGTCTCATCCCGGAAAATCCCGAAATCGCCATCCACGCTTTCATTGATGCGGCCAACATGGCGCTTGCCAACACCCACATCCGCCACCATGCCATTGGTACAGACAAGACGGTAAATCAGAGGCTTCACGGAAACGCTGCCCATGCCGACCTCAGAATTGGAAATCAGGATGCCGGCCTGAACGATGTCCCCCGGCACTACTTCGGTCTGGATGCGCTCATTGACAACCTTGATGTACATGCGGGTATCGGTCAGTTCACAGCTTTCAATGCGGGCTCCCTGCATTTCAGAGATAATCGGCAGGACCGTCTGTGCAACCTCGTAGTTGTCGATACGGCGGTAGCGGTCGGAGAGGATGGCGCGGGCGGTACCATCAAGGGTGCGAACCATGCGGCGGGTGTCCGGGGACTGCTGGAACCAGCCATTGACGTTTGCCATCAGCAAGCCGGGGTTCTCTGCCCGCATCCGCTCGTAGTAGGGAGCCGGGATCTTCAACTGCAATCCCAGCTGACGGTGGGCATTTTCGTTCAGCTGGAACGGGGTGTTGCCGATCACGAGGTCAAAGTTCTCGTTGACGGCGGTCATCTGCATAGCACCCGCTGTGGCAACGTAGTCCTTTTTGACCTTGGCCTGCCGGTCAAGCTCAATCGCCAGCTCCTGCAAACTTCTTCCGTACTTCATTGAAATCTCCTTTTCTTTCAGAAAAACAACCGGGACAAGCCCGAAATCACATAAACTTGCGGATCAGGTCACCTACCGCGGTATCACGGAGAACACGGCCGAGCCATGCTCCAAAAACATCGAACACGCCCTTGCTATCCAACCAGATCAGCAGCGCCGCCCCAAAAGCGGTCAGCCAGAACTGGAACAGCGGGACACGAGCCGCCGCCTGTTCTGCGGTGACACCGTACACGGCCATCAGTATCTTAATCATGTCTTGTTCTCTCCTTTCTTTCTCTGCTGGTAGGCCTCCCACTCGGCATCCAATATCGCCCGTCCATTCGGCATGGCAATAATATCGAGATAGAGTTGTTTGCAGCCCCGCGCCAGCATTTTGGCGGTTTCGGGGCTAATTTCATCCAAGTGGATGTGGATGTCGCTGTTCATTGCGTCCTCCTGCTGTTAATCGGACCTCTTGGATTTCTTTCACCTGTATAGACCTCTTGATTTCCGATGGGAAATCAGTTAAACTAAAAACAATGATGCAGCCTTTCTTAGACGTTCCTCCGGGAACGTGGACAGATAACCTTGGTCGGTATGGCGCATCGCTTCCGGCATCGCCCTGTTCCAGCAGGACGGTGCCTTTTTGGTTGCCCCCTCTCCCCTGTCATGCTATACTTGTGCAAAATCAGAAAGGAGAAGCGTATGAATAGAAAATCGGACTGTGAAGCAATAATTTTAAGTCCCGATGAGAAGCGCTTGCTTCGTAAGATCAGCCATCACCCTCATACAAAATGTGACCGGTCTGAGGTAGCTGGGCTTTCTTCGATGGGCTTAATCAAAGCAGATCGCGACGAATCAGTTGATATTACTTACCAGCCCATGCACATGCTGGACACCTACTGTGTCACGGACTTCTACCGCATTTATGAAGAATATCTACGGCAGTCAAGAAAATCAGAACTCTTTAAGAGCCTGTGGCTCCCAATCATCGTGAGCCTTGTCACCACCCTAACAGTAAACGCACTGCAATGGTTGTGGCCGCTGCTATCACGATGGTTTTCCAATTTTCTTGTATGAAGTCCACCATCTGAGCCATTGGCCCATCCGCTCCCTTTCCGCTGCGGCGGTTCGGGAGTTTTTTATTTGCGGTCAATTTAGTTCACCTCCACGATGTAACTTATCAAGTTACTCATTCGCCGAAAAAAACAGCCTTGGGATCGTCAATGCTCAAAAGCTCAACGATCTTTGCGGCTTCGTCCGTGCCGAACACACGCTTCTTCAGCTTGCGGGTCAACGTCTGCTCAGAGATTCCGAGCGATTTTGCCAGCTCTTTCTGCGTATATCCGGCCTTTACCATGTAGGATTTCAACAGGTTCACATTTACCGTAGTCGCCACCTCCTTTCGCTCCGCAAGTAACTTGCTGGGTCACGAGCATAATACCATCTTTGCTGTAACTTGTCAAGTCATTTTTGATAATTCAATTAAAAATATTGTAAACCGAAAGTTTATCTGTTATAATATAGTTCAAATAGGAGGTAACCGCCATGACCGTAGGTGATCGCATCCGTCAAGTTCGCATAGAGAAAGACATCACCCAACAGGAGCTTGCAGACTGTGCGGGTGTTTCCAAACAGGCCGTTTACAAATATGAAAACAATATCGTTACGAACATCCCGATGGACAAGCTCAGTCTTATCGCTTCCAAACTCGGCGTAACTCCTTGTTTTCTGATGGGATGGGAAGACAACAATTCTGTCCCGGAAGTCCCGGACACAATAAAAGCCGCCCTCCAGCAGGAGGACGGCAAAGTGGCTGAGATTATGGAGTTGTTTGTGAATCTTCCGGCTGACAAGCAGCAGGAGGCCTTGAGCTACCTGCGCTACCTGTCAGCGAGCGCAGATAAGTGAGCAACGCTTCCCGGTCGGCATCCGACAGGGCTTTTACCTGCTCAATGATTTTGAAATAATCTTCCGATTTCATGCGCTGGCATCCCCTTTCCTGTAAGATTGCTCCCGGAAGTAGCTCAAATATAACAGCTTCTTCCCTGCTTTGTCAGCGCTTCGGTAGATTTTTCCGTTTTTCAGCAAAATAAAAACGCCCACGGTGTTACCAGCACCGCAGACGTTCCAGATCAGCTTACCTTATATGGTAAATAGCCAACCTCACAAGAGTTATTGTACCATATCAAGGGAAGCATATCAAGTTTTACCTTGGAGGATTTCATGGCAAAAAAGAAGAAGCCCGCCGGGGGCAATGCCATCATCTATGCCCGCTACTCATCCCACAACCAACGGGATGTTTCCATCGAGCAGCAGATCGAGGCTTGCCGGAAACACGCTACCGAACTGGGGTTGACCATCACTGACACCTACGAGGACCGCGCGCTCAGTGGTCGAACTGACAACCGTCCGGCGTTCCAACGGATGATGCGAGATGCCAAGGACGGAAAGTTTCAATATGTCTTGGCGTGGAAGTCCAACCGCATGGGTCGGAACATGATGCAGGCCATGGTCAATGAATCCCGCCTGATGGATTGCGGTGTAAAGGTGTTCTACGCCGAGGAAGATTTTGACGATTCAGCCGCCGGGCGGTTTGCTTTGAGATCAATGATGAACGTCAACCAGTTCTATTCGGACAACCTTGCCGAGGATGTGCGCCGTGGTCTGATGGACAATGCCAGCAAGTGCATGGCCAATGGCCGGCAGCCGCTAGGCTACAAGCGAGGCGAGAACGGAAAGATCGTGGTGGATGAACCAGCAGCAACCATCGTCCGGGAGGTTTATGCTCGCGTTGCCTCTGGCGAGATGTTCATGGACATTGCCCGCGATCTGAACCGCCGGGGCATCAAAACCGCAGACAAGGGCGAATGGAACAAGAACAGCTTCCACAAGATGTGTTCCAACGAGCGATACCGCGGAATTTACATTTACGGCGAAACTCGAATTGAGGGGGGCATCCCACCTATCATTGACGACGTTTTGTGGTACAAGGTACAGGAGGCTATCAAGGTGAAAAAGAGCAAGAACAGGCACCACCGCCCTGACGATGAAGATTACCTCTTGACCGGAAAGCTGCGGTGTGGGAAGTGCGGCGGCTACATGATCGGAATGTCCGGCAGGTCAAAGACCGGGGATGTGCATCACTATTACGCTTGCCAGAACAGGCGTGTCGGGCACACCTGCGGCAAGAAGAACATCCGCCGGGATGTTATCGAGCCAGCGGTGGCGCAGGCCATCAAACAATACTGCTTAACAGATGACGCGATTGAGTGGATTACCGACCAGACTATCGCCTACTGGGAGGACGAGGACAGAAAACTTCAGATTGACTCGATTGAAAATGACCTTGCCGCTGTGCAGTCTTCCATCTCAAACGTGATGAAAGCCATTGAGATGGGCGTTATCACTGAAACGACCCGCGACAGGCTTATCGAGCTTGAAAAGCAGCAGACCGACTTAAAGTCAAAGCTGGTACTTGCCAAGGAGGAAATCGTCCACGTTGACCGTAAGGATCTCATTTCCAGCCTATTGGCTTTTAGGCATGGAAATGTTCATGACCGGGCATATCAAGAAAAGCTATTCAACGCCTTTTTGATAGCCGTTTACGTCTACGACGATGATCATTTGAAGTTGGTGTTTAACAGCTTCGGAAAAGATGATACTGTAAACATCGCCCTTGACCTTGTAGAAAATGACGATAGTTCAGGACTACCGGATGTGTCAAAAAGTTCGCCTGTAATCTCCAATGGCCAACCAAAAGACATCCGAACTGTTCGGATGTCTTTTTTGTTCTTTGTTCATAGAGAAAGCAAAAGAGCGATGCAGCAAACGCTGCATC
>OGQQ01002912.1_pt1 | contig 10426 bp, 10 predicted proteins | sample 1553281 | NCBI WGS metagenome assembly OGQQ01 (sample SAMEA2579937, study PRJEB22360) | human gut metagenome | biome: human gut; feature: human-associated habitat; material: faeces | place: Denmark | collected 2008/2010 | reverse complement strand
GCGAACACCGAGCTTGGCATTGGAGAAGAGGCACCGAATAAGCTCAATGCGAGCATCTATTCCTTTGGTCTGGTGACGGTCGGAGAAGACAGTGTGATACCGGACGGTGTTAAGATAGGAAAGAACACGGCAATTTCCGGTACGACGGACAAGGAAGATTACCCGAACGGAATTCTTGAGAGCGGTGAAGTAATCATTAAGGCAGGTGACTCGGTATGAAGGCAATAGGAATTATTTTAGCTGGTGGTAATAACAGCCGTATGCAGGAATTATCCAACAAGAGGGCGATTGCGGCAATGCCGATCGGCGGAAGCTATCGAAGCATTGATTTCGCACTCAGCAACATGAGCAACTCCCATGTGCAGACTGTTGCGGTTCTGACACAGTACAGTGCGAGATCGTTAAACGAGCATCTGAGCTCCTCCAAGTGGTGGGATTTCGGGCGCAAACAGGGCGGATTGTTTGTATTCAATCCTACAGTAACCGTGGATAACAGCTGGTGGTACCGCGGAACAGCGGATGCCATGTATCAGAACATCAATTTCTTGAAGAAGCGCCACGAGCCATATGTCATTATCACGAGCGGTGACTGCATTTACAAGCTGGATTATAATAAGGTACTTGATTACCACATTGAGAAGAAGGCAGACATTACGGTGGTATGCAAGGATATGGCGCCGGGAGAGGATGTCAGCAGATACGGCGTGGTCCGGATGAATGAAGATTCCAAGATTGTAGAGTTCGAGGAAAAACCGATGGTATCCAAGTCGAACACGGTATCGACCGGAATCTATATCGTGCGCAGAAGACAGCTCATTGAGATGCTAGAGCGCAGCGCAGCGGAAGAACGCTGGGATTTTGTGACGGATATTCTGATCCGCTATAAGAATATGAAACAGATCTATGGTTAAAAGATGAAGGAATACTGGAGCAATATTGCGACCGTAGAATCCTACTATCAGACGAACATGGATTTCTTAAAACCGGAGGTGCGGAAATACTTTTTCCATGATGAGCCGAAGATTTACTCCAAAGTGGATGATCTCCCGCCTGCAAAATACAATATCGGTTCCGATGTGCGCAACAGCTTAATCGCCAGCGGATGCATCGTCAACAGCAAGGTGGAGAATTCGATCCTGTTCAAGAAGGTATTTGTCGGGAAGAATTGTGTGATTAAGAATTCCATCATTCTGAATGATGTTTATATCGGCGACAATACACATATTGAGAACTGCATTGTCGAGAGCCGTGATACACTCAAGGCGAACACCTATTACTGCGGCGACAACGGTATCAAGATTGTATCCGAGAACAACGAAAGGTATGTACTGTAGAGAAGGGACTAAAGGGGGACAGAATCTATGCAGATTACGGACGTGAGAATCAGAAAAGTCGAGAAGGAAGGCAAGATGAAAGCGGTGGTGTCCATCACCATCGATGAAGAGTTCGTGGTACACGACATCAAGGTGATCGAGGGAGACAAGGGATTGTTCATCGCAATGCCGAGCAGAAAGGCCGCGGACGGGGAATACCGCGACATCGCTCATCCGATCAATTCGGACACAAGAGAGCGGATACAGACTCTGATCCTTCAGAAATACCAGGAGACAATGGCTGCTGAGGAATAATACCGGGAAGAAGCCGGATGGCAGCTTACCCAGGAAAATAAATGCGCACAGGTTTTACGGGAAGGTAAAGCCTGTGCGCATTCGTTTATACGCGCAGGGATCAGGCAGTGGTGCAGAAAACTCTTGTAAAATCCGCAAACTAAGGTAAAATGAAACGTGAACTGTGACAAGATCAAACAAAAGACAGCAGAAATCGTCAATTACAATAGATGGCAGGAGGAGTATGATGAGTCAGTTAAAAGCAGTGATACTTGCAGCGGGAAAAGGGACACGAATGAAGTCGGATCTGCCGAAGGTGGTTCATACCATAGAGGGAAAATGTCTGGTAGATTATGCGATTGAGGCGGCAGAGGGAGCCGGCGCCGGTGAGATCTGCCTTGTGGTCGGCTACAAATACGAGATCGTGCGGGAGAGCATTTCGCACAAGGACGTAAAGTTTGTATTACAGGAGCAGCAGCTGGGGACCGGTCATGCGGTGCGGTGTGCAAAGGACTTTCTCGGGGAGGAAGGACAGACACTGATTCTGTTTGGAGATACCCCTCTTATCACGGCAGAGACCTTAAAGAAATTAAGGGAGCATCACATTGCGAGTGGAAATACAGTGACAGTGCTCTCAGCGATGGTCGAGGATCCGACCGGATACGGCAGAATTATCCGCGACGCAGACGGCAATTTTGTGAAGAGCGTGGAGCACAAGGATGCGACGGAGGCGGAACTGGCATCCCGCGAGATCAACTCAGGTATGTATATTTTTGATACGAAGGAGCTGCGTGAGGCGTTGGATCTGATTCAGCCGAATAATGCGCAGGGTGAATACTATCTGCCGGATACGCTCACAATTATTAAGGAAAAGGGACTGAAGGTGGATGCGTATGCGCTGGATGACCCGGAGGATATCACAGGGGTCAACGATCAGGAGCAGCTTGCGGCTGCAGCAGTCGTGATCCGGCGGAGAATCGCAGGCAACAAAGCAAAGAACAGGAGATAGCGATGTTTTTGATCGTAGGTCTGGGGAATCCGGGCAGGCAGTATGAGCATACACGCCATAATGCGGGATTTGATGTCATGGATGCCCTTGCGGAAAAATATAATATCAGTATCAGCGAAAGCGGACACAAGGCGCTTTTCGGCAAAGGGATGATCGGCGGACAGAAGGTGATTCTGGCAAAACCGCAGACATTTATGAACTTAAGCGGCGAGGCAGTGGAAGAGGCGTCAAAAGACGGCCCCTATCTGTCCCTGGACGATTTCCGCCAGCGGACAAAGGTGAGCAAGACGGTCATCGACCTGATGGCGGATTTGGGGCTCTTTGGAGACCTGCCCCAGAGCAACCAGCTGTCCCTGTTTGATTTTTAACATTTCTGTACAGAAAAGACAAGGATGTGCTATAATGGTTGCGGTAACTGCGAAACCGCGGAATAAAGACAGATGGAGGAGATGACAATGTACGATTTCGAAGAAATCAAGAAGACAGACGCCGAGATTGCGCAGGCAATCGAGGACGAAATGAGGAGACAAAATTCACACATTGAGCTGATTGCTTCCGAGAACTGGGTAAGCAAGGCAGTGATGGCAGCCATGGGAAGCCCTCTGACCAACAAGTATGCAGAAGGGTATCCGGGGAAGAGATACTATGGCGGATGCCAATGTGTGGATGTGGCGGAAAACTTTGCCAGAGAACGGGCGAAGGAATTGTTCGGCTGTGAGTATGCCAATGTACAGCCCCACTCCGGAGCACAGGCGAATATGGCAGTGATGTTTGCCATGCTGACACCGGGCGATACCGTGATGGGGATGAACTTAGACCACGGCGGGCACTTAACCCACGGTTCTCCGGTCAACATGTCCGGAAAATATTTCCATATCGTCCCCTACGGCGTCAACGATGCAGGTGTCATCGACTACGATAATGTACTGGAAATCGCGAAGGAGTGCAAGCCGAAGCTTATTATCGCGGGTGCCAGCGCTTACGCGAGGACCATTGATTTCAAACGATTCCGCGAGATTGCAGACGAGGTCGGAGCTTATCTGATGGTAGATATGGCGCATATCGCAGGTCTGGTAGCGGCAGGGCTTCATCCGAGCCCGATTCCGTACGCCCATGTGACTACAACCACGACCCACAAGACGCTGAGAGGACCGCGCGGCGGTATGATTCTCTCCAGTAATGAGATGAATGAAAAGTTCAACTTCAACAAGGCAGTATTTCCGGGCATCCAGGGCGGGCCGCTCATGCACGTCATCGCGGCGAAGGCAGTCTGCTTTAAAGAAGCGCTCACACCGGAATTTAAGACATACCAGGAGCAGGTGGTGAAGAACGCCAAAGCACTGTGCGAAGGTCTGATGAAGCGAGGCGTGAAGATTGTTTCCGGCGGCACAGACAATCATCTGATGCTGGTAGACCTGACAGAAAAGAATGTCAGCGGAAAAGAACTGGAGAAGCGTCTGGATGACGCTCACGTGACCTGCAATAAGAACACCATCCCCAACGACCCGCGCTCCCCGTTTGTTACAAGCGGCGTGCGCCTGGGAACCCCGGCGGTGACGACCAGAGGGCTGAAAGAGGACGATATGGACAAGGTGGCGGAGATTATTGCTATGGTCATCGACAGCGAGGAGAATGTGGAGAAAGCAAAGAGCATGGTGGCAGAACTGACGGAGAAATATCCGCTCTGCTAGAAATTGAGATGTATTGAACTGAGGTCAGAGTACACCTGACCGCTGGCAAAGCAAAGTTCTAAAAATAGTGCCTTAGTTTACCAGACTGAGGCACTATTTCTCAATCCGGACAGCTCCTCAGAGAGAAAGAAGAGATGACGGGAAGCAGAAGAATTTAGGAAAAGGAAAAGAATGTTTTGAGAATCGGTGAATTTGCAAAATTATTTTCAATCGAACAGCACACCGTGCGTTATTATATCAAAATCGGACTTCTGCTGCCGGAAAGCAGAAATGGACAATATCTTTTTGATTCCGATAATGTGCGGGACATGGAGTTCATTCTGAAGTTTAAGAGCATGGGTTTCTCTTTGGAAGAAATCCATGAGGTGATTTCGTTCTACCGGATTTCCAATTTTGCCAGTCAGGATGACAGAGATGCTCTTTTGGAACTGCTTCTGCACAAGAAAGAGTTACTTATAAAGAAATCAGAGAACGTGGCAGAACAAATAGAAAAGCTAAAAGACGGTATGGAAGAATTGAGAAAAAGGAGGAATTCATCTGCTATGATGAAGCCTATATCGTATGTGAGAACGGCAGGTCGAAAGGAGTCTATGAAACTCTGCCCGAGCAGTATCGGGATATTGAAGTAATTGATTATGGGAAATGTGTGATTATTCCGGGATTGTGTGATTTGCATCTCCATGCGCCGCAGTATGCTTTCCGGGGACTGGGGAGAAATATCCAGTCGGACGGATGGGGGACATGGTTTGATATCTATGCGTTTCCGGAGGAAAGTCACTACCGCGACCTGGAATACGCGCTTCGCGCGTATGGAAAATTTGTGGATGAAATATCATGTGCCGGTACAGTCTCATCTCTCGGAAGGTCTGGATGAAGTGGAGTGGGTAAAACAATTGGAGCCCGGTCTGTCTTGTTATGGGGAGGCGTACGACAGGTTTCAACTTTTCGGAAACCCGGAGCCGGCTGTCATGGCGCACTGTGTGTTTCCCAACGAAAAAGAGATAGAGCTTTTAAGGGAAAGAAATGTAACGGTCGCGCACTGTCCGGAATGCAATATGTTTGCCGCCAATATCGCTCCTATCAAGACGTATTTGGAAAATGGCATTAAAGTCGGGCTGGGAACAGATATAGCGGGAGTTGGCAGCCCGGAGATGCTTCGCGTGGTAAAACATACCATTCTGGCATCCAGAGTGAAGTGGGCAATGGATGAACGTAAAGACCCAAATGAGCAGGTGGGAGGACTTTCTTGGTCGGAGGCGTTTTACCTTGCCACGAAAGGGGGAGGCAGTTTCTTTGGAAAAGTGGGAAGTTTTGAACCGGAATATCTGTTCGACGCGGTTGTGCTGGATGATGCTTCCCTTAAGGACTTCAATGAGCGAAGCACATGCGAGAGGATAGAGCGCCTGATTCAGATTGCCGATGACAGAAATATTGTGGCGAAATATATAAATGGCAGGCACGTATATCAGCAGGCGGGATAGCCGGGATAAGAATCGTTCATGAAACAGGCTGAAATAGCCGGATGTTGGAAAAAGAGATATTTGACACATGCGAAAGAATAGACTATAATATACTTAACAAGAGAACTGGGACAGATAGATGAAGCCTATCCGTTCCGGGCAAGATGTTAAACTACGGAGAGTAGTCGCTTATCCTACCAAGATACAGGCGACTACTTTTTTCGTTTATCATAGAAGCTTTTTACAAGAGTGATGATTGCAACAATCATTAGTACAAATGTAAATAAGTCATCGTATGTAACGTACATAAGCACCACCCCTTTCGCAAGACTCCGAAACGGATGGATTCGCCCTCCCAGTTGCCTGGGTAAATATATTATTGTTAATGTGCGAATGGAAAGAATTGAAAATTTTTCTGCTGCATCAATTTTAGCACACCCTGTATATTTCGTAAAATAGTTTATCGATGGCATATGTTTTTACACAAACTCTTATAATTTGCTACTTTAACTCGTCAAAGCATTGTGTTATACTGGAAAAAGACAAACGTTTTATGCCTAAAGGAGGAAAAAGACATGATATGGGCAAAGGAAGAAACCCTGCCGCGAAGCGAGATTGAGGCAATCCAGCTTGAGAAGCTTAAAAGTACAGTTAAGTACATATACGAGCGTGTTGAGCCTTACCGCCGCAAGATGGACGAGGCGAAGGTGAAGCCGGAAGATATCACTTCTCTGGAAGATTTGCAGAAACTTCCCTTTACATATAAGGCAGATTTCAAGGATAACTACCCGGACGGGCTGTTTGCGGTGGACAAAAAGGAAATCGTGCGCTATCACGCGAGCTCCGGGACTACGGGAAAACCGACGGTGGTCGGCTATACAAGGAATGATTTGGACATGTGGCTTAACAACGTAGCGCGCATCGCCTGCATGGGCGGGGCGACCGCTGACGATGTGGCACAGATTTCTTTTGGTTACGGCACTTTTACCGGCGCACTGGGACTGCACGGAGGACTGGAGAAGATTGGAGCGTCTGTTATCCCCATGTCATCGGGAAATACGAACAAGCAGATTATGTTCCTTCAGGATATGGGTGTGACTCTGCTGGTGGCAACCCCGTCCTATGCCCTGCATCTGGGTGAGGAACTTAGAAACAGAGGGATTGACCCCTCAAAAGATTTGAAACTCCACATCGGACTCTTCGGCGGAGAGGGTATGACAGAGCCCATGAGAGAGGAAATGAAGAAGGTCTGGGGCGAGCAGTTCGTCTGTACACAGAATTATGGAATGAGCGAATTATGCGGACCGGGCGTGTCCGGGGAATGTACGGAACTGTGCGGTATGCACATCAATGAGGACTGGTTCATCCCGGAGATTATCAATCCGGAGACAGAGGAAGTGCTGCCGCCAGGTGAGACCGGGGAGCTGGTCATAACCTGTCTCGGTAAAGAGGCGCTGCCTCTCGTGCGCTACCGTACGGGCGATTTGACGAAGCTGATGTATGAGCCCTGCAAGTGCGGCAGGACCACCGTGCGTATGGCGAACCTGTCCGGACGGGCGGATGATATGCTGGTTATCCGCGGTGTCAATGTCTTCCCGACACAGATTGAGGAAGTACTCTTTAAGATAGAAGAAATCGGTCCCCACTATGAGATTCTCGTGGAGAGAAAGAACCGTCTGGATGTGATGACGATTACGGTGGAACTGGTGGATGACAGACTGCTTGACAGCTACGGGAAATTGAGTGCCCTGGAGCAGAGGATAAAGGCGGCGCTGAAATCACAGCTCGGTCTGGCAACACAGATTCGGCTGGTTGCGCCCAACTCTTTGCAGCGTTTTGAGGGCAAGGCGAAGAGAGTGACAGATTTACGAAAGGATGGACTGTAAAATGGCAGAGAAGGTAATTATGCTTGGCAATGAGGCGATTGCCAGAGGTGCGTATGAGGCGGGAGTGAAGGTTTCCTCCGCCTATCCGGGCACCCCAAGCACAGAAATCAGTGAATATCTGGTACAGTATAAAGAGGATGTCTACGAGGAGTGGGCTCCAAATGAGAAGGTTGCCGCAGAAGTGGCGGTGGGAGCCAGCTTATCCGGCGTGCGCTCCATGGCGTGTATGAAGCATGTAGGCTTGAATGTGGCGGCAGACCCGCTGTATTCCGTATCCTACATGGGGGTAAACGGCGGACTTGTCCTTGTAGTGGCGGACGACCCGGGACTTTACAGTTCCCAGAATGAACAGGATACCCGCATGGTGGCGAGAGCGGCGCAGATTCCGGTCATCGAACCGTCAGACAGCGCGGAGGCGAAAGATTTCTTCAAAGTGGCGTTTGAACTCAGTGAAAAATATGACCGCCCCTTTATCTTCCGCACAACTACAAGACTCGCACATTCCCAGGGAATCGTGGAGCTCAAAGAAAGAGAAAATGTGCCGGATAAGCCTTATGAGAAAAATATCCAGAAAAATGTCATGATGCCGGGAAATGCGAAAGGGCGTCATGTAGAGATTGAAAAGCGGAATCTGGAGCTTGCCCAGGCGGCGAATACGCTTTCCATCAACCGGGTAGAGATGAAGGATACGAAGATTGGTGTCATCACCAGCGGTATTCCTTATCAGTATGTAAAGGAAGCTTTGCCGGATGCATCGGTTTTAAAACTGGGTATGGTGAATCCTCTTCCGAGAAAGCTGATTGAAGATTTTGCCTCTAAAGTGGAGACGTTATATATCGTGGAAGAATTAGACCCCGTTATCGAGGAACAGGTGAAATCCTGGGGGATTGAGGCAATCGGAAAAGATATTTTCACCGTGCAGGGCGAATACAGTGCCAACATGCTGCGCGAGGCTATCTTAAAAGAAAATCTGGATATCAAAGAGCCGGCGCAGGCTCCGGGACGCCCGCCGATTCTCTGTCCGGGATGTCCTCACCGCAGTGCCTTCTATGTACTGAAAAAGCTGAAAATGCACGCGGCGGGGGATATCGGCTGCTATACGCTGGGCGCTGCCGCGCCGCTTGCCGCCATCGACACGACCATCTGTATGGGCGCGTCCGTTTCAGGTCTGCACGGGTTCAACAAAGCCTCCGGCGAAAAGAACGCAGCGAACACCGTCGCCGTCATCGGCGATTCGACGTTCATGCACTCTGGCGTGACAGGACTGATCAACATTGCGTATAACGAATCGACCTCGACCGTTATCATTCTCGACAACTCCATCACCGGCATGACCGGCCACCAGCAGAACCCGACGACGGGCTTCAACCTCAAGGGCGACCCCTGCACAAAGATCGATCTGGAGGCGCTGTGCCATGCCGTCGGCATCCGGCGCGTGCAGGTCGTCGACCCGTATGATCTGGCTGCCTGCGACAAGGCGGTCAAGGAGGAGCTGGCAGCAGACGAGCCGTCGGTCATTATCTCCCGCCGTCCGTGCGCGCTGCTCAAATACGTCAGACACCCCGGCCCCATCGAGGCAAAGCCCGAAAAATGCGTAGGCTGCAAATCCTGCATGAAGCTCGGCTGTCCGGCCATCAGCGTGATGGGCGGAAAAGTGCAGATCGACAACACCCTCTGCACAGGCTGCGGCCTGTGCCGCCAGCTGTGCCATAAGGGCGCGCTGGGCGAATGAGACAAGGAGGCACTGTCATGGATACGAAAAATATTATGATTGTCGGCGTCGGCGGACAGGGCACGCTTCTGGCCAGCAAGCTTCTGGGCAGAATTCTGCTGGAAAACGGCTATGACGTGAAGGTCAGCGAGGTTCACGGCATGAGCCAGCGCGGCGGCAGCGTCGTGACCTACGTGCGCTATGGCGAGAAGGTCTACTCTCCCATTATCGACAAGGGTGAGGCCGATTTTGTCCTCTCGTTTGAGCTGTTGGAAGCGGCCCGGTGGACTGAATATCTGAAGGAGGGCGGCGTTCTGCTGACCAATACGCAGAAGGTCAACCCCATGCCGGTCATTACCGGCGCGGCGGAGTACCCGAAGGCGCTGGAGAAAAAGCTTGCGGCGCTTCCCATCCGCCTCGACGCGATGGACGCGCTGGGGCTTGCGCTCAGAGCGGGCTCGGCCAGGGCCGTTAATCTTGTGCTGCTGGGCAGACTCAGCCGGTATTTCCACTTTACGGACGAGCAGTGGCAGGACGCGATTGAGAAGAGCGTCCCGGCAAAATTCCTCGAACTCAACAAGAAAGCCTTTGCGCTCGGCGCGGAGGCATAAGCATAAGGAGAACCCATGGAACGGTATTATCAGAAGGAAATCGAATGCGCCAGCCGGGAGCAGATCCGGACATGGCAGGACGAGCGGCTCGTCCGTCAGGTGCGTCATGTGTGGGACAATGTGCCCTATTACCGCGCAAAGATGGAGGCGGCGCACGTTGCGCCGGACGATATCAAGGGCCGGGACGATCTTTACAAGCTGCCGTTTTTGAGCAAAGCCGATCTGCGGGAGGCATACCCGTTTGGTCTTCTGGCAGAGCCGCTGGAAAAGTGCATCCGCATCCACTCTACCTCCGGCACGACCGGCAAGCGCGTCGTCGCGTTTTACACGAAGGAGGATATTGACCTCTGGAACGACTGCTGTGCGCGTGCGCTGGCAGCCGCGGGTGCAGGCCCGGAGGATGTATGTCAGGTCGCGTATGGCTACGGTCTGTTCACCGGCGGCTTCGGAC
>OGQQ01002910.1_pt1 | contig 10430 bp, 7 predicted proteins | sample 1553281 | NCBI WGS metagenome assembly OGQQ01 (sample SAMEA2579937, study PRJEB22360) | human gut metagenome | biome: human gut; feature: human-associated habitat; material: faeces | place: Denmark | collected 2008/2010 | reverse complement strand
TATGAGTTTAAATCCATGTTTTGGCAATTTAAAAGGTCACTTCATATTATCTTTTATATTTCATTATCTAATGATATCACTGTTACTTTTTATAAAAATCTTCTCAATTCTAGTAATGATAATTGGATATTATATATAGTTGAGGAAGAAAAAATGAAAATTTTTATGTGTCATGGGAGAAATTGCTCAATGAAACTGAGAAATGAAAGAAGGAGAAATTAGGGGAAATGAGCGAAGAAAAATATACAGAATTGATGAAACCGGCGCAGGCAGAGGAGGAAGCTTTTTCCCGCTTAAATAAGATTGTTAAAATTTTGCGTGCAGAATGTCCGTGGGACAGGGAACAGACTTATAAAAGCTTAGTGCCGTGTATGCTGGAAGAAGCATATGAAGCGGTTGATGCAGTAAATAACCATAATATGGAAAACTTCCGGGAGGAGCTCGGTGATGTGCTGCTGCAGGTAATGATGAACAGCATTATTGCGGCTGAAAACGGGGATTTTTTGCTGCTTTCGGTGATAAATGATGAGTGTGATAAAATGATTCGCCGGCATCCCCATATTTTTTTTGGAGATAATGCACAGGGGAAGACGAATCTTTTAGAGTCTATTTATGTAAGCGGAACTTTAAGATCTCATAGAGGAAGCAGGGATAAGGACCTGATTCGTTTTGGTGAAGATGAGGCACATATCCGGCTTTTTTTCAGAAAAGATTCATTATCCCATCGTCTGGATGTTCATTTAAAGAAAAATAAAAGCAAAGGAGTTGCGGTAGATGGTGTGCCGGTAAGACGCTCAGGAGAGCTTCTTGGAATGATGCACATCGTCTTTTTTTCTCCGGAAGATTTGTCGATTATTAAAGAAGGCCCGGCGGGAAGAAGAAGATTTCTTGATATGGAGCTGAGCCAGATTGACAAAGGCTATATGCAGCAGCTTGTTGCTTACAGTAAGATTTTGAATGAACGAAATAATCTTTTAAAACAAATTAATTTATATCCGGCGCTCATCGATACTTTGGATGGATGGGATGAACAGCTTCTTGCTGCCGGACAGTTTCTCATTAAAAAAAGAGAAGAGTTTGTATATTTTCTTGATGAGATGATGGCAAAGATTCATGGACAGCTTACTGGTGGTAAGGAGCAGATTAAAGTAGAATACGAAAAAAATGTGGAGGCAGAAAAATTTAGAGAGCAGCTTTATTCTAAAAGAAATAAAGATATTTCTTCAGGGACAACAAGTGTCGGGCCACACAGAGATGATCTTCGATTTAAAGTCGGGGGAATTGATATTCGTAAATTTGGCTCACAAGGACAGCAAAGGACGGCTGCGCTGTCATTAAAGCTGTCAGAAATCCGCCTTATTGAGCAGGTGACGGGAGAAAAACCAATACTTCTTCTTGATGATGTTTTATCAGAGTTAGATGCAGGCAGACAGTCGTGGCTGCTTGAAAGTATTCAGGATATTCAGACATTAATTTCCTGCACAGGACTTGATGATTTTGTAAACAGCCGTATCTCCTTAGACAAGGTATTTCGTGTAAAAGAGGGGATTGTACAGGAAGAAAAAACAGATGGTCTGGTTTAAGAAGTTGAATAAATGGCGATATTTATGGTATAATTATTTGATTAAGTTTTGACAGGAGGTTGAATTATGAGTGAAGAACAGATTTCTGCAGCGCAGGAATATGGTGCGGATCAGATACAGATTTTAGAAGGTCTTGAAGCTGTACGGAAAAGGCCTGGTATGTACATTGGCAGTACTTCATCCAAGGGCCTCCATCATCTGGTATATGAGATTGTAGATAATGCAGTTGATGAGGCATTAGCTGGATTTTGTGATACAGTAAAAGTGTACATCAATGAAGATAATTCTATCACGGTCAGAGATAATGGCCGTGGTATACCTGTAGGAATTAACAAGAAAAAGGGAATTCCAGCAGTCGAAGTCGTGTTTACCATCCTTCATGCAGGAGGAAAGTTCGGTGGTGGAGGATACAAGGTATCCGGTGGATTACACGGAGTAGGTGCATCGGTTGTTAATGCACTGTCCACATGGCTTGAAGTAGATATTTTCCATGAGGGAAAGATTTACCGTCAGAGATATGAACGTGGAAAGGTTATGTATCCGTTAAAGATTGTAGGGGATACAGATAAGAGAGGTACAGAAGTAAGATTTCTTCCTGATCCTACCATTTTCGAAGAGACTGTTTTTGATTTTTCAGTGTTAAAACAGCGTCTTCGTGAGATGGCATTTTTAACAAAGGGATTAAAGATTGTCCTTAAAGATAAGAGACCAGAAGAGAATGTTGCTCTCACATTCCACTATGAAGGTGGAATTCGTGAATATGTAGAATATCTGAATAAGAGTAAGGAAGTACTTTACCCACAGGTTATTTACTGTGAAGGTAAAAAAGGCGATGTAGTTGTAGAAGTTGCGTTACAGCATAATGATTCTTATAACGAAGGTGTTTATAGCTTTGTAAATAATATTACGACACCGGAAGGAGGAACACATTTAGCTGGTTTTAGAAGTGCACTTACAAAGACATTTAATGATTATGCAAGAAAGAATAAGTTATTAAAAGACAGTGAGCAGAATCTTACTGGAGATGATATCAGAGAAGGTTTAGTTGCCATTGTCAGCATTAAGATTCCAGAACCACAGTTTGAAGGACAGACAAAGCAGAAGCTTGGAAACAGTGAAGCGCGAGGTGCTGTTGACAGCGTAGTTAGCGAACAGCTCACTTATTTCCTTGAGCAGAATCCAAATGTTGCAAAGATAATCTGTGAGAAGGCGGTGCTTGCACAAAGAGCCAGAGAGGCCGCAAGAAAGGCAAGGGATTTAACAAGAAGAAAGTCTGCACTTGACGGAATGAGTCTTCCAGGTAAGCTGGCAGATTGTTCTGATAAAGACCCACAGAATTGTGAAATCTACATCGTAGAGGGAGATTCCGCGGGTGGATCTGCAAAGACAGCAAGAAGTCGTGCAACACAGGCGATTCTTCCACTTCGTGGAAAGATTCTTAACGTAGAGAAGTCGAGACTGGATAAGATTCTTGTAAATAATGAGATTCGTGCGATGATTACTGCATTTGGTACAGGTATTCATGAAGATTTTGATATAAGCAAGCTTCGTTATCACAAGATTATTATTATGACAGATGCCGATGTAGATGGTGCACATATTGCAACACTTCTTCTCACATTCCTGTACAGATTCATGCCTGATCTGATAAGAGAAGGACATGTATATCTTGCACAGCCACCACTTTATAAAGTTGAGAAGAATAAAAAAGTGTGGTATGCCTATAATGATGATGAGCTTAATGCAATCATGACTGAGATTGGAAGAGACCAGAATAATAAAGTCCAGCGTTATAAGGGACTTGGTGAGATGGACGCAGAGCAGTTATGGGAAACAACAATGGACCCACACAAGAGAGTATTATTAAGAGTTAATATGAATGAAGATGATGATTCAGAACTTGATGTAACATTCTCAACACTTATGGGTGACAAGGTAGAGCCAAGAAGAGATTTCATAGAAGCAAATGCTAAGTTTGTAAAGAATTTGGATATCTAACAAGCCATGCACAAGGAAAAATTATAAATATGACCGTATGCTTGCATACATGGGCATATTTTATAATTTTGAGTTGTATGTGGCGATTAGCCACATAAGTAAATCCGTAGGATTTACGCATGGCGTATGTAGATTTTACGAATGCGCGTGATTAGGATTTATGCATGGCGTATTCCAGATTTACACATTGCGTTAATTAATAACTTCACGGAAAGGAATTATAATAATGGATGAACATATCTTTGATAAAGTTCAAGAAGTCGATATGCAGAAAACCATGGAAAACTATTATATAGATTATGCCATGAGTGTTATCGCTTCCAGAGCACTTCCGGATGTAAGAGATGGTCTTAAGCCGGTACAGAGAAGAATTCTATATTCAATGATAGAACTTAACAACGGTCCTGATAAGCCACATAGAAAATGTGCCCGTATCGTTGGTGATACAATGGGTAAATATCACCCACATGGTGATTCATCAATTTATGAGGCATTAGTAAAGCTGGCTCAGGATTTCAATACAAGATATCCACTTGTTGACGGACATGGTAACTTTGGTTCAGTCGATGGTGATGGAGCCGCAGCCATGCGATATACAGAGGCGAGACTCAGCAAGATATCTATGGAGATGACAAGAGATCTTAACAAAGATACTGTAGATTTCATACCTAACTTTGATGAAACAGAAAAAGAACCTACAGTACTTCCATCAAGATATCCTAACCTGTTATGTAATGGTACATCAGGTATTGCCGTAGGTATGGCTACTAATATTCCACCTCATAACTTAAGAGAAGTTATAGGTGCTGTTGTAAAGATGATTGACAATAAGGTGGAAGAAGACAGAGACACAACAATTGAGGAAATTCTTGATATAGTTAAAGGTCCTGATTTCCCTACAGGTGGAACAATCATCGGCAAGTTGGGAATTGAAGAGGCTTACCGTACAGGAAGAGCCAAGATAAAGGTAAGAGCTGTAACTAATATTGAGCCAATGAATAATGGCAAGAACAGAATTGTAGTTACAGAACTTCCATACATGGTTAATAAAGCAAAGCTTATAGAGAAAATAGCAGAGCTTGTAAGAGATAAGAAGATTGATGGAATCACAGATTTAAGAGATGAATCTGACAGAGAGGGTATGAGAATTGCCATTGAGTTAAGAAGAGATGTCAATCCTAACATAATACTTAACCAGTTATACAAACACACACAGTTACAGGATACATTTGGTGTAATAATGCTTGCATTAGTAGATAACCAGCCAAAGGTGCTTAACCTGTATGACATGTTAAAGTATTACCTTCTTCATCAGGAAGAAGTCGTTACAAGAAGAACAAAGTTTGATCTTAATAAGGCAGAAGAAAGAGCTCACATTTTAGAGGGCTTAATGATTGCTTTAGATAATATAGACAGAGTTATATCAATAATCAGAGGTTCTGCAAATGTACAGATTGCCAAGGAAAGCTTAATAGCTGAATTTGCACTTTCAGAAGCACAGGCTCAGGCTATCGTAGATATGCGTTTGAGAGCTCTGACCGGTCTGGAAAGAAGCAAGCTTGAAGCTGAGTTGAAGGAACTTCATGAAAAGATTAAAGAATACAAGGCAATTCTTGCAGATAAGAAGTTGCTTCTTGGAGTTATCAAGACTGAAATTTCAGAGATAGCAGACAAGTATGGTGATGACAGAAGAACTTCTATCGGATATGATGAATACGATATTTCAATGGAAGACCTTATTCCAGATGAACCATGTGTTATTGCAAGAACTAACTTGGGTTATGTAAAGAGAATGACACCTGATAACTTTAAGAGCCAGCATCGTGGTGGTAAGGGAATAAAGGGAATGCAGACAATTGATGATGATTATATCAAAGATTTATTCATGACAACATCACATCATGTACTTACATTCTTTACTAACACAGGACGAGCTTATAAGTTAAAGGCTTATGAAATTCCTGAAGCATCAAGAACTTCAAGAGGAACTGCAATAATTAATCTTTTACAGTTAGCACCGGGTGAGACAATCACAGCAGTAGTTCCTGTTAAAATTGATACACTTCAGGATACAGATTACCTGTTTATGGCAACTAAGAAGGGTATAGTTAAAAAGACACCTGTTAAAGATTTTGCCAATATAAGAAAGACAGGAATCCAGGCAATTAACTTAAGAGAAGATGATGAACTTATAGAAGTTAAACTTACAGATGATCAGGCAGAGATTCTTATGGTAACAATGCTTGGACAGTGTATAAGATTTAAGGAAACAGATGTAAGACCTACGGGACGTTCAGCAATGGGTGTTATAGGTATGAGTCTTATGGATGAGGATGAAGTTGTTGGTGTTCAGGTAAGTACCCAGGGAGATACTATGCTTATAGTTTCTGAAAATGGTATGGGTAAGAGAACAGACATTGACGAGTATACAGTTCAGCATCGTGGTGGTAAAGGTGTCAAATGTTACAAGATAACAGAAAAGACAGGTAATGTCGTAGGAGCTAAGGCTGTAGATGATTCAAGAGAAGTAATGCTTATTACAACAGAAGGAATTATAATCAGACTTCAGTGTTCAGATATATCTAATCTTGGAAGAATAACATCAGGTGTTAAACTTATTAACCTTGATGAAGGAATTAAAGTAGCAACAATTGCCAAAGTAAGGAAGCAGCCTGCTGATGAAGATGGTAAGGATGCAGAGGGCTTTGAAGAAGACACAGATAAAACAGTAGAATCTGAAGATTAATCTTAAGGAAACTGCCACATTTATATATGTGACGGTTTCCTTTTTAGCAGGAGATAACATGGCTTTAATTAATATTAATTATGAATCAAAAACACTTGGTATGCCCGTTATGATTAATGCAATTATTCCTCAGGGAAGAGGCAGTTATAAGACTTTATATCTTCTTCATGGAATGGGAGGAGATTATACAACATGGATTACGAAATCCAGAGTGGCAGATTATGTAGATAATACTGATATAGCAGTTATAATGATTTCAGGTGATAACAAATGTTATGTTGATAATGTACATGGAAGAAAATATTTTACATTTTTAACAGAAGAACTTATAGAAACCTGTACTAACTGGTTTGGATTATCATGTGACAGAAAAGACCGTTATATAGCAGGAATGTCAATGGGTGGATATGGAGCAGTACATGCTGCACTTATTAAGCCTGATGTATATGGCAAGGTGTTCTCATATTCGGGACTGCTTGATATAGAGAAAAGATTTGACAACCCACAGGGAATAAACACATATCAGATATTTGGAGACAGGGGAAATTTATCAGATAACCGATTTGATATAATGAACTGTTTAAAAGAGAATAATTTCAAGACAAATGTGGAAAATTATCCGGAATTTTACATCAGATGTGGATTATATGATCAGATACTTCCAATGAGCAGACAATGGAATAAATATGCATCAGATGCAGGACTTAAAGTGAATTATTATGAAACTGCTGGTAATCATGATTTTATTTTCTGGGATAAATGCATACATGAGACAGTTAATATAATAAAAGAGCAGTCGTACAGGATGGAGGATATATATGGCAACAGTAATGAATATTAATCATTTTTCTATATATCTTAAGCGTAATATGGAATGCACAGTTATTCTCCCATCAGATATGAAAAATGATGAGAAGCTTCCTGTATTATGGTTATATCATGGAAGCAGTGGTGATAATACTGTATGGCTGTATCATTCACCAATAGCTGAATATGTTGATGAGGGCAGGTTTGCAGCAGTACTTCCAAATGTGCAGAATTCATGCTTTGTTAATATGAATATAGGAGATAAGTATGAGTCATATGTTGGAAAAGAATTATTTAATATAATTATGAATATGTTTCCATGTCTTTCTGATAAAAGAGAGAATAACTATGTATCAGGATTTTCTAATGGTGGATACGGATGTCTTCATATAGCTCTCAAATATCCTGAGAAATATGGAACTGTAGGAGCATTTTCAGCAGGTGACAAAGCTGATTCAGAATTTCTTAATGATGGAAGTGAAAAGTCAATAAGAAGAATAGAGCTTTATGGTGATGGAGACCTGCATAAAACAGAATATGGAATCACATATCAGGCAGACAGATTAATAGAGCAGAAAAGTGTAAAACCTGAAATATATCATGCCTGCGGAGAACTTGATCCATGGATAGACATGAATCATATATTGAGAGATTATTTCATGAGCCATATTGAATACAATTATGTATACGATGAAATTGAACAAATCGGACATGAATGGAAATTCTGGCGTGAAGAATTAAAAAGGTTTTTAGTATTTACTGGATTAATTAATAATTAAAATACAAGAAGGGAATTGGGAATGAGAGAGGTTAATGTATCAATAATAACAGACAACATTAAAGAAATGTGCATAGAGGCAAATCATTTTCTCACAGATGATATGAAGAATGTTTTTGAAAATGCAGTAAAAAACGAAGAGTCTGCACTTGGAAAGCAGGTTCTTGGACAGCTTGAAGAAAACCTAAAAGTTGCAGGAGAGGATATGATACCTATATGCCAGGACACAGGAATGGCAGTAGTATTCATTAATGTTGGTCAGGATGTCCATCTTACAGGTGGAGATATCACAGATGCAATTAATGAGGGTGTAAGAAGAGGATATGTTGAAGGATATTTAAGAAAGTCAGTTGTAAAAGATCCTATCTACAGAGAGAATACCAAAGATAACACTCCGGCAGTAATACATTTTAACATAGTTCCAGGAGACAAGGTCGACATAACAGTTGCACCTAAGGGATTCGGAAGCGAGAACATGAGCAGAGTATTCATGTTAAAGCCGGCAGATGGAATAGAAGGTGTAAAGGAAGCAATACTTACAGCAGTAAAAGATGCAGGTCCTAATGCCTGTCCTCCAATGGTAGTCGGTGTAGGAATTGGAGGAACATTTGAAAAATGTGCTTATCTTGCAAAGAAGGCATTAACAAGAGACCTGAATGAAGAATCCCCAGTTGAATATGTCCGTAACTTAGAAAAAGAAATGCTTGAGAAAATTAACAAGTTAGGAATAGGTCCTGGTGGACTTGGAGGAACACAGACAGCACTTGCAATCAATATAGAGACATATCCTACACATATTGCAGGACTTCCGATTGCAGTAAACATTTGCTGCCATGTAAACAGACATTCACACAGGGTAATATAATCAGGGAGGCTAATCATGGATAAATATATTAATGCACCAATAAGTGATGAAGATGCAAAGAGTCTTCACTCAGGAGATTATGTATACATAACAGGAATAATATATACAGCAAGAGATGCAGCACATAAGAGAATGGCAGAGGCTCTGTCAGCTGGACAGCCACTTCCAATAGACATGAAAAATAATATAATATATTACATGGGACCATCTCCGGCAAGAGAAGGAAGACCAATAGGTTCAGCAGGTCCGACAACAGCAAGCCGTATGGATAAATATGCACCAGACCTTCTTGATTTAGGACTTAAAGGAATGATAGGAAAGGGAAAGCGTTCACAGGCAGTAATTGATGGAATCGTAAGAAACGGTGCTGTGTACTTTGCAGCAGTAGGAGGAGCAGGAGCAATTCTTAGTAAATGTATCAAGAAATCCACAGTTATTGCTTATGATGACTTAGGAACAGAGGCTATAAGAGAACTTGAAGTGGAAAACCTTCCTGTAATTGTAGTAATTGACAGTGAGGGAAACAACCTGTATGAAACAGCTATAAAAGAATACAGTAGGGTATAAAAGATAATAAAAATTATAATAAATAATATTAAATAAAAGCCCCTTGACAATATCAGGGGGTTTTGTTAGAATAATAAATGCGTTTGACGCAGAATTTCATATTAAGAGTTAAACATATATGGTTTAGGGCTCGCATTCATGGAATCTGGAGTAGTACTCAAGAGGCTGAAGAGGCGCCCCTGCTAAGGGTGTAGGTCGGGCAACCGGCGCGAGGGTTCAAATCCCTCCTGCTCCGTTGACAGAAAGAAAAAGACAGTCAGAATATTCTGGCTGTCTTTTTTCTTTTTGTTATTATGATATGAAGATAACAATCAGTACAAGTTATTCACAATATTTGCAAAGTTATAAAGGAAATGTGGAATATGACAGAGAGACAGAAAATGATTAGTGGACAATTATACAAGTCAGGAGTAAAGGAACTTGCTAATGACAGAATGTTATGTAAAGAACAGTGCTATGACTTTAATGCATTAAGACCATCACAGACAGAACAACAGTCTGCTATGATTAAGAAGATATTCGGTAAGGTGGGAGCTAATTGTTTTATAACAGCTCCATTCTGGTGCGATTACGGATATAATATAGAAGCAGGTGACAATTTCTACGCAAATCACAATCTTGTAATACTGGACTGTGCCAAAGTAACATTTGGTAATAATGTGTTCATAGCACCAGATTGTGGTTTCTATACAGCAGGACACCCTGTTGATGCAGCAAGCCGTAATGAAGGATGGGAATATGCTTATCCTATTAATGTAGGTAATGATGTATGGATAGGTGGTGGGGTAAAAGTAATGCCTGGAGTAACAATAGGTAATAATGTTGTAATAGGTGGTGGAAGCGTAGTTGTGAAAGATATACCAGACAACAGTATTGCAGTTGGCAATCCATGTAAAGTAATAAAAAAGATAAAATCAGGCAAAGCAAGAGAATATAATATAGAAGAAAAGCAGATATAACTTGTATATAAATGTAGTGGAAACCCCTATATATAGTGTGTTTAAAATAAATTACAACTTTTTTAAAAAAAATTAAAAAAAGTTGTTGACAATGTGTGTACCTGATGATATTATATACAAGTCGCCG
>OGQQ01002907.1_pt1 | contig 10444 bp, 6 predicted proteins | sample 1553281 | NCBI WGS metagenome assembly OGQQ01 (sample SAMEA2579937, study PRJEB22360) | human gut metagenome | biome: human gut; feature: human-associated habitat; material: faeces | place: Denmark | collected 2008/2010 | reverse complement strand
AAGGCATGAAGGAATTTCTCTTGCAGGGAGGAGTGCTCGTCGTCGCAGAGATCCAAATACTCTGCCACCAGCGGCGCCCACTGTTCTCCCTCCAGCCCCAGAGCGAACACAGCAAAAGAGCCGGGCATGGCGCAGGCTTCATCCGCAAGGTTTTGGTACCACTCAAACTCCCGCATAGCCAGGCGAGCGTACCACCATCGGAAAATGCACCGGCTCCGCCAAAACCGCTCATAATGGCACAGGAAGGACATCCTACACAGTTCTTGACAGTATCCCCATTAATCGGACATTTTCTCTTCTCAAGTTCTCTGCCCTTCTCAAAAACGGCAATCTTCAATTCCGGTTTCTTCATAGAAGTGAACCAAAAGAAATCCATATGCTGGGAATAGAACCAATATAGGTTCTCGGACAGAAGTTTACCGTATTTATCATGCAGCTCCAGCTTCACAAAGTAATTATAAGAGTATTTTCCACACCGGGGCACCGTAACAATCTCCTGATAGCAATCGGGAGAAACAGTTATCCGCTGGGAGTCCTCCCAAGCCACTTCCATGTCATTGTTGATAACTTTAGCCGTCACTTTCACGTCTTGCAGTGTCTGATGGGAGGCATTAATCACAGAAACCCTAAAATCATTCGCATTCAACTGTACGTGCACCGGTTCCATAGCTTTTTTTGCAAAATAATAAGAAGCATTGGGAGCCAGATACCAGTCGTATATCTGCCAGCACACATCGGGCCAGCAAGAATTAATCTTCCAAATCATCACACCGGAAGTAATATCCCACATCCGGTGATTAGCCGCTTCAAACATAGCACGATAACCATCGGCATTCAGGAACTGGGCATTGTCGGCATATTCTTTTGCCGTCTTCGGATCACCGAACATCGTACGAATGGCATTGTCATAAGAGCGATAGCAATAATTACTTACATCCCAAGCACCATGTTCAGCCCAAATGCTATCCAATGGGAAAATAGGGCTGTTTACATTAGCCGTACTCTCCGCGGTAGGAATAAATTTCCGGAGGCTGTTGTACGTCGGCATGGAAGGCATCCCCAGTTCATTGCGGAACATCTGCAAATGGACCTCACGCACTTTATCAAAGAAGTAGGAAGAAGGCGCCCAATTATAGTCGGGCGCACCGTCATCCGTCGTACCTGTTGGTAGATCTTCTTTCAGATAAGGAGTCAAGGCGTCTACATCCCAATGAAAACTGGTAGTCGGAAGATAAACACGCGTAGTATCGATACTCCTCACTTTCTCCTTGGTCAGCTTGTACAAGCTTTCATTCATCAAGACCTCATTGGCTCCTATCCATGAAATAATAGAAGGGTGATTGCGATAGCGGAGCATCATATCTTCCACTCCTGCCACCGCCAGACCATGATCCAGAGGATTGTCAGCAGTTTCAGTTCCAGGAGTCATGCGGAAACATTGATAGAAAACATGCCACCACATCAGGCCATATTTGTCAAAACTTTCAAACCAGATTTCAGAAGGAGACGGCATATCTTCACTGCCAATCAGGTTGATGTTCGCTTCTGCCATCAGGCGGGCTTCATCATAGATACGTTTTTCAGATTCCTCCAACAAGATGTCCGGCTGTATCCAACCGCCCTTACAGAATATCCGCTTGCCATTCACATAATATACACGACCACATTCATCTCCCACCCGGTTCAGTCCACTTGCCACCTCACGGATTCCGAAATCAAACTCTTTGGTATCGGACACTTTTCCACCGATGCTAAAAGACAGTTTCATGTGATGCAAGTATTGCTCGCCATACCCATTCGGATACCACAAATACGGGTTTTCTATCAGCAAGGAAGGAAAGTCCTCAGGGGTCAGTTCCACTACTTTTCTCTCACCGGCACGCAGGGCTACTTTCTTCGTCAGCTTGATTGGCTTGAGGTATCCCTCCATATGCTTGGTATAAGTGGGAAATTTGACTTCGTTGATTAATGTAATCCAAGCATTCACCTTTCCCTCAACAAGCTTTGCAGAGGTATTCCTCACTTCAAGTTTAATGTTGACCTTTGCAAGCCCAGTGTCAACCTTCATAGGCATGGTAGTGGACTTTGGTAAAGTAGTGACAACAAAAGGATTTTCAATCAACACCTCGTCCGTGGCTTCCACTATCACTTTCTGGTAGATACCCATATTCCGGTCGCGAACCACGGGAGCGCAATCCCAGCCACCGGATATCTTCAATGTCTCATCCTTAAAGATATCGTAGGAATGTCCGCGTACAGGACCGAATACTTTCAACTGGGTGCCGGGAGTCGGGACGCCCGGATGATCCACCTGATAAATTTTTATCGCAATACAATTGTTAGCTCCGGCATGGGCATATCCGGTTATATCAAGTTTAAAGCGACGAAACATACCCACAATATCTTTTTTATCAGCAACCTGACGACCATTTACCCAGACATCTGCCCGGTAGTTAATGCCGTTCAAGATCAGCCATACTTTCTTGCCTCTATATGATTTGGGAAGAACAACTTCCGTACGATACCAGTATGGATCTTGCCAAGGATTACGGCCACTTTTCAGGTAGTTGTATTTAGATAGGTCCATCCGGACATTAAATTCATCCGACACATCCGGAATCAGGTAATTATTCAGGCCGATTCTCGGATCAGGATATACGTTTTCCTTCACCAAAGCATTCAACACGGTAGTGGGCACAGTGGCCTGATACCATCCGGCAGTGGGATAAGCCAATTGCGAGACCTCAGCAGATCCGGCGTTTAGCTCGGAAGAATTGATAATCTTCCAATTCTCCAGTTCAAGAGATTGGGCATTGACGAACAACATGTTACATATCAACAGTATAAAAAAGAGTTTTCTCATAGTTTCTTGTTATTTTAATATTAATGCAGCCGCACCAATAAATCCGGCATTGTCTCCCAAGGCAGCTGGCAGCAAAGTAATATGCCGATCAGCTGAACGACAAATGAATTTACGAAATAGCCACTCTGCCTTGTCCCAGTATAAATCGGAAGATTTCAGAACAGATCCGCCTATGATGACAATTTCGGGATCGGTAATATTCACTGTCCATGACAAAGCATGAGCTAATGCCTGGGCAAAAACATCCCATACCTGCAAAGCCATTTTATCACCGGACCGTGCCAGTTCGGCTATACGATAAGCCGGCAACTCCTCCTTTGTATATTCTTTATAAAGACGGGTGACGGCATTGCCGGATACATAGTCTTCCAATATCCCTTTTTTATAAGGTGAAGTCCATAAAACCCAGGACTGAACCGGCATTCCGACCCGCTCCCCATAATGCCTCTGCATAAATCAGCGCATTGGCATCATTATCAAGGATCACCCGCAACGGAAATACTTGTTCAACGGTGTCTTTCAACGGGAAATAGTTCAAAGTGGGAAGATTCTCAACATCCAGCAGTATACCTTTATCTATATCGAGAGGTCCGGTACACCCGATACCAATGCCCTGAATATCGTAATCCGCAGCATCAGCCAGAATATTTTTCAACAGAGAAAACAAATTGGCAATAATCACTTCGCCGGGTTCTTTCGGATTAGTTGCAATAGTACAGGGAGAAGCATAAACCAATCCCTCTCCGCCAACAATACCCGCACTGATCTTTGTGCCTCCGATATCGACTCCTATGGCTGCCTTTCTTCGTCCCATCATTATTCTATTGAAGTCACTTTAGCACCATGTGTAAAACTGCCGGGCACCAGTTCCATTTCTTCCGCCCAAGCATTCACTATCAGCTGAACAGGAACAATGGACGGAATTGCAAACAAATCAGGGTCTCCGCAATGAACATTGATTTCCAGCAAATTCACACTTTCAATGCCGGAGGAGATATCCGATACCAGGATCACTTTACCATTAAAAGACAGAACATCAGCCACAAGCCTGATGCTCTGCCGATAAACACCGGACCGTGAATGCGAATAAATGATACAGATAAAGCCAGGGCCTACCATCTCCAGTGGACCATGGCGAAACTCACCGCCCAACAAAGCTGAAGCCGGAGTCTTGGTAGCCTCCATAAACATCAGGGCGGTTTGGGCAACGCTTGCAAAAACCGTCCCCCTGCCTATCACTTGAACAAACGGATGCCCACTTAAAAAAGCGACCGAACGGGATAAATAAATCCCCCCTTTCTCAAGCTGAAGACCAACTTCCCGAACGACACTATCTAAAAGAGCATTATCTACCCTGCGACCATCCAATGCTCCTGCAAGCAGATACACTACCAGATAGGTGGTGATAAATGTCTTCGTAGATGTCATTTCCTCCCTCCCAGCCTTACATAGCAGACTGAGAGTAGCCATCGCCGCTAAAGAACTTCCAGACTCATTTGTGACCCCAACCACTGTCAATCGTGAATGATGCCGTTCACCAAGTTGTTTAAGCAATTCAATCACCTCATAGCTCTCGCCTGACTGTGAGATGGCAACCAATAAAGTGCGCTCTGTCAGAACTGAAGACTGAAAATGCAATAACTCGCCGGCATTGATAGCAAAAGCGGGTATATTATAAGCGGTCATCATGATCGCGGCAGCTTGTGATACAAAACAAGAACTTCCCATACCGGTAAGTACTATTTTGTCATAGTCACCGGTTGTCCACAGAGTACAGACAGCATCCAAACGCTCTTTCCCTTCTCTTGAATGATAATAGCCAAGAGTACGTTCCAACATTTCCGGTTGTTCTTGTATTTCTTTGATGAACTGATTCATAAAAAATATTTGTTTTTTATTGATTAAACACTACCAATTCCGCCAATGAGCTATTTTATTGCATCAACAACACATCTCTATTAGGATAAACAGATATAGATAACAGCGCTTCATCACTTTCTTTTTTATTTACGTTTTTTATTCCTATATTTCAGTTCTTTCAAGTATTTCATATATCCATTGAATAAATCAATGGTACGAGCCTCGCCTATGCGAATAGACATTTTGGGGTCATTGAACACACCGGGGAACTGATAGCAAAGAATTTTCTCAAAATTATCAAACAGATTCAGGTCGCGAATTATCTCTTCAACCGGACGTGGATACAAAGAATTGTCTGGATTAAAGAGGAATACTTCCAAATCAAACCAGAAATGAGCGTTTGCATCATCACATGCCTTTTGCAACATATCAGCAGCCTGCTTACCTGTCAAATCACCTTCCGGCATACGAGCAAAGCCAAATGGGCATAAAATGTCCAGATAGTTTAAAAGTTCCGGATAAGTATCCATACCATTAGGTACTTCAAAACTGTTGGTTGCCAACATCACCGGTTTACCCGGAGCAAAGCTGTTACAATAAGCCTTAAACTCCTTAAAGAAATTCACGATATCATCTTTTCTCTTTTTACGTATTTCGGGCAGTTGTTCCCAATTATCTAAACCGCCTCCACTTTCTTCAGACACATAAAAAGCATAAAAAGATTCGTGATGTCCATACATGTCCCAAAGTTCTTTGGCCACACGTTTATGCCACTCCAAAGATTCGGGAGTAAAATCGAACCAAGCAAACATACCCACGCCCATCAACACGTTCATACCTTGTTTATCAGCCTCGGATAGAATAGCTTCTATTGGGTCTTTAGCCGCAATATCCATGCGTCCGGGATATAACTTAGATGGATAAAAAGCCTTCCCTTGGTAATTATCTACATTTGTAGAATGCTTACCCACATATTGTTCATTACGGAAAACTTCTTGAATAACCATCATATTCATATCCAACTTATTCATTGAACGAACCAATTCGCGCCATTGATTATCGGTCATCTTCTTAATATCCTGATTCCAATGCTTTCCTTCAGTTTCACTCCAATGATAAATACCCGCCCATGCCCCAGATATTTGCTGTATGGAACGAATGTCCGACTGAATAACTTCGATTGAATTTACTTTCCGATATACGTTACCGCTTTCGGTAACCTTCAAGATCACCTTATGCTTTCCAACCTTATCCGCTGTAGGAATCACCACCTTCACCACATCCGATTTACCGGCAGCAATGTTCAACATGGTATCACAGAGCAGAGCAGATGCTTTTTCCTTCCCCCAATATAAAGAAACCTGATAAGTCTGTTCTACAGAGCTCTTATTTACAATTCCTCCACGAATATCTAACTTGACTTTATTCGTAATCTTTCCAGGTGGAATCAAGATCAAATCTATTAAGTCACCAGCTTGCACGCCTAGAGTACACAGCAGTGTAAAACAAAACAATAATATATTTTTCATGAATACAAAAAAGGTTTAACGAAATTTGCAATTAAACAATCTGATTAATAGAAACTATTTGGGAAAGTAACAAACGACTCTATTTCATTATTAGCAATCCGAATATAGGTATCAAACTTACGTTCACCTTCACGCAAAACAATGACGCGTGCGCCATTGGATGCCAAATCGTTATAAACTGTATTACCACCGAGTCTACTTCCACACTACCGTAAGCCAACAATACTTCCTTATAAGCCACAGCATAATCGTTATTATGATCGTGACCGACAAACATCCCCATTACATCTCCACACTCTTTAACCGAAGTAAAAAAGCCGGAATTGGTAGTAGGGCAACATACCATTTCAGCCTTGCAACCAAACATGCGATTTTTGTCTTCCATCAAAGCATCCTTATATTCAGGAATAGCAATGTGGAAGAAAGCCAATGCAGGCAGCGGAGTACCGCCATTATTTTCTGTAAACGTCTTGCTTTGTTCACGATACCAAGCAATCTGATCAAATTTAATCCAATCATAACCAGGGACAGACTTTACCTGAGTATAAGAGTGCGAGTCAATACAATACAGGAGAGCTGCATCCTTATTCTTATCGGTAGAAGACTTCACAGTCAGGACATAGTCCGGAGCCACATCCCCAATACGAACAGGCATCAAATTACCCTTTTTCTTTGAAATGTAATCATACAATTCCTGACGTGTATGATCGTATTCATCATCATGATTACCAAATACTACTGCATAAGGTATATTACGACGAATACATACATCCAATACTATATCCCATCCTTTAAAAGATTCATTGGACACAACCGCATCTCCAGTAAAAACTACACAATCAGGATGTTCTGCATCCAACACTTCATTCATTCTATCCAATGCTATCTGAGAATTGGCTTGATCATCGTATTTATAATGAACATCGGTAAACTGAACGATTTTAAAATCTCCATTTTTACCAAATTTCAATGTCTTTGGCTGTGCCCAAACTGAACATACATTCAACACTGCCAACAAACAAAACAATATTTCATTCATCTTCATTTTTGCTATATATTAAACCCCAAGTTTTGGATTGTCCAAAACTTGATTAGTATGATTCATTAATCTTTTAGAAATCACGTAAGGCAAAACCTCATAAATTATACATAGGGTGAGAATGAGCCTCACCCTATGTCAATCTGCATTATCCGGCAGATTTTAGTTCTAAATACTCACGGTAACAGATTATTTTCCTTTAAGTAAATTTTATATCCTTCATAGTTATTGGTTCCCTTCTTAAAGGTAACCCAACTGAAGTTGGTGATGTGTTCTGTAAAGAGACCTGCCACCAACAACTGTTCTTTCAATTCAGCCCAATCTTTCGCCTTATAAGGAACATTCGGACAGTTACAGCTTTTGAAAGATTCGATATCCACACCAAATATAACCCCATTCTCATCACAAGCTTTTTTAACTTCAGCATACCAGTTAGGCAAATCCACATCAAAGTCAACCAAACAACGGCCACCAATATCTTGTAAATAAAGATGGTCAATATTCGGAGTCTGTTTGAAAATACGTCCGAACCATTGTCCACAAAGATCAGCCGGCAAACCTCTCCATAAAGCAGGAGCAATAGATACTGGCTTATTGGATTTAGTCTTGATATAAGAAGCAACACCTTCCAAATACTTAGCCAGCATAGAAAGTGCCGGTTCTTGTTGCCATCCTACCGGATAAGAACCATCATGGAATTCTTCGGTGATGTACCAACCTACCAGACAAGGATTGTTTCCAAATTGTTCATAAACCTCATCAAACAACATCTTATTCCGTTCTGCATTGATGTTGTATTTAGTAGGATCAGTAGGGTCGGTCTTGCTATAATCACCCGGATACAATCCCAAAATGATTTTCATACCATTGCGTTCAGCAGCTTCAAACATTTTATCGATGATGTCACACTTCACTTGCACCCAGGGCAAATTAGTGTTCTTATAGAAAGATACATTGGTTTCATCATGATTACCGGTAAACTGCTGAGAATACTGAATAATCCACGTATCAATACCCACTTCTTTACTATCTCTAAATTGCTGATCCCAATCTTCATTCTCATACGCATCTTTATTCAACTGAATAAAAATACTTGAGAACTTAGGTGTACCTCCCTTTAATTCATAAGAGGTGAGCTGCTCCAAGTTATCAATTTGGCATTCTCCTTCCCAAGCCTTGCCGGAAGTATTTTCAATTTCAATACGGAAGCCCTCGTTGCGATTCATGAGCAGCGTATCAGATTGGGTACCTTCACCCTTCTTGTACAATTTAAATGCACTATAAGGCATAATCAAACGAGTCCAACCATCTTTCAACAAAATTTCAGTATCTTCATAAGCAAAATAAGACCAACGTCTGCGAGTGTAATCGTGAGGAGCTTCTGCGCTAAATTGCTTTTCGTCTTCCATAATGATAAAACGGAAAGTAGCATTCTGATTATGGCGGTTACCTTTTACCCAAATGGATAATCCTAGGGGATGGAAAGACAAGTCTACACGATAATCACCCCAACGCTGCTGAAAGTAAACCTTTTCAGGTGTACCGTCTTCGGATTGTCCTGTAAAGTTATACATCAGCTTAAAGCTGCCTGCCCCTTCTTTGGGGTCATCTCCTAATTCATAATCCAAGTAAGCTTTGCCAGCTTCTTTATCTGGATTAGAAATATCATAAATCTCACAAGCTAATTCATCATAAGGGTTAATAGACTTTACAGCCTTAGTATGATTGATAATCTGTTGTTTCTCTAGAATCAAATCATAACCATCGATTCTATATCCTTTATGTATGTCATCACTGCAGGATACAAATGCCAAAAACAGTGCTGATATTGATAATAAAAATGATCTTTCCATAATTGAATTTTCAAACTGTTAATTACATGTTTCATTTATAAGAAATACTTCTCGCAGTATTCAACCATTCCTAAAGCATAACATTCGCTATGCTTTAGGAACTGGCACTAAATACTATTGCGGATAATAATTCATCTTATACATTCTGATTCTTGACTCGTTTGTATCATAGCCAACAATAGTAGATGCAATATAGATATCATATCCTGTAGAAGTGGCTTCCTTATAGACTGCAATATCTCCCCAACGATTATAGTTGGTAGGTGCAATCTCATCACCACTGAACAAACAGAATTTATCGTAACCATCATCTTCCGGAGAAAGTTCCATCATGCTACGCTTAGTAATTTCAAACACCTTAACTCTGGCATTTGCCCAAGCTGTATAACCTTGTTCTATGAATGCTACAAATACATCATTGTTTACAGTAAACACCTTAAAGTCCAAAATCTTATAGGCATGACTTTGAGGATTCATCTCGGTAACTTCCATATACGGTGAGAAGATGTGAAAACGACTACCCTTCTTACCTTCTTGTGTTTCATCATCTTCATCTGCTGTAGAAGGGGAATAGAATGACAAATAATGATCGGAATCATCATCCAATGAAGCACGTTGTACTTGAGCACGATCCCAGTTACCACCAGCAGGTCCGTAACGCAATGTGTTCGGTTGATTAGCAGGAGTTACCAATTCTCCATCCTGCAATTCCCAATAATAAATAGTCATCATTCCTGGAGCCATACCATAAATAAATGCTTTACCTGAAGTTACATCTCCTATAACGCTGAATTCATAACCCAAATCATCCGGACAACCATCCCCTGCTGTATAATCCAGCAACAATATGTGTTCTTTCTTGGTTTCATCATAATAATATACCATAAATCCAGCACCATACGTATTATCACGAGCGGTCACCAAATGACCGGCATCGTCAGTATCAGCTTTCATCATAAATGAGCGAGCTGCCTCGATAGTAGTAACTGAAGAACCTGTCTTCATATCATAACGATAAATCTTTCCATCGTACTCTTGTACATTCAATCCCTGAGCATTGATAGCCAAACCAGTGATATTACGGCTAGCAATATTCAACTCAACGGCATTTTTATCCCACAACTTACTGAAGCGTGTTTTCGGAGGCGTGGGTAAAATTCGAATCGTATTGTGATGTTTATTACCATTTACATCAATAACAGTAACAAATACAGGATTGGTGAAATCTGTTTCGCCCTTAAATGGATTTTCCATATAACAGTTGTGTTCCAGACTCACTGTACACATCAAACGAGTCAAA
>OGQQ01002904.1_pt1 | contig 10448 bp, 6 predicted proteins | sample 1553281 | NCBI WGS metagenome assembly OGQQ01 (sample SAMEA2579937, study PRJEB22360) | human gut metagenome | biome: human gut; feature: human-associated habitat; material: faeces | place: Denmark | collected 2008/2010 | reverse complement strand
GTCAGCAGAGCTGACCCGAATCCCGCGCCAAGACTCGCGGGCGAGTCTTGTATGACACGCAGGACAGTGCCCTCTGCGCGTACAAAAAAAGGAACCACAGAAAAGCCTTCCGCGGTTCCCGGCACATCGTCACAATCTGCGCAAGAAAGCCTGCGCGTGCTCTATCTATCCGGATTATGATGAAAGAACTTTCCTGTGTCCGCACGACAAAAAGACAGACGAAATCCCTTCGTCAAAACTTCTGTCTGTGCACGAATCATTAACAGGAAAAATTCTTCATCTTTTCATCTCCAATCTTATGCTGTCCTGTACATTGTCGGCGCTGCCGGTGTATAGGAAGCGGTTTATTGTCATCGACGCTATCATAACAGAAAAGGAGAGAAGGTGTCAACCCGGAAATGTTTTGTCCGATAAGGTATACCCTAAAGGGTACACAAATTTTGTTCTATACAGTATAATAAAAGGCAAAATAAAAAGGCAGCCATACAGGAGGATTGCATGTCATTACAATTCATTTTCGGAAATTCGGGCAGTGGAAAATCCCATTATCTATATGACTATATTGTAAAAGAGTCGGTCAGGCATCCAAAGAGGAATTATCTCGTGCTGGTGCCGGAGCAGTTTACCATGCAGACGCAGAAGGATTTGTGCCTTGCGCACCCAAGAGGGGGCATCATGAACATTGATGTCTTAAGTTTTGCGCGTCTGGCGCATCGTATTTTTGAGGAGACGGGCGCGGAGAACAAACGGATACTGGACGACGAGGGAAAGAATCTGATTCTGCGCAGGATTGCGGGAAAATATGAGCCGGATTTAAAGGTATTAAAAGGAAACCTGAAAAAGCAGGGTTACATCAGCGAGGTGAAATCCGTCATCTCGGAGTTTACCCAGTACGGCGTGGGATTTGAGGTGCTGGATTCTCTGCTTGACCGGTTGGGTTCTAAGAGCTATCTCTATTATAAATTAAAGGATATCCGCAGGGTTTACGAAGGATTTGAACAGTACCTTGCGGATAAATATATCACAAAAGAGGAACTCTTGGATGTGTTAAGCTCTGTGGCGGCGAAGTCGGAAATTTTAAAGGACAGTGTGATTGCCCTGGACGGGTTTACCGGATTTACCCCGGTGCAGAACCGCCTTTTAGGAGAATTGTTAAAGACATGCAGCAAGTTGCTGGTGACTGTGGAGATGGATGGACGGGAAAATCCCTTCGTCTACCGCCACCCCTATCAGTTGTTCGGAATCAGCAAACAGATGGTGGTCTCCCTTGTGGAAACTGCGCGTAAGAATCAGGCGGAGATTGCGGAGCCGGTGACGCTCTATGAGAAGCCCGTTTACCGTTTCCGGGAAAATCCGGCGCTTGGATTTCTGGAATCTGCGCTGTTTCGCTACTCCAAAGAGCAGTATGAGGGCAAGCAGGAGGCAGTCAGTATCCATGCGGCGAGAAGTCCTAAGGAGGAAGCGCAGTTCGCGGCGGAGACCGTGCGCTCTCTGGTGCGAAAAGAAGGCTACCGTTACCGGGATGTGGCGGTCATCTGCAGCGATATGGAGACATACGCTGCGCATCTGGAGAAGGCATTTGCTACTTATGATATTCCCTGCTTTATGGACCACAAGAAGAGCATCCTGCAGAATGCTTTTGTGGAGTATGTGCGCAGCCTTTTAAAGATGGTGGAGCAGAATTTTACCTACGAGAGCGTTTTTCGTTTTCTGCGCACAGGGCTTACCGGGTTTGCCAATGAGGAAATCGATGAGATGGAAAACTACGTGCTGGCGCTGGGCATCAAAGGATGGAAGAAATGGCAGCAGGTGTGGGTGCGGCAGAGCGCCAATGCGCAGGAGGAGGCATTGGAGCGCTTAAATCATCTGAGGGTGCGGTTTGTGGAAAAGCTGGATGGTCTGGTCTTTATTTTAAAGCAGAGGAGTAAAACCGTCCGCGATGTGACCCAGGCAGTGTACGAGTTTTTTGTTCAGGAGCGTATGCAGGAACAGTTAAGCCTCATGGAACAGCAATTCCAGGATGGGCAGGAACTGGCGCTTGCCAAGGAGTACGCCCAGATTTACCGCATTACCGTGGAATTGTTTGATAAATTCGCGGAGTTATTGGGGGAGGAAAGGATTTCTCTCAAAGAATACTGCGAGCTGTTGGATGCGGGACTGCAGGAGGCGAAAGTGGGCGTGATTCCGCCCAGTCTCGACCAGGTGGTAGTGGGAGATATGCAGAGGACGAGGCTTAAAAATATCCGGGCGCTGTTTTTTGTGGGAGTCAATGACACTCTGCTGCCTGGGAATCTCGGCACTGGGGGGCTTTTGACAGAGCGGGACAGGGAACGCTTCAAACAGGAGGAGATTGTCCTCTCCCCCGGAGCAAAAGAGCAGGCGTATATCCAGAAATTTTATTTATATATGAACCTCACCAAACCTACGGAAAAGCTGGTGCTGTCTTACAGTAAGGTGTCGGCGGACGGAAAAGCCCTGCGCCCTGCCTACCTGGTACAGGATATCCGGCGTCTTTTCCCGAAGCTTGTTATCACAGACGAAGAGGAAAAGCGGATGACAGAGCGGGAGCTCACGAGAAAGACCGGGCTTACTTATCTGGCAGAAGGTCTCCGGGAGAGAAGCCGCGGGCTAGGGGCAGATTTCAAAGAGCTCTACACATGGTATTGGGAGAAGGAAGACAGAAATGAAGTAGAAGAGATATTGCAGGCTGGATTTTACCGGAAGGAAGCAAACAGCCTGACAGCGGACTCGGCAAACAGGCTTTACGGAGAAACAGGGAACTTCAGTGTCACGAGGCTGGAAAAATTCTCTGCCTGCGCTTACGCCCACTTCCTCTCCTACGGGCTGAAACTTTGTGAGCGGGAAGAGTATGCCTTTGCCTCGCTGGACTGGGGAAATATCGCCCATCAGTCTATGGAGCGCTTCTCCAGGAAAGCAGATGAGAAGCATCTGAAATGGGAGGACATGGATGAGCAGACGCGGGACAGTCTGGTGGAAGAGAGTGTGGAGGAGAGTATCGTGGATTATGGAAATACGGTGCTCTACAGTTCTGCCAGGAATGAGTATCTCATCACCCGCATAAAAAAGCTTGTCCACCGCTCTGTGTGGGCGCTGACAAAGCAGATGGCGTGCGGGGATTTCAAGCCCAGCGGCTATGAATTGAACTTTGGAAGCGGGAAGATAGACCGAATCGACACCTGCGAGGACGACGGGAAAGTATATGTGAAGGTGACGGACTACAAGACGGGAATGAAAAGTTTTGACATCACCGCCTTTTATCACGGGCTGCAGCTGCAGCTTCCGGTATACTTAAACGCGGCGCTTGATGTGGAGGAGAAGAAACATCCGGGGCAGGAAGTGGTTCCCGCCGGGATTTTCTACTATCGCATGCAGGACCCCATTGTTGACAGAGGCAAAAATGACGGGGAGACAGAGGAAAAAATCTTAAAGGAATTAAAGCTGGACGGACTGGTGAACGCGGACGAAGCGGTGCTCTCCCACATGGAGAGAGAGTTAAGAGGGACGTCCCGCTATCTTCCCCTTGGCAGAAACAAGGATGGAAGCTTGAGTAAGAGCTCTAAAGTACTGACTGCGGAAGAATTTTCCGTATTCCTTCGCTATGCCGGGGAAAAGAGAGAAGAGCTGACCCGGAGGATTCGAGAGGGGGAGGCAGACGCTCTGCCCTACAAACTGGAGAACAGCACCGGGTGCGACTTTTGCGCCTACCGGGATATTTGCGGTTTTGATACCCGGATTGAGGGTTATGACTACCGGGAGATGGAGAAGTACGACAGAGAAGAGGCGCTGAATAAGATGGGAGAACATAGCAGCGAGAAGTCCCTCGATGGGACGGAAAAGTTTCGGGAAAAAGAAAGTCCCGGTAGGATGGATGAAAATGGCAAAGGAGAGACAGCATGAAGGTGACTTGGACAAAAGAACAGCAGAAGGTCATTGACCTTCGAAACTGCAACATCCTTGTATCCGCCGCGGCGGGTTCCGGGAAGACGGCAGTGCTGGTGGAGCGTATCATCAAGATGCTCACCGGGGATTCCCCGGTAGATGTGGACCGTCTTTTGATTGTGACCTTCACCGAGGCGGCTGCCGCCGAGATGAAAGAGAGGATACGGGAAGCCATTGAAAAGGAATTGGAATCTCATCCGGAGGATGTGCACTTACAGAGGCAGGCGACCTTGATTCACAGCGCTCAGATTACCACTATCCACAGCTTTTGTTTAAACGTCATTCGGGAGCATTTTCATGTGATTGATTTGGACCCCGGTTTCCGTATTGCGGAGGAGGGAGAACTAAAGCTCTTAAAACAGGACGTGCTGGAAGAACTGCTGGAAGAACGCTATGTGCAGGGGGAGAAGGACTTTCTGGAATTTACGGAGAAATACAGCAGCGGGCGCAGTGACAAGAAGATTGAGGACATCATTTTAAAACTCCATGAATATTCACTGAGCTATCCCCAGCCGGAAAAATGGCTGGAAGGCTGCGTCTGTGCCTATGAGATGGAAAGGGATGGAACGCAGGCGCCTGCCGGGACCAGAGAAGGGGACGAGGCGGTCAAGACAGATAGCGCAGTTGAGACGGATGGGGCAGCAGGGGATTTCCGGGAACCGGAGATTTTTTCCAGGGCAGCACTGCTGGTGAAGCGATACCTGGCGGATTCAGAAAGGATGCTGCATATGGCGCTTAAGCTCTGCGAGGATGCGGACGGTCCCTACATGTACGCCCCCATGCTGGAAAGCGATTTGGAGATTATCAGCATGGTGCAAAGAGCCAGGGACTTCCGGGAAATGGGCGCTATGATGGAGAAAGTTTCCTGGAAGCGCCTGTCCGGGAAAAAGGACGAGTCGGTGTCTGAGGAAAAGAAGGAGCAGGTCAAGGCAATCCGGGACCGGGTGAAAAAGCAGGCAGGCGATTTGAAGGACACTTATTTTTATGACTCTCTGGAAAGGCAGATGGAAGATATGCGAACCTGCGGCGTCTCCATCCGCGTTATTGTGGGGCTTGTTCGGGAGTTTGCCGAAGCGTTCGCCAAGGAGAAGCGGAACCGGAATCTTATTGACTTCAGCGATATGGAGCAGTTTGCCCTTTCCGTCCTCACGGAGGAAAAGGATGGGGCTTTAGCGCCTTCTGTGACGGCGAGAGAGTACCAGGAACAGTTTTTAGAGGTGATGATAGACGAGTATCAGGACAGTAACTTTATCCAGGAAGCGATTTTGACAAGCGTTTCCCGCATGGGGCAGGGGCAGAACAATATTTTCATGGTGGGGGATGTGAAACAGAGTATCTACCGCTTCCGCCTGTCGCGCCCGGAGCTTTTCATGGAGAAATACGATTCCTACGATACAGAGGGCGGCGCGTGCCAGCGGATTGACCTGCACAAAAATTTCCGCAGCCGCACGGACGTGCTTGACAGCGCCAACTTTCTGTTTTCGCAGATTATGCGAAAAGATTTGGGCGGGGTTGCCTATGACAGAGAGGCGGCGCTCTATCCGGGGGCGGAGTATGCCCCGCAGACAGACGAAAACGGAGATTCCCTGTGCAGGACGGAGCTGCTTCTCGCGGATAGAGACGAGGCTGAATTGCCGGGGGAAGATGAGAAGGAGAAAGAGGCATATCTCATTGCCTGGCGTATCAAAAAGCTGCTGAAGGAAGGAAAAGTGCTGGATAAAAAGAGCGGCGCTTACCGGAGCATACAGTACCGGGATATCGTCATCCTGACCCGGAGCATCAAAGGGTGGGCGAAGGAGATTTCTTCTATTTTAATGAGGGAGGGGATTCCCGCCTATGCTGCCAGCCGGGAGGGATATTTCGAGACTTACGAAGTGAGTGTGCTGCTGGATTATCTGAAAGTGCTGGATAATTTTAAGCAGGATGTTCCGCTGGCGGCAGTGCTGACCTCCCCCATCGGAAAATTAAATGCGCAGGAGCTGGCTGACATCCGCACAGCTTACCAGGATGTGCCCTTCCATGAGGCGGTGGCGCTTGCCGCAGGAGACAGTGAAAAACTGCAGCGTTTCTTTAAAGAATATGAGCATTTTCGTGAGATGGTGCCCTACACCCCTATCCATGAACTTTTATGGAAAATTCTGGAGGATACGGGATACGGGCTGTTCATGGAGGCGATGCCCGCCGGTGGACAGCGCACAGCGAATTTAGAGATGCTGGTGGAGAAGACATCCGCTTTTGAGAAGACGAGCTACAAGGGATTGTTCCATTTTGTGCGTTATATTGAACAATTAAAAAAATACGATGTGGACTACGGGGAAGCCAGCATGGAGGACGAGCAGGCGGACACGGTGCGCATCATGAGCATACATAAGAGCAAAGGTCTGGAGTTTCCGGTTGTCTTTGTGGCAGGCATGGGAAAACGTTTCAACATGCAGGACGTTTCCGGCAGCCTTGTCATCCATCCCCAGTGGGGCGTGGGAATCGATGCGGTGGACCTTGAGAAGCGGACAAAGGCGCCCTCCTTCTTAAAGAAAGTCATACAGCAGGAGACAGCGCTGGAAAATCTGGGGGAAGAGCTGCGGGTTTTGTATGTGGCAATGACAAGGGCGAAGGAAAAGCTGATTCTCACCGGAACCTTAAAAGAAGCGGAAGCGGCGCTGGAAGCAGAGGAAGAAGCGGCGAAGACGCGAAAAGACGGGGGAGAAGAAATTCCCTTCTCTGCCCTGGCGGGGGCGAAGACCTGCCTGGACTGGATTCTTACCGCTGTCTTTCCAAAAGAACCACAAAATCCCTTCACAGTCAGGCTGATTGGCGCAAAGGAACTTTCTTTTGCCGGGGAGACAGAAGAATTGGCGGAGGAAATCGCGCTCTCAGTGCTGGAAAACTGGAACCCGCATCACTCTTACCTTCCGGAATACAGAGAAAAGCTGACCAGTCAGCTCTCCTTTGTATATCCATATGAGAAGGAAGGAAAGCGGAAATTAAAATTTACCGTATCGGAACTGAAAAAGAGGGAGTATCTTTCTGAGGAGGCGGGCGAGGCTTTGTATGAAGAACCGGATGTGGTGCCTCTCATTCCCCAGTTTCTGAAGGAAGAGGAGGAATTAAAAGGCGCCTCCAGGGGAAGCGCCTACCATAAGCTTCTGGAACTGTTGGATTTTTCTGCCCGGTATGATGAAAAGAGTCTGGCAGAGCAGATAGAGAAGCTTCGAGGGGAAGGAAAACTCTCCCCGGAGATGGCGGACTGTATTCGCGTAGAGGATATCCTTACTTTCTTAAACAGCGCAAGCGGCAGGCGAATGTCGCAGGCGGCAGTGAAAGGAAGGCTCTATAAAGAACAGCCTTTTGTGCTGGGTGTCGATGCGGCAGAGATTTATCCCGAAGAGTTCTTCCGCACAGAAACACAACCGGAAGAGCCTGAAAACCGCGGGAACGGGTGTCAGACAGAGACCATCCTTGTGCAGGGAATCATTGACGTCTATTTCGAGGAGGACGATGGACTGGTGGTATTGGATTATAAGACAGACCGGGTGAGATTGGGCAGGGAACTTAAAGACAAATACCAGGCACAGCTTCAGTACTATGCGCGGGCGCTGGAACAGCTTCTTGAGAAGCCGGTGAAAGAAAAGATTATCTATTCCTTTACGTTAAAGGAGGAAATTCAGGTATGAGGCTGTGGGGATGGTATTTTCTGGCAAGCAATCTCTTTGCCTTCTTACTTTTCGGGCTGGATAAGAGACGAGCGAAGAAAAGAGCGTGGCGGATACCGGAGAGGACGCTGCTCTTTGCGGCATTCATTGGCGGGGCGGCGGGGAGCCTTTTTGGTATGCTCCTGTTCCGCCACAAGATAAGAAAACCGTTGTTTTACCTGGGTGTGCCCACCCTTCTGATAATGCAGTGTGCTCTGTGCTATCTCTGCCTGGGGCGGTGAGGCGAGAGAGGCAGTACACTAGATTTTGGATGACAGTACACTAGCTTTTAGAGGGATTGACATACAATATTATACATTATATAATATTGAAAGGAAAAATTATCTGAGAAGGCAGGAAAGAGGGGGCAAAATCATGGCATTCAATACAGGAGCTGCGCTTTTGGACGCGGTTGTGCTGGCGGTCGTTTCCGGAGAAGCGGACGGCACATACGGATATAAAATTACGCAGGATGTGAGGAGCGTCATCGAAGTTTCGGAATCCACCCTTTACCCGGTGCTTCGCAGACTGCTGAAAGATGACTGCCTGGAAAGTTATGACCGGCAGTTCGACGGCAGGAACAGGAGATATTATAAGATTACGGAGCGCGGAAAAGAAAAGCTTCGTGCTTATAAGGAGGAATGGAAAGTCTATTCCGATAAGGTCAGCCACATTTTTGCAGGAGAGATTTGATAGGCGGCAGCTCATTCGTTTTATGTGTTGAATGGGCTGCTTTTTTTGCGGCAATACTTCTTAAGTGAAATACAGTTCAGATATGCAGCGTCTTTTTGCTGCGGATGAACTGTCATAAATAAGGAAAGAAGGAATTGCCATGTCTAAGAAAAAAGAAAAAAAGATTGATTTGAAAAACCTGGAGCCCCAGGAAAAATTAAAATATGAAGTGGCGGAAGAGTTAGGTCTTTTGGATAAAGTGCTTGAAGAAGGCTGGAAATCTCTGACATCCAAAGAGACGGGAAGAATCGGAGGACTGGTGACAAAGAAAAAGAAGTCTGCAAAATAGGAAGGGCTTGCGGGAAAATGCAAGTTCTTTACAAAAGATGTCATATCTGGTAAAATGTTACGACTGGGGAGAATGTTCATGGGTGAGAAGAATGAAGGATGGAATCAATATTTTTGATGTGACTATGCAGGGCTTTACCGCCAAGGAAGCGATGAAGCAGGCAATCGGGTATCTGGAGACAGATTCCTTAAATACCATAGAAATCGTGACAATGGACATGCTCATGAGGGAGCAGGAGAATCCGGCGTGGAAAGAGCAGATACAAGGGCTGGATATGGTGCTCCCCGGAGAACGGGAAATACTGGAAGCAGCCGGGATACAGGACAGGACCCTGATACGTGACACTGAGGGCAGAGTATTTCTGAAGATGTTCTTAAAATATCTGCAGAAGAACCGCAAGAAGGTCTTTCTGCTGGCGGACAGTGAGGAGGAAGCGGAGAACCTCGAAAGCGCCATACACCGCTATCACAGAGGAATCTTTGTGACAGGCTGCATAGCGCTCACTGCGGACAGCGGTCAGGAGGAACGCATCATCAATGAAATCAACGGGACGGAGACCGAGTGTCTTCTCTCCGCTCTTACTTCCCCCTGGCAGGAAGAATTTATCGCAAAGCAGAAAGCGCTGCTTGGCGCGAAGCTGTGGCTGGGATGCGGGACCGCGCTGGGGCAGAACTACCATGAGAAGCGGATGGGCGGGAAGCTGAAGCGCTTTTTTATGAAGAGAATGTTCCGCTACCGGGTGGAAAGACAGAAGAAAGAAAACTGAGAGAAAGCGGCTGTCTTCCAGTTTTTGGTGAACTTGTATATAGGCGAAAATGTGAAAAATTTGTAAAACTTATTGGGAAATGCCTAAAAAAAGTAGATTTACTCTTTCTTTTTTTGCTGTTTTGCATTAATATAGTATTTGTATATGTGTGCAGGCAATTTTGGGAGAGGGATAATTTTGTGAAATATGCACATGAATTAGGTGGACGAGTGGAGGAAAAAGAGTATGATTTCAAATCAGATACTTCAAAACACGATTGACGGACTGAAGGGCATTTCCAGGATAGATTTCTGTGTGCTTGACACAGAAGGAAAAGTGCTTGCCGCTACATTTGAAGGTGTGCAGAATTACGAGAGTTCAGTGCTGTCCTTTGTAGAGTCTCCCGCGGACAGCCAGGTGATTCAGGGATGTCAGTTTTTTAAGATTTTTGATGAGCAGCAGTTGGAATATGTACTTCTGGCGGACGGCGAGAGTGAAGATGTCTATATGGTGGGAAAAATTGCCGCTTTTCAGGTACAGAGCCTTTTGGTAGCATATAAAGAGCGCTTTGACAAAGATAATTTTATCAAAAATCTTTTGCTGGATAACCTGCTTTTGGTGGACATTTATAACCGGGCAAAAAAATTACATATTGACACAGAGGTAAAACGTGTTATCTTTATAATTGAGACATCACACGAAAAAGACAGCGCTGCGCTGGACAATGTCCGGAATCTTCTGGGCGGGAAATCGAAGGATTTCATCACCGCCGTGGATGAGAAGAATATCATCGTTGTGAAGGAACTGTCTGATAAGGACGGGAGCCGGGAGCTCGACAAGATGGCGAGAGACATGCTGGAGACGCTCAAGAACGAGGGAGGCGAAGAGCGCATCCATATCGCGTACGGGACTGTGGTCAATGACATCAAAGAGGTCTCCAAGTCCTACAAAGAGGCGAAGCTGGCTCTTGACGTCGGCAAGATTTTCTTCGATGAGAAAGACATTGTGGCGTACAGTACGCTGGGAATCGGGC
>OGQQ01002901.1_pt1 | contig 10462 bp, 9 predicted proteins | sample 1553281 | NCBI WGS metagenome assembly OGQQ01 (sample SAMEA2579937, study PRJEB22360) | human gut metagenome | biome: human gut; feature: human-associated habitat; material: faeces | place: Denmark | collected 2008/2010 | reverse complement strand
GGTCAAAAGCCGCGCTTCCGACCACGCTGCGGGGTCTCTTGTCTGTGATGCCAAACACCAGCTTACCGCCGCCATTGTTCGCCAAAGCGCAGCAGCACTTCGCCGCCTCTCCAAAGTCAAACCGATTTTTGGCTTCCTTGAATTGGACGTGTTCGCCCTCTTTGGCTTCCAGAAGCTCTTGGACAGTTTCTAAATATGGCATAGCGTTTCTCCTTTATGCAATAACACAATTATGTATCCAATAGTTCGCACATGCAATGCATTTCCAAACGTAATGCGCCTGGAGCGATTCCACAGCTATGTTCGGACAACGGTATATAATCCAACAGGTAGGAATCTCGGTTATCTTTTGAACCAGATATGTATTTTGATCTAATATTGATTCTAACATAAAATCATTGGGATTACAACCGAATTCAGGGTGGCGCAGGCTTCTGTGCGGATTCTATTGTATCGAGTTTCGCGCCAAAAGGAAAGCATCAGCCTCAAAAGCTTCCGGCACTGATGCAGCACCTTCCGCAAGCGTACCAATTACGCATTGTATCATCTGGTAAGCGGCCAACGGTATACCCCATGAGATTTGTGCAAATGCCGTCTGCACAAATTGCTCACCCGAACAGGTTTCTGCAAACCTCACATTTTATTGTTGTTTATTCTGAAATATCCGCTTGCTACGGATAAGGCGATAAAACGATTCAGGGACAATGATACTTCCCTATGGGGCTGGCGGAGTACCCGGCAGAGGTGAGATTCCTATGAGTTCGGTCAGCAGCTGAACGCCTGTTGATTTCCTTTTACGCATTTGGGGGATGAGATCGAGTTAAATGCGACCACCAAAGCACAGGACTCCGCTTCCTGTGTTTTGGTGGATCAAGCGATCCAAATCTAATAAGAAGGAGGAAAAGCGAAATGCCAAACTGTAAAACCATAGCGATATGCAACCAAAAAGGCGGCACAGGCAAAACGACCACAACGGTCAATTGGGGTGTCGGTCTTGCACGACTCGGTAAGAAGGTACTCCTTGTAGATGCTGACTCGCAGGGCGACCTTACTACCTGCCTCGGTTGGCAGGACACGGACAGCTTGCAGCAGACCCTTTCCAATAAGCTATCAGCGGTAATGCGGGAAGAACAGCAAGACCCGTTTGCCGGCATTCTCAGCCACGAGGAAAAGGTTGACCTTGTTCCGTCAAACCTTGACCTTTCAGCGTTGGAGATGAGCCTTGTGACTGCAATGAGCAGAGAGAGCGTGATGAAAAACTATCTCAGCCAAGTGAAGGACAGATACGACTATGTACTGATAGATTGTATGCCGTCCCTTGGTATGATAACGCTCAATGCTCTGACTGCGGCAGACAGCGTAATTATTCCCGTGCAGGCACAGTATCTCCCCGCAAAAGGTATGACGCAGCTTTTATCGACGATTGCCAAGGTGAAGAAGCACACCAATCGGAACCTGACAATCGATGGTATTCTGCTCACGCTTGTAGACGGTAGAACCAATCTTGCCAAAAGTACGGTAGAAGCGCTGCGAGAGAACTTCGGTTGTCGGATCAGGATATACCGGACGACCATTCCCATTGCAGTAAAAGCCGCCGAGGTTTCATCTAAAGGGAAAAGCATATACGCCTATGAGCCGAGCAGCACCGTGTCTAAGGCTTACACGGATTTTACGAAGGAGGTGTTAGCCGATGGCAGGCAGAAAGAGCGACTTCACGCTTCCCACGAACACGCTCGATGAGCTGTTCTCTACGCAAGAGGAACGGGATGATGCCAAGCTCAGTAAAATCCGAGATATTCCCCTTGAGCTGATCGACGATTTTCCCGACCACCCATTTAAGGTACGGGACGATGAGGATATGATACAGCTTGTGGAGAGCGTCAAGGAGCGAGGAGTCATTACTCCGGCTACCGTGCGTCAGAAAGAGGACGGTAGGTATGAACTGATTTCCGGTCACAGGCGAAAGCGAGCTTGTGAACTTGCCGGGTTTGAAGCACTTCGCTGCGAGGTCGTAGACCTTGACCGTGACGCCGCCACCGTCCTTATGGTGGAAAGCAATTACCAGCGGTCGCAGATACTGCCCAGCGAAAAAGCCTTTGCCTATAAGATGAGGCTGGAAGCGATGAACCGACAGGGACAGCGAACAGATTTAACTTCGTCGCCACTGGCGACGAAGTTATCACAAGGTCGTTCTGATGTGGAACTCGGTGAACAAGTTGGCGAAAGTAAAGACCAAGTTCGCCGGTATATCCGTCTGACAAACCTTGTGCCGGAGCTTCTTGACCTTGTGGACGAGGGCAAAATCAAGATGCGTCCTGCGGTGGAGCTTTCCTATTTGGACGAGGGTAATCAGCGGGCGGTGGTTGATGAAATCGACCTGAACCAAGCCACACCTTCCCACGCACAGACCATTCGGATGCGCCAGTTCTTCACGGACGGCAAGCTCACGCCGGAGGTGGTGTCCGCCATTATGAGCGAGGAAAAACCAAATCAACGGGAGAAGATCGTCCTGCGTGGGGACAAGGTGCGAAGTCTGATTCCGAAGAATGTCCCCGTAAGCCAAACGGAGGATTATGTGGTCAAAGCACTGGAGCATTACAGCCGCTTTCTTCGTCAGCGGGCAGAGCGTGACAGCCGATAGAAACACGGAGTATGTTTCCTGCCGTCCCCTTCCTCACACTCCAACCCCTGAGAACTACCAGACTATCCGAAATAAACTATCTCCTGATTTATCTCTATCGCTCTAAGCTAAATCTATCTAAGAGCAAACGGAGTTCGCACAATTCGGAAAACTGCGTTTTGGCGGTATAATGAAAAGTTGCGCTTCAAAACGCATCTTTGTCGGAGCAGTTCTCATCGGGTAGAATGTAGTCGAAGGGAGTGAAGCGTATGAAATCCAAAATCGCAGTTCTTTTTCTCATTGTCCTTTTGTGTCTGACTACGGGATGCAACAACGCCTCGCATATTGCAGAAACGCCTGACCCTATTCCTTCTTCGGACAGTAACATCGTCCCCAGTGAATCAGAATCGGCTCAGGCAGAAAAGAAAACGGAGGCTGATCGTCCCCAAAGCACAGAATCGCAAACGGATAGCCGTGCCGCAGAGTTCCCGGCAAGCGGATCGGAAAGTGACACCCAAACAACAGAGGTTCCCGATCAGGCTGACCACAGCACGGCAGTGCTGCCACAGCCGAGCGAACCTGAAAAGAAAATAGACGAGTCCGAACGCCGACCGGAAACCGCTGCCCCGACAGAAAAAGAGCAGCCCACACCTCCGGCAACTGAGGAATCGACGCCACCGGAACCGCCGAAAGAAGAACTGACTGAGCCGGTCTTTGACATTGACTACTGGATCAGCTTTGCCAAGAGCTACGCTGAGAGCATCGGACTTGCGCTTGACAGCGGAGCCGTGTATTGCTGGGATAACCCCATCGCCGCAGGTGTAAAATGCAAATACACCGAACGGGATATTCGTGGCTATCTCGACCGATATGCCAAGGACGGCGACATCACCGATGTGTGGATTTGGTATGAGCAGACCGGAAGCGGCTCTTATGAAATCTACATCGGCTACGCATAACAACAAAACACATTTCACCCGAAACGCATCGTCATTGTACGGTGCGTTTTTTATTTCCAAGGAGGTAATCAACACAATGAAAAAGAACCTTTTCAAGCGAGGAATGGCGGGACTGCTTTCCCTCGTGATGTGCCTGACAGCCCTTGTGGGGATCGGCACAACTACTGCCTATGCCGCAGGAGAAAGAGCAGAGGTCTACCTTGTTTCTTTTCCGAGAAGCGGCGATGCTAATATTGATTACAGCGGTACTTGGGGACCCCCAATCTCCGGTATATGAACGGCTGGCATTCCGGTGCGTCCAAGTACACTACCATTCGAGCAATGCACTCGTATGACGGTAACATCTGTTACTGCATTGAGCCGGGAGTGCAGCAGGATACCGGCGACACTTATACCAGTAAGGACGAAACCTTTTGGGACAACCTGCCCTCAGACATCAACAGCACCATTTCCCCCTATGATATGAAGCTGTTCATCGGGCGTATTATGCAGTACGGTTACACGGGACCCATCAGCACCTCGTGGCGTTCACAGAACCCTGCTGATGCCGCAACGCTGGCGGAAGCTATGGCAACACAGGTTCTCATTTGGGAAACCGTTGTCGGTGAGCGTGACGAGGACTTCGATTATGTAAGCCCCGGTAGCTACGATGCTGTTAAGGGCGTTATCAGCACCGCCCACCCGCTGTACGACCTGTTTTGCGATTACTATGACAGCATTGAAGCAAGCGTTCAGCGTCACTCTGCCATCCCCAGCTTTATGTCCAAAAACCCGAACAGAGCGCAGAGCGTGGAACTGGAATGGGACGGTAGCGGTTACACCGCTACCCTGACAGACCACAACCGAGTGCTTTCCGATTACAACTTTTCCGCTAATGAGGATGGCATTTCATTCAGCGTCAGCGGAAACCAGCTTGTTATCACAGCAACGGATGCTCCTTCTGACAGCGTAAGAATTACCGCCAATAGGGTCGGGTCAACCCGCCGAGGTATCATCACCTGGACGGACGGAACATTCAATCAAGGAAGCGGCAAGCAGGATGTTATCACCTACGCACAGTCGGTCAGTGACCCCGTGCAGGCGTTCCTCAATCTGAAAGTGTCCTACGGTTCTGCCAAGATCGTCAAGACCTCGGAGGACGGCAAGGTAGATAACCTTACTTTTACTGTTACCGGCAATGGAGTTAATCAGACCGTCAAGACCAACTCCAAGGGCGAGATTCAGATCGACAACCTGATGCCCGGCGTTTACACCGTGACCGAGATGGATTACGACAAGTATGAGCCGCAGGAGTCCCGCCGTGTGACGGTGGTTTCCGGTCAGGTGTCTACCGTGACCTTCAACAACAAGCTCAAGCGTGGAGATTTGCAGATCGTGAAGTCCTCGGAGGACAATCTCAACGAGGGCGTGACCTTCCACCTTTACGGCACTTCACTCTCCGGCATTGCCGTAGACGAGTATGCCGCAACCGATGCAAACGGCGTGGCGACCTTTGAAGATGTCCCTATCTCCGGTTCCACACCTTTTACCGTGGAGGAAGTGGACACTGCTGTTCGCTATGTTGTTCCCGAAGCGCAGTCTGCGCCTATCAACTGGAATGAGGTCACGAACCGCAGCTTCCTCAATATTTTGAAGAAGTTTTCCGTGACCGTTACCAAGAGCGATGCTGAAACCGGCACGGCGCAGGGTGATGCTTCTCTTGCTGGTGCTGTTTACGGCATCTATAAGGGCGAAACCCTTGTGGATACCTACACCACCGACAAAAACGGGCAGTTCGTTACCAAGGAATATATCTGCGATAACGACTGGACGGTGAGAGAAATCACTCCCTCTGAGGGTTATCTGCTTGATACCACCGTCCATAAGGTCGGTGCAGAGCCGCAGCTTTATACCGTGGAACATAATCAGACGGCAAATGAAGTGACCGAGCAGGTCGCAAAGGGCAATATCGCCATCATCAAGCACACCGATAACGGTGATACGCAGATCGAAACACCCGAAAATGGTGCCGAGTTTGCGGTGTATCTGAAAGCCGCTGGCAGCTACGAGGTTGCCGAGGATACCGAGCGTGATTATCTCACCTGTGATGAAAACGGCTTTGCCCAGACCAAGGATATGCCTTACGGCATCTACACCGTCCATCAGGTTTCCGGCTGGGAAGGCAGCGAGCTGATGCCCGACTTTGATGTGTTCATCTCGCAGAATGGGGCGACTTATCGCTACCTTATCAACAATGCACCCTTTAACAGCTTCATCAAGATCGTGAAGCAGGACGCAGAAACCGGCAAGACCATTCCTTACGCCGGTGCGGGATTTAAGATTTATGACCCGGACGGTAATCCCGTAACAATGACCTTCACTTACCCGACGCCCACCACCATTGATGTGTTCTACACCAATGCAGAAGGTTCTCTTGTTACGCCGGAAAAGCTGCCCTTTGGAAAGGGATACTCTATTGTCGAGGTACAGGCTCCCTACGGCTATGTCCTCGATGAAACGCCCGTGTACTTCGATGTCACGGAGGATAATTCCACAGAAGAAAGCGGGGTTACGGTAGTAAAAGTGGATAAGCCCAATATGGCACAGAAAGGCACCATCACCGTGGAAAAAACCGGCGAGGTGTTCTTCGGCGTTTCCGTCATCGGCGGCGTAGATGAAAGCGGAAACGAACTGCCCACCATCTATCAGCCGCAGTATGAAAAGCGTGGACTTCCCGGTGCGGTCTATGAGATCATCGCCGCAGAGGATATTATCACGCAGGACGGCACTGTCCGAAATCAGAAGGGTGAGGTCGTGGACACCGTTACAACCGATGCAACCGGCACAGCCGTGAGCCGTGAACTCTATCTCGGCAAATACGAGGTGCGTGAGATCACAGCACCCCACGGGATGGTGCTAAACCCGGAACCTCACTGCGTCGAGCTTGTTTACGCCGGTCAGAATGTTGCCGTAACGGAAACGGCGACTTCGTTCGAGAACGAGCGTCAGAAGGTGGAAATCAGCCTTGTAAAGTCCATCGAGCAGAATGAGCGCTTCGGCATCGGCAATAATGGTGAAATGAAGAACATTTCCTTTGGACTGTTTGCCGCCGAGGAGATCGTATCTGCCAGCGGTACTTCCATTCCCGCAAACGGTCTGATCGAGATCATCTCTCTGAACGAGGACGGAACGGCAACGGTCAAGACCGACCTTCCTCTCGGAAGTTATTATGTGCAGGAGCTTGCCACAGACAGTCACTACAAGCTCTCCGATACCAAGTATCCCGTAACCTTTGCGTATGTCGGTCAGGATACGGCAGTTGTAAAGATTGCCGCTAACGACGGCAAGGCAATCGAAAATGATCTGATCTACGGTTCGGTTTCCGGCAAGAAGGTCGATGAAAACGGCAGTGCTCTCGGCGGTGCGCTGATCGGACTGTTCCGCACGGATAACGGCGAGTTTACAAAGGAAAACGCTCTGATGACTACCGCTTCTGCTGAAGATGGTAGTTTTTCTTTTGAGAGCATCCCTTACGGCACTTGGTATGTCCGTGAGATCGAACAGCCCGCCGGCTTCGTGCTGGATGACACCATCTATCCCGTGACCATCGGCGCAGACGGTCAGGTCGTGGAGATCGAAATCGTCAATGCGTATGTCCGTGGAAACATCCATCTGACCAAGGTGGATTCCGAATATCCTGACAATAAGCTAACCGGAGCGACCTTTGAGGTCTATAAGGACAGTAACGCAAACGGCAAGCTGGACGACGGTGATGAACTGCTTGGCACACTGACCGAAAAGGAAATCGGTGAATACGGTATGAATGACCTGTTCTATGGTCGCTACTTCGTCAAGGAAACCAAAGCGCCGGAGGGGTTTGTCCTTGATACCGGCGTGTATGAAGTGATGATCGACACTAACGGCAAGATCTACGAGGTGGAGAACAAGGCAGGCGTCGGCTTCATCAATGATGCAATGCGTGGCAACCTGAAAATTGTCAAGACCTCCTCTGACGGCAAGGTCAAGGGCTTCGCTTTCCGCATTACCGGTGCAAATGGCTATGACATTATCCTTGAAACCAACGACAAGGGTGAGATCTTCATTGACGGGCTTCGCATCGGGGACTACACCATTTCCGAGGTGAGCAACTCGGCTTCTTCGATGTATGTCATCCCTGCTGATAAGAAGGCAACGGTCAAGCTCGGCTCCACTACCATTGTGGAGATGCACAATGTTCTGCGTGATACGCCTAAGACCGGCGATACTACCAATCTGCCGCTGCTCTATGCCCTTGCGGGACTGTCCGCCGTCGGCATCGCTGTGTGCGGCGTTATCGGCTTCAAGAAAAAGAAAAAGGAGGATCGTAACTAATGGAACCTAAAACCATCGTGGCTATCGTACTGGTAGCTTTTATCATCGGCGGCTTTATCTTCTTGCAGGTCAGAAAGAAAAACAAGAAGTGAGCTGATTATCCAAGGGGCGGAGCAAAAACTCCGCCCCTTTTCTACTACCCGAAGGAGGAATTCAATGAATCAACAGAAAACTGTGGAAAGCCGTGTGCTTTCTATCTTAAAGGACTGCCCGAGAGCAAGGTTCGACGATATGATCCTTGTTATGCACTACTACAATCGCTATGCGACTTATCTCAGAGCCGGTGAACTGCCTCTCAATGACCTTGCGTTCAACTACAAAAGCTACGGACTGCCGTGTTTTGAAACCATCCGCAGGGCAAGGCAGCGTGTGCAGTCACTTTTTCCGGATTACTCCCGCAACGCCGAGCAGGATGATATGGTTATCATCATCGGCATTCTCTGAGGTAACGGTTATGGAAAATGAAAAAAGAATGGTCGGTGATTACACCGTCCTCTGTGCCGTGAATATCGGCTCCCGTGAAATCATCCTTGCTGAGAATGAGCAGAGTGCCAATGGAGAACGCTTCCTCTGCTGCTACGGAGAGCGAAACGACATATTCGAGAAGTTTACCGAGTGTGCCGTTGGTGACGACTATATTGATGCGGCACTGTTCTTTGCAGAGCGTATCAAGAAAGATGCCGAGCAGTTTCGGGCAGAGGTTGAAAAGCTGGATATTCCCGTGACGGTTATCACCGAGGAGGACTGCATCCCCGACCACTATAAGAACGACATCAACGGCAAAATCATCGCCATCAACCCGGCAATCCTCAAGCCGGAGTATCAAAGAGCAGATCGACAGCTTTTCCTTGTGACCGGTGGCTTCGGCGCTTCAGCAAATGCCCGTGGCAGCGCCGTATTTTGCAAAAATCTCTATGACGGCAAGAATACTCGTTATGAGCGTATGGATATGCTGGGTGAAATTAAGCCGGAGCGTATGCCTGATTGGGCAAAAGAAAAAGCGGCTGCTTTTAGCCGCACAATTCAAGGAAAAGACCGCGAGCGATAAGGAGGCAGATTTCTATGGCAACAAAGAAAACCGCAGCCGAACAGGGCTTGCAGCAAAAAATGAAGGTGCTGGCAAAGCTCTTTGACGCAGGCTGTAAAACCGAAAAGGATTTGAAGGCGCTGACCCTGCCGACGATCCTGAAAATTCCCGATGTGACCGTGCCGGATATGACGGTCATCACCGAGCTTCAGGAGCAGGTCGCAAAGAATCATCTTTTCTCATACTTGGGAGGTGGAACAGATGAGCCAAGCGACACGACCGAATGACCGCCACATCATTTGGAGCAACCAAAACCTTGATGTGGATGACTGGCGAGAGGATTACAAGGAGTTCCTTGAAGCCAACGAGCTGGACGACGACCCGAATGATGAGCAGGCACTCTATGAGTGGATGGAAGAAACCAATTACGACTACCTCTCCGATGAGCGAGTCAACCTGAATGTTCAGCTTTCCCAGCCGATCATTGTCATTGGCGACATCGGCAGATGGAACGGCAGAGTGATGGGCTACAAGGACATCCCCTCCGGCAACATCCGAGATTGCCTGTATGCCGACACTGACTATACCGAATGGTATGTAGATAAATACGGCGATCTTCGTGCCGATGCTACTCACCACGACGGCACAAATCACTATCTCTACCGTGTGTTCAAAGACGGTGTTTCCGAAACACAGATGGAGAACCTGAGAGATAAAATCTATCACGGCAAAGCCACACGAGCCGATATTACCCGGCTGACCCGGCGACTTGGGGATGAGATCGCCGCCGTTTACGGCTTTGACATCCCGAAACAACGAACACCGCAAGAAAGGGGTGCAAGATAATGACAGATTTCACACTGCGACCGCTGACCGTTCCCGAACGCAAATACACCTACGCTCAAAGCTCGCAGCTTCAAGGGCAGACAGGCAATATCGGTTATCTGCGTGGGGACTTCGGCTCAAGCGGCGATCAGTTTTATACCACTTGGTTTGATACCCGACCGCAATGGAAAAGCGATGAGTTCAAGCGGGACTTGGACGATATAATCAACGCCCTGCGCTCCGAGGAGTATGGACTGCTTCAAAGCCGTTCTCAGATGGTGCGTTATGGGCGTGAGAACAAGGAAAGCGAAATGCAGGGTGCTTATACCACTGAGTTTGGCTTCCGAGCAGATACCGAGAAATATGCGTTCGTGCTTCGCTGTAATCCAACGAGGGGCGACTATAACTTCTACTGCCTCTGCTATGTAAAGGAATGGCTGGACAAGCACATCGAAGAAGCCAACCGGGATATTCGCTTTATTGACAGCCACTATAAGGAGCTGTTCCGTATCCCGGACGGAGAGCGCATCATTGTGACCGACCGTGACGGTAAGACGGAAAGCTATCCCTGCCGGTATATTGATAGCTATCACACAGAGGTCGGACGCAATCTCTTTCACATTTGCGAGTTTGCCGAGCGTATGGAGCAAGGCGGCTGTACCTACGCTCCAATGGAGCCGC
>OGQQ01002899.1_pt1 | contig 10470 bp, 6 predicted proteins | sample 1553281 | NCBI WGS metagenome assembly OGQQ01 (sample SAMEA2579937, study PRJEB22360) | human gut metagenome | biome: human gut; feature: human-associated habitat; material: faeces | place: Denmark | collected 2008/2010 | reverse complement strand
ATTAGTGGCAGTCATTGGCGTTGGTCTTATTCATCAGAAAAAGGTGGAAGCAGCCTGGTATAAAATGACCTCCCTTATTGGGCGGATTTTAGGAATTGAGAAGGGCACAGATGAATATGTGAAAGCAATCCAAAAGACAATTGAAAAAAATGGGATTGCGGTTTCTTTGGAGGAGGTTGCTGCGGATGAAAAAAGTCTCTGGGTTGCATATTCTCTGACAGACGAAAATGACGAAAATGATATTTCCATGAACAGTGTCCAGGCAGCCGTTGATGGGGAGGCATTAGCGTTAGAAAGGCAATATGCGCTTAATAACAGCACAGGATCAGAAAAAACAGCTTCTAAATACTTTGTAGCGAAGTTTAATCGAAGTAAAGCTGATCGTTCCCAGAAATTTGAAATTGAAATAGGAACGTTTCAAAATGAAAATGGGCAGGTTGAAGAGAAGGATGCGTATGAATTTTCATTTACAGCAGATCCAGAAGTTTTGGAAGCGGATACAAAGGAGATTGACATTCAAACCTCCATACCAATTGAGAAAAATCAGACGTTTTTGCTTTCAGAAATGAAATATAATATTTTCGGGTGTACCATTTCTGGATCATATTCCGATATGACAAATGAAGATGAATTCTGGCTTCGCGGGAAGGATGATTTAGGAAATGAATATGTTTTTGATCTCACTTCCTATGAAAAACCGAATTTGATCTTTGAATTAGAAAATCTTGAAATTCCAAATCATGCAAAACAATTAACTTTGCAGCTTTATCATTTTTCAGGAACTGCAGGAGAAATCGTTTCCTACGAACAGAAGGAATCGGAAGATGCATATATAGAAGAAATCGGAACCGTATATGGCGAAAACCAGGCACCGGAAGATCTGGCGGTTCCGGTAGGTGAGAGTATTACGGTTGATTTAAAAAAGTAAATTGGGCACATTTTTGCGGACGAATCACAAGAAACCTCTGTATTGACCGCCTGCGGAAAAAGCGGAAGCATTGAGAAATCAGTGGTTCCGTTTTTTCCGCAGGGGCGATTTTATACCAAAAATCATTTTGTAATTTACATGCCACTTTGCGGTAGATTTCACTTGAATTCGGGTATTGTAGGCTGGTATGAGAAAATTGTAAATACATGGACAGTTTTGGTTTATGTTATAATATCTCAAACTTTGATTCTAAAGTTCACTTCAAGGTACATTCTGTGCCATTTGCATACTCAAGGGGAAGAGGAAGCGTAAAGGGAAAAGAAAAATATAATGCCGTGGCAGAAGTACGCGGCGGTTAAACACGGAGGAAGATATGTGCGGTATCTGTGGATTTACCGGTCACAGGAATGACCAGAAGGCTGTGATCGAGAGAATGATGAAATCCATTGAACATAGAGGGCCAGACAGTGAAGGCTCTTTTTGTGGTGGCGAGATTACCCTTGGGTTTAGAAGGCTCAGTATTATTGACCTGGAGGATGGACAGCAGCCAATGGAAAGTGCAGATGGGAATCTGCAGATTGTTTTTAACGGAGAGATTTATGATTATAAAGAACTGCGGGCCGAATTAGAGGCAGCTGGCATTTCTTTTCGCACCCATTCAGATACGGAAGTGCTGGTGAATACCATTCAGAAGTACGGGGAAAAGGCCTTGGACAAGCTGCGGGGAATGTTCGGATTTGCTGTGTGGAATGAGAAGGAGCAGACTTTGATGCTGGCAAGGGACTTCTTTGGAATCAAGCCGGTGTATTATGCGCAGATCGACGGGCATTTCGTATTTGCATCTGAGATCAAGAGCATTCTGGCGTTTCCAGGGTATAAGAGAGAAGTGAACAGACTGGCGTTGGAGCAGTATCTGTCCTTTCAATATTCAGCACTGGAAGAGACCTTTTTTAAAGGAATTTATAAGCTGATGCCGGGGCATGTGCTTATTTATAGAGATGGAAAATATGAAATAAAATCGTATTTTAAAGCCAGACTTACACTCGGTCAATGGGAAGAAAGTCAAGAGAATTCAAATGTTGGGACTCGCAGGGATGAAAATGTCAATGAGTTAAAAGAAAACAATCCAGACATGCAGCCGCTTCAGGCCAGGCTTGAAACCATCCTGGACGATTCCGTAAAGCACCACATGTTAAGCGATGTGGAGGTTGGCGCATTTCTGTCCGGCGGTGTGGATTCTGGCTATTTGGCAGCAGCTTCCGGAGCAGACCAGGCCTTTACTGTAGGCTTTGACGAAGGCAATCGCTACAATGAGGTGGAAAAAGCTGCCCAGGTTGCGAAAGCAGCAGGCCTTAGGCACCATGTAAAAATCATTTCCAAAGAAGAATTCTGGAATTCCCTTCCAGACGTCATGTACCATATGGATGAACCTTCAGGAGATGCATCCGCAGTTGCCCTTTATTTTCTGGCACAGGAAGCTGCGAAGCATGTGAAAGTAGTGCTTTCCGGCGAGGGCGCGGATGAGCTTTTCGGTGGATATAACATTTACCGGGAGCCGGAAGCTCTGAAAATGGTTGGCTGGATCCCATTTGGAATCAGAAGGGCTGTGGGCCGGCTGGCAGCGAAACTGCCAGATGTGAAAGACAGGGACTTCCTGATACGCGCAGGAAAGAAAGTAGAAGAACGATTTATCGGAAATGCATATATTTATGGTGAAAAAGAGAAAAATCAGATTTTAAAAGGAGGCGTGACAGGGCAGACAACCCAGGAATTCCTGAAGCCGTTTTATAAAGAAATTGAAAATGACCGTTTCCTTGAAAAGACAGACAGAACTAAGCACACACATAAAGTGTGCCGTATAGAAAAGAAAAGTGGAAGGGATGGATTGGGGAAATCTCACCTTCAGGATATGGAGAAAATGCAGTCCGTAGACCTCAATTACTGGCTTCCCGGCGATATCCTCCAGAAAGCGGACAAGATGAGTATGGCTCATTCCCTGGAAGTGCGGGTGCCGTTTCTGGACAAGGATGTATGGACGCTTGCAGCTGGGCTGCCTAAGGAAGCTAAGATTGCTGATGGTACAACGAAGGATATTTTCCGAAAGGCGGTCTCGAAGTATATCCCTCAGGATACTGACGGAAGGAAGAAGCTGGGATTTCCAATCCCCATCCGTGTGTGGCTGCGCCAGGACGACTGGTATCAGATGGTGAAAGAATTGTTCACATCAAAAGAAGCTGAAGAATTTTTCCATACAGAAAAATTGCTCCAGCTTCTGAGAGAACATAAAGAAGGGAAAAAGGACAACAGCCGCAAGATCTGGACAGTTCTTGCTTTCCTGATCTGGCATCATACATTTTTTTACAAGGAAAGTTCTGAACGTCAGCTGCAAAGTAACTGACTTTCCTATATGGTGATGTCGCCAGAGGTCCCCTGTCCGTTTAGAAATCCTTCCGCTCTGCTTTTCTGGACTTTTTCACAGAATACATTTTCTCATCTGCCAGATTGATATAATCATTCAAGGGCAGATCCGGATCATCGGCAATTACCCATCCGATGCTTGCCTCAATGGGGAAGCCCATACGGCTATTGGCAGAAAACACTTCCAGAGAATCCAGAAGGGTATGAGCCAGCTCCTGTATTTTCTGTTTATTATAATCAGGAATCACGCATACGAATTCATCTCCTCCATAGCGTATGGAAACGGACTCTGCCGGACAGTGCTGCCGCAGGACGGAAGCAATGCTGCTGATAGCAAGATTTCCCATATCATGCCCAAAGGTGTCATTGATATATTTCAGGTGATCTGCATCCACAAACATGATTCCAACTGGCTGATTTTCCTGCATGCACTGATGGAAAAGAGGCATGGCAAGCTTCTCGTAAGCCATCCGGTTGTAGAGCCCGGTGAGAGAATCATGGATGTAAAGCTGAGAAAGCTGTTTATTCATTTTACGCAGGGTAAGTCTTGCATACAGGGCTTCCATGGAAGTCTGGAGTGCATTTAAGGTTTCGAACAGGAACTGATGCTCCAGAAGATAATCACAATTGGTGATGATCAGAAATCCAATCTCCCGTTCACGAAAATGCAGAGGACAGAACTGGTAAATATTTTGTCCTTTGGTAGCTTCTGTCTGTGGAAGTGAAAGAATTTCTTTCAGATTAAGCTGAAGCCGGTTCGTACCATCCAGGGGCGGGTAAACCAGTGCCATCTCCTCCGGGTATCCTTCTGTCTGATAAGTATCCTCCGGAAGCTCAGGCAGTGCATCTATATTTTCGCTCATAAAGATATCCGGGTTCAAAAACAGATAAATATTTCCGCAACCATGCTTTGTCAGCCAGTTCTGCATACGTCCTGCAAGCTCTGTGTATCCTGTACAGTCCAGGAGAACACGGTTCAGATCCATCATCCAGTTTTGCATATCGCTCTGGCGTGCTTCTGCAACGATGCGATTGATTACATACTCTCCACGGTCAGGTGGATTCTGGGAAACACAGCCGCAGCTTTCCTGAAAAACGTAGGTGAAAGGTGCGTATATATAAGTTTCCTCTGCATTTCCATTCCAGATTTTTTCCAGCATTAAAAGGGTATTTTCCATGATATCGGCTTTGGAGAAGCCTACTGTGGTAATTCTGGGCTCATAATAGGAAGCCTTGTCTTCGTTGTCAAAACCGGTTACCAGAAAATCCCCGGGAATAGAATATCCTGCTTCTTTGGCGGCCAGACAGACGCCTACAGCTGTATTGTCGTTGACACATACAAAGGCATCTGGAAGCAGGTTTTTCTTTTTAAATGTAGAAAATGCCTGGATTCCGGTTTCAATTTCATAATTATGATGGATCACGCGCTGCTCATCGAAAGGAATTCCATGGCGAAGAAGGGCATCCCTGTAAGCTTTGAAGCGGAGCTGATTTTCCCTGTTAAATTCTGGTCCGCCGATGAAGTTTAAGGTACGGCATCCGTGCTCTGTGATCAGGTGCTCAACAATCCGGGTAATGGCTTCGTAATTGTCAATTCCGGAATGGTACAGCCCTGGAATCTGCTCAAGAAGGGAAATTGCTGGGATGTCGCTGAGCTTCGTACGTTCAATTATCTCTGCAATCAGGTCTGGCTGGGACACGGTGGCAAGATCCAGAAGGATGCCGTCAAATTCTGAAAAATCCGGAAGCCGTGCAATGTTATATTCTCCTGCATTATGCTTCTCATCCATACTGAAATTCCCAAAGCTCTGAAAAATATATAAATCCATATCTGACTGGTGGGCAGCCATGTAATTTCGATATCCCTGAATCCAGGTATAGGTTACATAACGTCCCCAGCCATCTGTAATAAGTGCTATTTTTTTCATGCAAAAATCTCCCGAATAACAGATTTCACAATGTTGTGAAAAACTATAAACATTGTGAATATTATATCGAATTTTTTATGGAAACGCCACATTTTCTGTGAAAAAATATATGAAAAAATTTAGAAGAAAAATTTGGTAAAGGTGATTTTTTACAAAATAATTTTCGAAAAAGCGAAAACACAGATGCTGAGAATTATTCTCAATTACCCTCCTTTTCATAACCAGATAAAAGAGGTATGATAAACACAAGTTAGCACGAACTAACAAAAACAGAATAATGAACGCTTGTAATTGTTTTTTATGAAAAATGTTCATGAACGATAATGGTTTACAGGGAGGAAAAGAGATGTTTCTTGAAATTAAAGGCTTGAAGAAAGGCTTCGGCTCTGGAGACAGCTGGACGGAGGTACTGCGTGGAATTGATTTTTCTGTGGAAAAAGGGGAGTTCTGCGTGCTTCTTGGACCGTCTGGTTCTGGAAAATCCACACTTTTGAATATTATCGCAGGTCTTCTGGAACCGACATCCGGTGAAGTTATCGTAGATGGACACAAAGTTGAAGGTACAGGCGTGGATCGAGGCGTTGTCTTCCAGCAGTATGCACTGTTCCCTTGGCTGACAGTTAAGAAAAATGTTCAGTTTGGTCTGAAACTTCAGGGCAAGTCCCAGGCGGAAATGGATGACATCGCTGAGAAGTATATCAAGATGGTAGGTCTTGAGAAGTTTATAGATTCTTATCCGAAGGAATTATCCGGTGGTATGAAACAGCGTGTTATGATCGCGATCGCTCTGGTAGGAAGCCCGAGCATCGTTATTGCCGATGAGCCGACTACTTCTTTGGATGTTACAATTGAAGCGCAGATTCTTGATGTACTGAAAAATCTTCAGAAAACACTTGGGACATCTATTATCCTGATCACACATGACCTTGGTGTTATCGCAAAGCTTTGCGACCGTGTACTGGTTATGTATGGAGGAAAGATCGTAGAACGTGGATCTGTAGATGAGATTTTCTATGATACAGCACATCCTTACACAAAAGGACTTATGCATTCAATTGCCAAACTGGATACAGCAAAAGGCCACAAATTGCAGCCAATCGAAGGAACACCTCCGGATCTGTTTGCACCTCCGAAAGGATGTCCGTTCGCAGCAAGATGTGAATACTGCATGGAAATCTGTAAAGATATGCCGCCACAGACTTATGAGCTTTCAAAAGAACATGAAACCTGTTGCTGGCTGCAGCATGAATATGCACCGGATACAGACATGAGAAGAAAAGTAACTGAGAAAGGAGAGGTGTAAAATGAAAAATACAGAAAAAAAACAGCCTCTCGTACAGGTGAAAAACTTATGTAAATATTTTGAAATCAGCCGTAAAGAAACCTTAAAAGCGGTTGATGATCTTACATTTGATATTTATAAAGGTGAGACAGTCAGCCTGGTAGGTGAGTCCGGCTGTGGTAAATCTACAACAGGACGTACCATGATCAAGTTATACAATCCGACTTCGGGAAATGTATATTATGATGGAAAAGATATTTTCAAATACAATCATGCAGAGCAGAAAGAATTCTGTAAGAAGGTACAGATGATTTTCCAGAACCCGTATTCATCACTGAACCCACGTATGACTGTTAAGGATATCGTTGGAGAAGGTCTGAAACAACATGGAATGTCAACAAAGGATGCAGATGCAAAAGTAGAGCAGCTGCTTGCTACAGTTGGTCTTAATAAAGATCATATGTCACGTTTCCCACACGAATTCTCAGGTGGACAGAGACAGCGTATCGGTATCGCACGTGCTCTTTCTGTTGATCCGGAATTCATCATCTGTGATGAGCCGATTTCAGCTCTTGATGTGTCTATCCAGGCACAGGTTATCAATATGCTGAAAGAACTGCAGGAAGAAAGAGGACTGACTTACCTGTTTATCGCGCATGACCTTAGTGTCGTAAAATATATTTCTGACCGTGTAGTTGTTATGTACCTCGGAACAATGGTCGAGACTGCTGAGACAGATGAACTTTATGCTCATCCGATGCATCCATATACACAGGCACTGCTTTCTGCAATCCCGGAAGCAGATCCGAATAAAGCAAAAGCGAACCAGCGTATTCCGATCAAGGGTGAGATCCCAAGCCCGATCAATCCGAAGAACTGCTGTCGTTTCGCTGAGAGATGTCAGCATGCGACAGAACGCTGCTTTAAGGAAATGCCGCAGATGAAAGAGATTGCTCCTGGACATAAGGTGGCATGCCATCTTGTAGAAGATAAATAAAAAGTAGTAATATAATAAAGAAGGCGAAGGACTTAAGAAGAGTTCTTCGTTTTCTTTTTGTTTTATGAGAAATTCCGATGGAACTTTCTGTGAAAAAACACTATATGCCTTGGCAGATTAAAAAATTTTCAGAAGAATTGTGCAGAATCACAAAATACGGATTGACACGAAAATATTGACAATATAAGGTAAAAACGATATTATATAGAGATGTAATTGTAATTAAAGTGTCATATCGTGTAATAGTTATGTAACAAATGAAAGTGAGTGTATATGGAACAGAGAAAATCAGCAAGGAGAAGATCGTCTGATGGAACTTCTAATAGAAATATGCGAAGTATCAATAACAGCAGAGAAGTAAGCAGACGGGCTAAGGGGAAGAACCGGTATGCTTATGAAGAAGACCGAAGATCTGCCCGATATTATGATGATGAGGAAGATTACTACCGAGAACGACCGAAAAAGAAATCATCTTTGAATGATAAGAAGAAAAGAAGACCGGAAGAAGACTATCAGAATATAAGAAAGATGTCTGACCCGGAGAATAATAAGAATCGTAAAAATAAACGGCGTAGAGGAAGAAAGAAAAATCGGGTAAGCAGAACGATTGGAATTATACTTGTAATTATCCAGTTTATTCTGTCTGTAGTACTTGCAGTGAATGTGATGCTGTTCAATGTACTTACTTCTACTTATTTCCTGGTACTGATCGGAGTGCTGCTGATCCTGCTTGGAATTACCTTGCTGACACAGATAGCGGCAAAAGGAAAAGGAATTGGCGGAAAGATATTCTGTATACTGATCTGCATCATTCTGGGAGTGGGTTCTTTCTATATAGGAAAAGTAAATAATGCATTCCAGAAGATTACCGGAAGCAATAAGAAAACAAGTTCCATGGTAGTTGCGGTAAAGGCGGATGATAATGCAGATACTTTATCAGCAGCAGCCGAATATACATTTGGTGTTCAGTATGCGACTGGTGGAGACCAGACGAAGTCGGCAGTCAAACAGATTGAAAAGGAACTGGGACAGAACATTACTCTTCAGGAATACAGTAATCTGGGAGAAGAAGCACAGGCATTATATGACGGAGAAGTAGATGCGATTATCTACAACTCAGCTTACAGTAATATTATCAAGGAACAGTATTCAACCTTTACAAAGGATACAAAGGTTATTTATAAGCACAATATTGTTGTTGAAATTGAAAGCGATACATCTGATGAAAGCGTTACAAAGCCATTTGCGGTTTATTTGAGTGGTATTGATACAAATGGTGATATCACAGAACAGGGACGAAGCGATGTCAATATCGTAGCGGTTGTCAATCCGACGAGCCATCAGGTATTACTGATTACGACCCCTAGAGATTATTATGTACCAATCCCGGGAGTATCCGGAGGACAGGACGACAAACTGACACATGCAGGAATCTATGGTGTGGATGTGTCTATGCAGACGCTGGAAGAACTTTATGATACAGATATCGAATTTTTCGGAAGAGTTAATTTTACATCTATGACCAGTGTGGTTGATGCACTTGGCGGACTGGATGTTGAATCAGATCTCGAATTTGATACAGGATGGGAGTCGGGTGCAGAGATTCATGTAAATGAAGGAATGAATCATTTTGATGGTATTAGTGCACTTGCTTTTTGCCGTGAACGTCAGGCACTGCCAGACGGGGACAACGGAAGAGGAGTCCATCAGCAGGCAGTTATCACTGCAATCATTAAAAAGATGATGTCACCGGCAATGCTCCGTGGGGCAAGCGATATTATTGAAAGCGTCAGCGATGGTGTGGATACGAACTTTACTTCCAGCCAGATCCAGTCGCTGATCAAGACTCAGCTCAGAACCAATGCAAAATGGAATATTTATTCCGTGGCAGCGGATGGAACCGGGGGAACAGATATCTGCTATTCTTCAGGAGATGAAGAGCTTTATGTAACGTATCCGGATGAAAATTCAGTGGCTGAGATCATTGGATTGATCAAAAAAGTAAAAGACGGAGAAATAATCGAAGGATCCGTAAGTACAGAATAAAAATGAAGAAAAAGTCAAGGTATGATTTGGAAAATATTTTTCAGAATACCTTGACTTTTTTTTTGCAATATACTACAATAAACAAGCGTGCGAAAAACGATGCACTGTTTTTCTGCGCATTTTAAACAGAACTTGTTTAAAATCGTAACCAATTATTACTTCATAGGAGGTGAAAGAGATGCCAACATTTAACCAGTTAGTAAGAAAAGGTCGTCAGACAGCTGTAAAGAAATCTACTGCACCGGCTCTCCAGAAAGGATACAATTCTTTGAAGAAAAGAGCTACAGACACATCTGCACCACAGAAGAGAGGTGTGTGTACAGCAGTTAAGACAGCTACACCGAAGAAACCGAACTCAGCTCTTAGAAAGATCGCCAGAGTACGTCTTTCAAACGGAATCGAAGTAACAAGCTACATCCCAGGAGAAGGTCACAACCTTCAGGAACATAGCGTTGTTCTTATCCGTGGAGGAAGAGTAAAGGACCTTCCGGGTACAAGATACCATATCGTTCGTGGAACACTTGATACAGCAGGTGTTGCAAAGAGACGTCAGGCTCGTTCTAAATACGGAGCAAAGAGACCAAAAGACGCAAAGAAATAAGCACTTGATTTTAGTGTAAAACGAAACTAAATCGTATCACAAACAGAACTATGAGAATAGTTGGTTGCGGGTTTAATTCAGATATCGCCTGCCGCGTGGCAGGCATCGGAGATTGTCCCGCCAACGATACACATAGAAAGACACATGTGAGTACCGATGAATTATTCACGCAAAGCAAAGCTTTGCCAATATGTATAAGGAGGGAAGAACCGTGGCACGTAAAGGACATACTCAGAAAAGAGACGTATTAGCGGATCCGTTATACAACAA
>OGQQ01002896.1_pt1 | contig 10474 bp, 10 predicted proteins | sample 1553281 | NCBI WGS metagenome assembly OGQQ01 (sample SAMEA2579937, study PRJEB22360) | human gut metagenome | biome: human gut; feature: human-associated habitat; material: faeces | place: Denmark | collected 2008/2010 | reverse complement strand
GGTAACTTTGCTGTTCATAGCGGCAAGAGATGCAGAGCAATAGAAACAGCAGCAGTATATGTATCCTCCCACTTTTCATAGCAATTGCAAAAATAAACAAAATCTTTGAACTCAGCTACTGAAATAGGGGAATCCCTACCAACTAATAGGGATTTTCTTTGTTATGAAGTAAAACCTCTGACTATCTTTGCACTAGAAAAAGTAGATAGAATAACAAATAAAACAGGTACGAGTATGAAAAAGATTGTATTAGCTTCGCTTATGATGGTGTGCTTGCCTTACTTGGCAATGGCGCAAAGCGTTGATGACGACCTTTATTTCATCCCTAAGAAAAAAGCTGAAAAGAAAGAGGAGGTTAAGCAAGAGGTGAAAGTGGTGGTTCCGCAGAAGCAGAACACGACTACTGTTTACGCAGCCCCCGGTTCTACAGTGGTGGTGAAGGATGTGAAAGGAAAGGTTCGCGATGTGGATGAGTATAATCGTCGTTATACTTCACGTGATAATAATTTCTCGATGGAGAATGATACCTTGTATATTGAGGAGAAACCTTTGAATGAGAGAGGAGAATGGGTTAATGGTTTTGAGGGTTCTCAAGACGATTATGAATACGCGATGCGTATCGTCCGTTTCCGCAATCCCCGTTACGCCATTCCGGTAAGCAGTCCGCTCTATTGGGATGTAGTTTACGGTTTGCCTTCATGGGATTGGAATGTATATGATGACGGATTGTATGCATACGTCTTTCCCACTTACACGAACCGCTTATGGTGGGATTGGCGTTGGAATTATCCATATGGCGCCAGTTGGGGATTCAGTTGGGGATGGAGTTCGCCATGGTACTACAATAGTTGGTACTATCCCGGTTATTGGGGTGGCGGCTACTGGGGTGGCTATTGGGGCTACCATTATCACCATCACCATTATTATCCGCATTACTTTGGTCACGGTTGGGGTGGTGGCTACTGGGGAGGTAGTCATGGATGGTATGGCTCAAGCAGACGTAACCCGGGGATACATGCCGGAAGATATACCAATAGCTATAGTTCTTCACGCCCAAGCCGGAATAATTACGTGAATAGTTATGATAGGAATAGTCGTAATTCATACGTAGGAAATTCCAGACAAAATGTCCGTAATAGTGCTAATAGTTATCGTACCGCAACACGTAACGGTTCTTCATCAGGAAGAGTGGTTTCGGGATCTAACAGTGTAAATTCGGTTCGTCCTAATAGAAGTGCTATCAGAACCCGTACCGGAGAAACTCTTTCACCAAGTCAGGCAGCAGGAGTTCGTCCGGGTAATTCGTATTCACGTCCGACAGAAGGAAGGGGTTCTTCCTATACCAGACCAAGCAGTACTCGGAGCAGTGTGGGAAATGCAGCAGGATCTGCTTATCAGAGAACAGGGGCTGCAAGTCGTGGCGCTTATCGTAACAATAGTGGCGTTTCGAATTCTCGTAGCAGTTCATACTCTCGTAGCAGTAGTCCTTCTCGTAATAGTTCGTCTAACTCTTACCGTAGTAGTGGAACTTCTTCTTCCCGTAGTAGTTTTTCTAGTGGCGGTGGTGCTTCTCGCAGTTCCGGTGGCGGTGTTTCCCGTTCAAGTGGTGGCGGCAGATCGCGTACCAGATAAGTGGTAGATTAAACTAGACAGTTGAATTTAATAGAATTGATGTATGAAAAATAAAGTAATAGTAACCGCTTGTGCGTTGTTGGCAATGACAACGGCAAGCGCACAAAATGCTTATGATGCGGAAAAGTTGCTGGGGAATGACTTGAATGGAACAGCACGATTTGTTGGTATGGGTGGTGCCATGGGAGCTTTGGGCGGTGATATATCTGTCATAAGCTCCAACCCTGCGGGTATCGGCATTTTTCGTAGTAATGACGTGTCTATTTCTTTTGGTTTTAATAATACTTCGACAAAGAGTAACTTTAGTGGTGTGTCAATGAATGAAAACAAAACGCGCGCTTCATTTGACCAGATTGGATTTGTTTATAGCAATAAGATAGGCAATAATACTTCTTTGCGTTTTGTGAATTTCGGATTCAATTACCATAAAAGTAAAAACTTCAATCGCCTTTTCTCTATGGGAGGGGCGTTGGATAATTTGTCACAAAGCTTCCAGCTGGCTCAGGAGATGGAACGATATGGATTGACGGAAAGCGAGTTTAATGACATACTGGATGTGAAGAATCCTTATACCAAATATTGGAATCAGTTACCTGTTTTAGGAGTAATGGGGGTGAGAACCGGTGTGGTTGACTGGGTTAATGATTCTGAAAAGAATATTCATGCTCCATGTGGAATGGTTTTAACAATAACTTCTTTAGTAAGGAAACAGGAGGTATCAGTCAATATGATTTTAATGTTTCATTCAATATTGAAGATAGGGTCTATTTAGGAGCTACCCTGGGGGTCTATGATGTGAATTATGATCGTTATACTTCTTATACGGAAAATTTGAATGATGATAACGGTGCGGATAATGGGGGGTATACATTGGATAATTATTATAGGCTGGAAGGGACTGGTATGGATTTAAAATTGGGTGTTATTATACGGCCTATAGAAAGTTCCCCTTTCCGTTTGGGATTTGCTGTGCACACGCCTACATGGTATGATTTAAGAGAAAGCTATAATGCCGCTTTATCTTCTAATATTTTAGCTTGTGAGGCACCCTATAACCAGACATTGAGTGATTTTCTGGTAACTCCGGAATATGATTATTTGACCTATGATTATAATCTTACCACTCCGTGGAAATTTAATGTCAGCGCAGGTACTACTTTTGCGGGTGCAGTGGCAGTAGGTGCGGAATATGAATATCAGGATTATTCTTCCAGTAAGCTCAAGGATGTGGATGGTTATGAATTGGGAGATCAGCCCAGCGTTGAGAATTATTTGAAAGGTGTCCATACTTTCCGTATCGGAATGGAAACGAGGATTATACCTGAGTTTAGCATTCGTGCAGGATATAATTACTCTTCGGCTGCTTTTTCTAAAGATGCTTATAGTGCCTTGTCTTTATATAGCACGCGTACTGATTTTAATAATACGGAGTCTAAGAATACATTTACGTTTGGTCTTGGATACCGTGGCAGTGTAATTTATGCGGATTTGGCATATAAATATGATATGTATAAATCAAACTTTTATGCTTTTGATGATATAGATCTTCCGGCAACTAAAGTGGACAATGAACGGCATCAGTTGCTTTTGACTGTCGGTGCTCGTTTCTAAGAATTAATTGTGAGTCTAATATAATTAACTTGTGATATACCGGGAATGCTTTATTGCTTTCCGGTATATTTTTTGCTAATGTTTCATCCTGGTTTTCAAACAAAAGGGTTATCTTTGTAAAAAGAGGTTTTTATGGAACAGAAAGATAAATACATACGGTTTGATTGGGCAATCAAGCGTCTTTTACGCAACAAAGCCAATTTTGGTGTCCTGGAAGGTTTTCTTACCGTACTTTTGGGTGAGAAGATTCAAATCATGGAAATCCTTGAGAGCGAAGGTAACCAGCAACGGGAGGATGATAAGTTCAACCGGGTAGATATTAAAGCCCGTAATAGCAAGGATGAAATAATACTAGTGGAAGTGCAGAATACGCGGGAGTTATATTATCTTGAACGAATACTTTATGGAGTAGCAAAAGCAATAACCGAACATATAGATTTAGGTGGAATTTATGCAAATGTCAAGAAAGTGTATTCTATCAGTATTCTTTATTTTGATATTGGCCAAGGAAATGATTACCTCTACCATGGTCAGAATACATTCCTCGGTGTCCATACTGGTGACTGTTTGAAAGTAACCACTAAAGAACAAGGGGCTATTATCCGCAAATTGCCTGCCGAAATATTTCCTGAATATTTTCTTATTCGTGTGAATGAGTTTAATAAAGTGGCGGTTACTCCTTTGGAAGAATGGATAGAATATCTTAAGACTGGAACTATCCGTCCGGATACAACGACTCCCGGATTGGAGGAGGCGAGACAGAAACTTATTTATTATAATATGAATAAGGCTGATAAACTGGCTTATGATCGGCATCTGGATGCATTGATGATACAAAATGATGTATTGAGTACCGCTAAATTAGAAGGATTAGAGGAAGGTCGTGTAGAAGGACGTGAGGAAGGTATCATGGTAGGTCGCCAAGAAGAAAAAATAGCTACAGCCCGTAACTTGAAATCTTTGAATATTCCTATTGCTGTTATTGTTCAAGCTACAGGCTTGTCTATAGATGAAATAGATAGACTTTAATGAATGAAGGTATGTCAGGATTCTGTTGTGTAATCATGGATTCTGTCATTTTGAGTCATGGTGAGGGATCTTGTGAGAACAAATGGATGTGATTGGATTCTTCATCTCTCTTTTTTCACTTTCCGTTTTTTGTCATCCTCCTCCTATTTATCACGGAACTCTTTCTTTTTCCAAAAGTTGAATCCTGCATATATACGGACAGTTCCGAAAGTATTAGTGAGGGAGAAGTCCTTTTTTCGATAGTCGTATGTATGCATCACCAACGAAGCTCCTATAAAATATTTGTTGGTGTTATAGACCACGGCAGCACGTGTTATCAGGTCAAAATTGATATCCTTTATCCAATGATTGTCAGTATTAGGTGTATCGTCTATTTTTGATTTTTTATAGGCAATGGCCGGTAAGAGTGAAAGATTGGAAACCCAGTTTTTTGCAAATACCCAGTTATAGCCATAACCCACGTTGATGCTGTAATCAGAATATTTCACTTTCTTGAAAAGTAAAGCATCATGTAGTTGGACTCTCACTTCACCGGGAAGCTTTTCGTAATCAAAAGATATGTTGTGCTGGGAATAAGAAAAGCCCGCCATCAGGGAACCCGCGCTTTTACGCTGGTTGGTGGACTGGCTATAGGCTGCCGGATAAGAGAATTTTTTATAATTGAAAATCCAATAGGCGTTCAGTCCTTTGATTTTACTTTGCAATCCGTTGAAATTCAAATTTTTAATGGGAGTATTCAGATCAAAACCGCTGGAAGAACGTATCTTGAAATCGCTTCCTGTCTTTCTGTAATATAAATCCACACCAAATTTGGAACTATAAAGATTCAGTGCCATTTCGGTTTTCTTTGCCTTGCTTTTATGTCCGCCGAAAATATCTTTTACATCGAAAGAATATCCTAGAAATATCCAGCGCCATCCGAAATAGACTCCCAGCTTGAAACTGGCATTGGGGGAGAATCCCAAACTTTGTTCGCCGTTGTTTCCTTTACTACCTAACCGATAGTATTCGTACCAACTGCTGGATTCCAGCATGAAAGCCAGATTGTAAAGGTTGGGCGAGATATAGGTAGTGTCAATCGCATTGAATTCTTTTCCTACTTTCCTTATTTTTCTTCCGGTATGGCGGACAGTCGTTGCTATTCCGTCAGTCAATGTAATGAGAACACCCTTGTTGTCCTGTACTGTCGAGTCTTTCTTTTCCGCTTGTGCATATACATTAAAGGCAGAAAGAAAAGACAGACAGAGCAGGCATAATTTACGGATGTCCATAGGCGGAAATCAGAGTTTATTAAGTATACGGTCCATTACCCAGTTGGTGGGTGTCGCACTGATGCCGTCGCAGGTACAGACAGCTTTTCCCTGCAGGTGTTCTACTACGGCTTTTATGAGCGGAAGTTGTACATGAGGGGGATTTTCGGGAAGAAATTCCTCGCGTCCTCTTTCAGTATGCAGGGCGATGGGATCGTAAGTGAAAACGGAAAAACAGATCATCCCCTTGTCTCCGATGATTTCTATACGGTCTTCCTTGGCCGATTCATGGGCGACAAAACACCATGATCCTGATCCCGGCAGACCGGAATCAAATTTGAAGCAGGCACTTATCGTATCTTCTGCCGGATATAACCCGCCACGGTTGCTCTTGTATCCTTGGGCTTCGAGAATGCAGCCGAACATATCTTGTAATAAATCCAGCTGGTGAGGAGCCAGATCATAGAAATAACCGCCGCCGGCAATATCAGGTTGTACACGCCAGGGCAGGTTGGTGCTGTTGTAATCCAAATCACGGGGAGGCTGGGCGAAACGTATCTGTATATTGATGACATTACCTATTTCACCATCCTCTACCATTTGGCGTACTTTTTGGAAATAGGGAAGATAACGTCTGTAGTAAGCGACGAAATAAGGGATACCAGTCTCTTGTGATATGCGGTTGATGCGTGCGCAGTCCTCATAGCTGGCTGCCATTGGTTTTTCAATATACACGGGCTTTCCTGCCTTCATAGCCATAATGGCGAAAGTGGCATGAGAGGAAGGGGGAGTGGCTATATAAATAGCATTGACATCTTCATCTCCTATTAACTGCTGCGGATCGGAGTACCAGCGGGGAATGTTGTGTCTTTTGGCGTATGATTGAGCTTTTTCTTTGTCACGGCTCATTACAGCCACTACCTCTGAACCTTCGATCAGGGCAAAGGCTGGTCCGCTTTTCTTCTCGGTCACTTCTCCGCAACCGATGAAGCCCCATTTTACTTTGTCTAATTTAACCATGGTAATAACTTTTTTGTCATTCCGCTTAAAATAATAACAATTTATATTGCAAAGATAGGACTATTTTGCAATTTCAGCCGGATAAAAATCAGTTATTGTAATATTTCTTGCGCAACAGTTTGAATGCAGGAGTCTTGACGTAATCATTTAACCAGGAATTCAGGCTGTCAAGCAATATTGGAGAATGTTTGCTTACTCCCCATGAATAGAATTGTGAGAAGCTGATGGCTGTTTCTATATCCAATTGTGGAAAATCATTGATGGAAGCTTTGGCAATGCTCTCGTCGCATACGGCATAGTCTATGTCACCATGTGCTACCATGGCCAGTAATTGTTCTTGTCCGTATTTCTCCACTTCTTTGATATAGATGGTATCACCTATTTCGTTACTTAAATTATGTATGCGCAGAATGGCAGGTGAGTTTTTGACTAGATGAAGGGTCTTGCGGGCTAGTTCCAACTGGCTGTGAATGTACAGACTATCGTTTTCTTTTTCGGGTTTACGCTGTACCAGTACTTGTTTGTTCAGTATAATGGGGCGGGTAAACAACAGGGAGTCTTTGTATTCTGTGGTAACTACCGTGCTGTTGGCCAATATATCGTATGTTCCTTTTTGTACGCCTTCCAGTCTTTTGGAAAAGCTCATTTCGGGAGTGATTTCCGGTTTCAGTCCTTTGCTGTGTGCAAAAGCATGGAGCAGTTCGTAGTGGAAACCGGAAACGGTGTCGCCGTCGGCATAAAAACTGATTGAGTTGTACTCGGTAACAGCACGCAGGATTCCCGATGCCGCTATTTCTGCATAATCGCGGGGCAGACTGGTTTCAGCCTCCGTTTTCTTTTTGAAGAAGATGGAGGATAGGGTTGCTGCAAGGATACCCATCAGAACGTATTTCAGATATTTTTTCATATAGACCGTCAATCAAAGAAATTCCATGAAAGGCCGAACTTTATCATTCGCGGATTGATTGGGTAGTGTGGCGCCAGGAAGTAATTGGATTTTCCCGAACCGGCATTGACATGATACATCATAATAAAGAAGCGGGTACGTTTTAAATGCAGGTTGGCATAGACGTTGACTATCGGAAAAGCTCCTATCTCGATTTTGTCATCAGGATTCTGGTTATAGAATTGTCCGATGACGGGGGAGTAGTCTGGCGCGTAATATTTACTGAAATAACGCACATCTGCTCCCATTTCTATCTGGAGTACTTTTTTGGCGAGACCGAATTTCATGTACAAGTTGCCGTAAGCCGACAATTCCGGTAAGGGTAGAATGTCTTGCTCACTTGATTTTTGATAGGCTACTTCACCGTCGAGATGAAAAATTCCTACTTTTAATTTTTGTTGCAACATTGCAGTGAATATTTGTATGTTGCCGGAGTGTTGTCTTACGGCTGCATTGTTCTTGAAACCGGTGACATTTCCTTCACTGTCTTTTACCGGTATGCTGGTATTGGCCAGATAAGTGTAATTCTTTATATTTTCCACTCCGGCACGCAGCTGGGTTCCCCATCTGTCCAGACTTAGTTTTCCTTCCAGGCGGGTTCTCATTATTTTGGATAAATCGTTGTTGTCCCACCAGTAATGTTTGGACTGGAAATGCCTGAAATAGAATACGGGGTTCTGGTTCTTGATGAATGCATTTACATCCAGTCTCACCGTATCTCCGAATAAACGGAGATTCAGATCCCCTCTGCCTTCTACGCTGAATTGTCCTGCGTCTTCACCGGCTATGGCTAATTCTCCTAGGATATTGTAATGTAATAGTTTTCCTTGTTTTTTGGATAGTTCGCCGCCAATGGAGAGTGAACTTTCCTTATAGTTGTTGATAATGCGTTGTCCCGGTATGTTTGTTGTGTCGGTCAAGGCGAAGTTTCGGTATTCATAACTTAAAAAGGCGGTAAGTCCGGCTTTTGCCCATTTGTTGAATCCTTCTTGTAAAGCAATGCCAATGGTGTTTTTGATGGATGTACGCTTCGTCTTGTCTATAGAGTCGGTCCCCAGATAGTTATGTTCAAAATACTTCTGATTCTGTGCGTCATCGTATGAGATGTATTTGCGATTGTTCAAGTCTACTTGTAGTGTATGTATGAAGCTTGTGACAGGAACAAATACCTGCGTTATTTTTACAGAGTCCGTATCCACACTGTCCTGTTTTTCTTTATAGAACCCTAGGTTGTAACGATGTGTCAGGAAGGCATGGTAGCTGGTGTTGTGATTCCATATCTGACTCAGTCGGGTTGGGATTTCGTTGGCGGAATATTCTTTTTTGCCTTCTGCCATATCCAGCGGGTTGGTGATATACCGGTCGTCCGTGATACCTCCGTTTTCTGCCATCTTCAAGTTATCGTTGTTGAATATGAAATGCATGTCATATTTATCTCCCCGGTAGCTGGAGAACAGGCCACCGTTGAAGAAGGCTGTGGACTGATCTTGATAAAGCCCCCGGCCATACAGATAATCTATGTAGAATCCGAACCCTAGCCTTTTGTTTGCATTGATGGCAAAATAGGATTTGAAACGTTCTTCTCCGTCACGGCTGCCTCCTCCTTTGTAATAGGTCAGGTTTGTGAATGGAGAAAGTGTATTGGTGAATATGACATCTTCCGGACGTTGTACGCAAAAGTCGTATGGGTCGGTGAAAAAGTATTGGCTGGGGTCCCGACGGTCAAAAAAGATGCGTGAGAGGCGGGGGGAGCCCAAATTTCCCAGGTAATTGTATTGTCCGGTATAGCCGCCCATGTCATTTGAGTTTTGGAAAGCGTGCTGCAAGGTATCTACGGGGATATAAGTGACATTGCCAAAACGACTGTCCACTTTCCATGAGTACAGTCCGATGGGGATTGTGCTGGCATCTACTACGGCTGTCGTGTCTATGGGGTTTCCGTTACGGTCATATTGATCTCTGTTCAGTCCGCTTGCTGAGGAACCGAACTGGTTGTTCAGGGTATTCATTGTCCGCTGTGCCATCAAGGAAGTATGGAAGCACAGGAATAATAAAAAAATAATAGAGAATATTCTTTTCATAACGGCGGCAAAGATACAATATAAAAATAAAAGGAAGAGCTTTTCCGCTATGGAAAGTTCTTCCTTTTATTATTCGTTTAGAGTTATTTTAACTTACTGAGGTTTAATAATCTCCATTCCGATTCGGATGGCTTCTTCATTCATCGGTATCAGATGATGGTGACGTTCGGGTAATGTTTTGCGTAAAGCTTTTATTACACTTTCAATGGATACTACGGGACGTAGTTTTAGCAAGCCTCCTAAGACAATCATGTTGAAGGTCTTTGCCATTCCTTTTTCGTTGGCGGCATCCATTGCGTCAATACGATAGATTTGTATGTCCCTACGTGTCGGAGGCTCGATGATTCCGTATCCGTCATAAATGAGAATACCACCTGGTTTAATTTTGCCTTCAAACTTTTCCAATGAGGGTTGGTTCAGTATGATGGCTGTGTCATATTGGCTGAGAATGGGTGAAGAGATGCGTTCATCACTGACAATCACCGTTACGTTAGCGGTTCCTCCCCGTTGTTCGGGGCCGTATGCCGGCATCCAGGTTACTTCCTTGTCTTCCATCAGTCCGGAATAGGCAAGTATCTTACCCATGGATAGCACACCCTGACCGCCGAATCCTGCTATAATGATTTCCTGTTTCATGGTTTCTGTCTTTTTATTCTTTATTTTTCAAATCACCCAGCGGATAGAAAGGGAACATGTGTTCCACCATCCAGTCATTGGATGCTTGCGGAGTCATTTTCCAACCGGAATTACAAGTCGATACAATTTCCACCAAATTAGAACCTTTGCCATTCATTGAATTTTCAAATGCCTTGCGGATAGCCTTTTTGGCTTTGCGGATGGCGGGAACTGTATGTACGGACTGGCGGGGGAACTAGGCGGGGGTGTCCCAAGAGGACCGGACGTCT
>OGQQ01002893.1_pt1 | contig 10489 bp, 8 predicted proteins | sample 1553281 | NCBI WGS metagenome assembly OGQQ01 (sample SAMEA2579937, study PRJEB22360) | human gut metagenome | biome: human gut; feature: human-associated habitat; material: faeces | place: Denmark | collected 2008/2010 | reverse complement strand
CTAGGCGTGTTCGGGACTTTCACCCGTTAGAGCGCGCCCATGGCGCGCAAACAAAGAGGAGAAAGCCATCTCATTTGAGTGCTTTCTCCTCTTTTTGCTTCTCAGCGTTCTTTTGTCCTTAAGATACGGTTCGCGTTTTCCACCCTGTCTTTCGTGGGTGGTTCTATTTTCTCCAGCGGATATTCCATCCCCAGTTCCTTCCATTTATAAGCTCCCAGGGTATGGTAGGGAAGTACCTCTACTTTTTCCACATTATCCAGAGTATCGATAAATTCCGATAATCTTTTCAGATATCTGTCCTCGTCACTTCGCCCCGGAACAAGGACATGGCGTATCCACACCGGTTTCTTTATCTCTGACAGGTATGTCGCCATATCCAGGATATTTTCGTTCGTACATCCCGTGAGGATTTTATGCTCTTTCTCATCGATGTGCTTTAAGTCCAGCAGCACCAAATCCGTCACCTTCATGAGGCTTTCAAATTTATCAAAAAAGGGGGCTTCCCGTGTAAAGGGATTTCCGCTTGTATCCAGCGTGGTGTGCACCCCTTCTGCCTTTGCCTTTTCAAACAGCTCTGTGAGAAAATCAATCTGCAAAAGAGGTTCTCCCCCGCTGACCGTGATTCCGCCTTCTTTTCCCCAGTAGGAACGATACCGCAGTGCATTTGTTAGGAGAGCATCCGCTGTACGAAGCTCTCCGTTTTTCATATTCCAGGTGTCCGCATTATGGCAGAACTGGCAGCGCATAGCACAGCCCGCAAAGAAAATGACAAAACGCACGCCAGGTCCGTCTACGGAACCGAAACTCTCGGTTGAGTGTATATATCCCTGTCCCATGATTACAGCATGCTGTGGCAGGTTCTGGAAATCACATCCATCTGCTGTTCCCGTGTCAAATCGATGAATTTTACAGCATAGCCGGATACACGAATCGTAAAGTTCGCATATTCTTCTTTTTCCGGATGTTCCATAGCGTCAATCAACTTCTCTGTGCCAAATACGTTCACATTTAAGTGATGCGCGCCCTGGTCAAAGTATCCGTCCAGCACATGCACCAGATTGTTGGTGCGCTCCTCGTCATCGTGTCCCAACGCTCCCGGACTGATGGTCTGTGTATTGGAGATTCCGTCAAGCGCCTGCTCGTAGGGCAGTTTCGCGACAGAGTTTAAGGAAGCCAGAAGACCGTTCTTCTCCGCGCCGTAGGACGGGTTTGCTCCCGGTGCCAGCGGTTCGCCCGCTTTTCTTCCATCCGGCAGGGAACCGGTTGCCTTTCCGTAAACCACGTTGGATGTAATGGTCAGGATAGAAGTCGTTGGCTCGGAATTTCTGTAGGTATGGCATTTTTTCAGCTTGCTCATAAAGGTACGCAGCAGCCATACCGCAATCTCATCCGCACGGTCATCGTCGTTTCCGTATCTCGGGAAGTCTCCCTCTGTCTCGTAATCCACCGCAATTCCTGTCTCGTCACGGATAACTTTGACTTTTGCATATTTGATAGCGCTCAAGGAATCAACAACGTGTGAGAATCCTGCGATACCTGTAGCAAAGGTACGCCTTACGTTTGTATCGATAAGAGCCATCTCTGCTGCTTCATAATAATATTTGTCGTGCATGTAGTGAATCATATTCAAAGTATCCACATACAGCTTAGAGAGCCATTCCATCATGGCGTCATATCTCTCCATAACCTCATCGTAGTCCAGATATTCAGAGGTAATCGGTCTGTAAGCCGGACCTACCTGTTCTCTGGATTTCACATCCACACCGCCGTTGATTGCGTACAGCAGGCATTTTGCCAGGTTTGCGCGTGCCCCGAAGAACTGAATTTCCTTTCCGGTCTGTGTCGCGGATACGCAGCAGCAGATGGAATAGTCATCGCCCCATACCGGACGCATCACATCGTCGTTCTCATACTGGATAGAACTTGTCTTGATGGAAATATAGGAAGCATATTTCTTAAAGTTCTCCGGAAGATGGGAGGAGTAGAGAACCGTCAGGTTCGGCTCCGGTGCCGGTCCCATGTTTTCCAGTGTGTGCAGGAAACGATAATCATTCTTTGTTACCATATGACGTCCGTCCATGCCGATTCCAGCCATCTCCAATGTCGCCCATACCGGGTCGCCGGAGAACAGTTCATTGTAGGACGGGATTCTCGCGAATTTTACCATACGGAATTTCATGACCATGTGGTCAATGAGCTCCTGCGCCTGCGCCTCCGTCAGGATTCCTGCCTTCATATCTCTCTCAATATAAATATCAAGGAATGTGGAGATACGTCCCACGCTCATAGCCGCGCCGTTCTGTGTCTTGATTGCTGCCAGATATCCGAAATACAGCCACTGTACAGCCTCTTTCGCGTTTTTCGCAGGCTGGGAAATATCGAAGCCGTAAGCTGCCGCCATTTCTTTCATTCCCTTCAGGGCACGAATCTGGTCCGCAACTTCCTCGCGGAGACGGAAATCAGTTCCCTTCATCCCGTGTCTCTCGTACTCGATAAAGTCAGACTCTTTCTTCTCAATCAGGTAATCAATACCATAGAGCGCCACACGGCGATAGTCGCCTACAATACGTCCTCTTCCGTATGTGTCCGGAAGACCGGTAATAATCTTGTTATGACGCGCCTTTTTCATCTCCGGAGTATAGATATCAAATACCGCCTGGTTATGCGTCTTGTGGTATTTTGTAAAAATATCGTGCAGTTCCTTGCTCGGTGTGTAGCCATATGTGGTGCATGCCTGCTCCGCCATCTTGATACCGCCGTAGGGCATAAATGCTCTTTTCAGCGGTTTGTCCGTCTGGAGTCCTACCACCTGCTCCAAATCCTTCATTTCCTCGTTGATATATGCGGCGCCATATGCGGTCAGACCGGAAACCACCTCTGTCTCCATGTCCAGCACTCCGCCTTTTGCCCGCTCTTCCTTCTGCAGTTTCTGGAGTTCACCCCAGAGCTTGTCTGTCGCCTCTGTCGGGGCTTCCAGGAAGGATTCGTCGCCCTCATACTGTGTATAGTTATTCTGGATAAAGTCGCGAACATTCACTTCCTCTTTCCAGAGTTTTCCTTGAAATCCAGTCCACTGTTCAAATTGTGCCATTCTTTCAAAACCCTCCTTAACTTGAATCTTGTTTTCCCTGTTTTCGTCGCTAGTATATCATCATGTCAAAAAAATGGCAACCGGTATTTTGATAATTCTTCTCAAAAAAGCTTTTGTATCAAATTTTGTACAAAATGCTCTTTCAAACTGACAGCGTCAGAGTACGAGGAACTGTGTTGTCCCCCGTACTCTGACGCTGTTAATAATGCATGACCACCGGCATCCCGGTGTAAATCATCCCGTAGAGCGCCCCCGCCATATCCAGGGGCATATTGATGCAGCCGTGGGAGCCGATATCCCAGTAAAGCTGTCCGCCAAATGCCGGCTGCCAGGTGGCATCATGGAAACCGACGCCTTCCCATGTCACCTGCATCCAATAGGAAACCAGCGTCTCATACTCCGGTTTCCCCGTCTCCGGTACGATATTCCCCACCAGAACGGTATCCGTGGACATCATCAGAATATCGTACACCCCACAAGGCGTGGAGAGCGCATAGGGCTTGCCCGTTACCACATCCGTCTCCAGTACTACGTTTCCGTCTATGATGCACCACATATGCTGGTCGCTCAAATCCACTTCTATAAAGCTGTTCCCCCAATCCTGGGCCGCGTGAGTTGCCGCCTGCTGTTCATATACAGGCTGTTTTTCCACAACCTCTCCGGCTTTGATGCTGGCGATGAGAGCTTCTGCCTCCGCCCCCTCATCTATTGCCCATCCATATGTACCGCCGTAAACCTCTGTCTCTTTCCCCCAGGGAGTCGTAAGCGGTCTGGACACTCCTACAGTCTCATACTTTGCCGCGAATCCATTCATGTATTCCCGCACCTTGTCTTCTAAAAAGGTGACGTTCATATTTTCATCCCAGGTAAGCCACCCTGAAATCAATTGCTTGTCCACCACTTCTGTGTTCGGGTCCATCAGGTAGGTTACACTGGCTTTACAATAATTGTTAAGTGTCTCGCACGCTGCCTTGACTTCCTGGGAATCCTCTGTAAACCTTGGAAGCAGGTAACATCCCTTTTCTTCCAGATTCATCGTTTCATCCATATTGGACAGCGCTGCCTCCAGCTGTACACGCAGCGCCTCCGCATCTAATTTCGTCCCCAGAGTCTCCTTTTTTACAACAAACTGTTCACCGTTAAACTCCGGCATGGCACTGACCGGGTCTGTCTGGTCTTCCCGCGTCACACAGTGAAGCTTTGCAATCTGCGCTTCCAGTGCCGCGCTGTCAAATGCAGCTCTCTCTTCCATGTCATATGCCCTCTTTGTAAAAAACATGGAAGGCCATAAAAATCCATTCTGTTTCTTTAACAGTTCTTTTGCTTTCCCGCTTTCCTGATACTTAAGCGCTACCGCCTCGCCGGAGAGTGACTCTGTGCTGCCGTCAATCTCCTCCAATACCAGTTCATAGGATTTTGCCTGTTCCGCCTTTTCCTTTTCCACCTCAGATGGCGACTTCAGAGAGACGTCTCTTTCGTTCACCATCGTGTTGGCAAAGAAATGACTTTGGAAATACAGCGCCGTCCCCAGATAAACAGCCGCCAGTACTCCCACCACAGCAATCAATATCACCCAGAGCTTCTTTCGCCCCCTCATCTTTTGTGTCCTCCTTTATCTGCATATAGGTCTATTCTACTATATCTTGTGCCTATAGAAAACTGTTTTATACTAAATTAGACGGTTTACAAACAAATTTGGTTGCAGATAACTGTAGTATTCTTCCCACTCTTCATCCGTCAGCCTGGGTATGTAGGAGGGGAGTTGATTATCCTCTGAGGGCACAATCTGATTAGAAAGATAGCTAAATGTACCATCCTCCTTAAGCCCAATCCGCACCATGTGGGTAAATGCCCTGTCGGTATTTCCCTTCTTCCACACTGCATCCACAGTCAGCAGAATGGTCCCGTCCTCCTCTTTTTCGCAGGCGACTACTTCCGGATAGGGCGTGTCCGGATTCCCGCCGATATCATACTGACCCCTCTGTCTGTACAGATAACAATCCTCTACAGGGTCATAGCCTTTTTCCATCTGCAAAAGCGACTTATCCACAGGCAGAAATGTCTCCAGCACCGGCTCAAACTCCTCTGCCGGTATTTCATATTCTTTCGTGCCCACCTTTGCATCAAAGGCTTTTTCTTCTCCATATTTCATTTCATAAAAAGGTTCGTATAAATCGTACAGGCAAAGTTTTTGAAGGCTTTTGCTGTCCCAGTCTGTCAAAAACAGATTGTTTCCCCCATACCCTACCGGGAGGATACATCTTTCATTCCATTGTCTCAGTTCTTCCTCTAACGGCGCCATGCGCATTGCCGTATGTCCGCTGGGTCCGTCGAATCCGGCGGGACGCGCAAGTTCCAGAAAAAGATAACCCTTCTCTGTATAATTCCACGCTTCTGCCGTATAGGCATCCACCTGTTCAGCAACAGGTTCCCCTTCTGCTGTCCAGGAAACATTGCTGCGTTTTACCTCCATCTTTCCATCCTGCGAAAGCAGGTCATAGCGTATAAATCCGCCTTCATCTGTCACCTGAAAAAGAGAACATGCCCCCTCCTCTCCATTCTGCGCGGTCTCACAGAATTTTTCCGCTGTATCTGCGTTGGTCATATTTATCCGGTTTTCGCTGTCCACCGCGCAGCACCCTTCCTCCCCCAGCGTTTCTATAATCTGACTTATGACCTCTTTCGTGTGCAGTGTATCATCCTTCTTAGCCTCTTCGTATATCTCCTTGTATCCTTCTGCCAGTTCCTCCGATTCAGCCAGATTTCCGCTTTCCGCACTTACTTTTTCCTGACTCTCTTTCCTGTCACCGCCATCTGCGCAGCCACCTGATATAAATAAACACATACCCAAAAGCATTGCCGTCTTCCTGCAATTTCTTTTCATATCCGTCTGCCTCCTCGTGTATAATTTCCTTGACTCCTTTAAATCTTACATATGTAATCTTTTCTTGTCAAGTTTTTTGCAGCAAAGAAAATACCACTTGTTTCAGTTCAGCCATACTGTGTACAAAGAGCAGAAAACCCGCTTGTTATTTTTCTTGTCTTATCTTAAAATAATAGCGTCAGTATGCTCCTTGTACACTGACGCTGTTCTCTCTGTACAAAAGCGCAATCGGGCCATACTTGTATCATTTTTACTGTCATACAGTCCATGCGGCTTTTGTCAAATTTTCATTGTATGCTATGTATTTTTTGTCGAAATATGAGGTGATTTATCGAATATGAAAATCAGAAAATCTACTTTTAACGATTTAAACACCATCCTGGAACTCTACCGGAAAGCAAGGGTCTTCATGGCAGAAAACGGCAACCCCTCCCAGTGGGGCAGCTCCTACCCTTCCACAGAACTGGTGGAACAGGATATCGCAGAAGGCAGCAGCTATGTCTGTGAATCAGACGGCAGGATTGCCGCAGTCTTTTATTACAGATTCGGAGAGGACGTCACATACCAGACAATCAGCAGCGGCAGCTGGCTCAATGACCTGCCCTACGGCGTGGTGCACCGCATCACTTCCGACGGTACCGTAAAAGGCGCTGCCACTTACTGTCTTAACTGGGCGTTTCAGCAGTGCCGCAACCTGAAGATTGACACGCACAGAGATAATCTCATTATGCAGCACTTGCTTAAGAAAAACGGTTTTTCACAGTGCGGAATCATTTATACCGATGACGGTACCGAGAGGCTCGCCTATCAGAAGGAATGAATGTTCTTTTGCATACCGCGGTATACCTTCTCCGCTGTAATAGGCAGTTCCCGTTCGATTACTCCCACCGCATTCTGGATGGCATTGGAGATTGCGGGGGATGGGGTATTGATGACAATCTCCCCGATGGACTTCGCCCCAAAAGGTCCGCTGGGTTCGTAACTGCTCTCAAATTCCACGCGGATGGTTCCCACATCCAGGCGGCTTGGAATTTTGTACTGCATGAAGGAATTGCTGTAATTTTTCCCTTTGGCACTATAGACAACATCTTCATACAGCGCCATGCCGATGCCCTGGGAAATTCCGCCCTCCACCTGCACCCGCGCCAGATTGGGATTCACAACGGTTCCGCAGTCCACCACAGCCACATAGTCGATGGGCTCCACCACTCCGGTCTCTGTGTCAATCTCCACCTCTGCCATACCGACCATAAATGGCGGCGGAGAAATCGGAGAAGAAAAGGCTTCGCTGGCAGAGAGGGCTTTTCCATTATTACACATCACACGGTTTCCGATTTCCGCGCGGGTGATGGTCTCTCCTGTTTTTAAGTTGATGACTTTTTCTCCGTCAAATTCTGTATCCTCCACGGCACAGTTCAGATACTCTGCGCCGCGCTCGCACAGCTTCTCACGCAGTGTCTCGCAGGTTTTCACCACCGCCATCCCGGTCACATAGGTGGTACTGGAGGCATAGGAACCGCAGTCATAGGGAGAGGAGTCTGTATCCACACCGTGGACAACAATATCGTCCATCTCACATTCCAGGCATTCCGCCGCCATCTGTGCCAGAATGGTATCGCACCCGGTCCCCATATCCGTAGCGCCAATCAGCAGACTGTAAAAGCCGTCATCATTGACCTTGATTGCCACCGACGCCGTATCTACCCCGGAAATACCGGAGCCCTGCATCGCCATGGCAACTCCCACGCCGCGGATTTTGCCGTTTCCCATATCCCGGCAGGGATATTTTTCATCCCATCCAATCATCTCTTTGGCGCGCGCCATACATTTGTCGAGAGCGCAGCTGTTCGCCGTCTCCCCATAGTAGGCGGGCATGACCTGTCCTTCCCGCACCATATTCTTTTCCCTGAGCACGGTGGGGTCCATACCGAGTATTTCCGCCAGTTCATTGACCGCGGATTCCACTGCGAAGATTCCCTGGGTCGCGCCGTAGCCGCGGTAAGCCCCGGCAGACATAACGTTGGTGTACACCACATCATAGACAAAGCGGTATGCTTCCGCCTTCCCGTAGAGAGGGATGGATTTATGACCGGAAAGCCCCACCGTTGTGGGACCGTGCTCCCCGAACGCCCCTGTGTTGGAAAGGGTATACAGGTCGATTCCACGAATCCTGCCGTCTTTGTCCGCCCCCAGGCGCACATGCATCTCCATCTCGTGGCGCGGGGAAGATGCGGTCAGGGATTCTTCCCTTGTATAAATAATTTTTGCCGGTTTCCCGGTCTTCCATGTCACTAGCGCCGGGTACACTTCCGAGACAGAAGTCTGCTTCGCTCCAAATCCGCCGCCGATACGCGGTTTTATCACCCGGACTTTATGCTTTGGGATATCCAGCGCATTTGCCAGAATCCGGCGGATATGGAAAGGCACCTGAGTGGACGAGACGATATTCAGCCTGCCATAAGTATCCATGTATGTATAGGTGCGAAAGGTCTCCATCATCGCCTGCTGGTTTGCCTTGGTATGATACACCCTGTCCACCACATAGTCACAGGATTTGAGCACTGCCTCGATATCTCCGTCCTCGCTCACCTCGTGGGCGCATAAGTTTCTCTTATTGTCCGCTCCCACCGGGCACAGGCTTTTCCAATTCTCCTCCGGATGCACAAGAATCGGATTATCTTTCGCTTTGCGAAAATCCAAAAGCGGCTCCAGAACCTTGTATCTCACTTTTATGAGTTTCATCGCCTTTTTCACAGACGCTTCGTCTCTCCCTGCCACGATTGCCACGGCATCTCCCACAAAACGGACACGCTCATCCAGAATCAGGCGGTCGTAGGGGCTGGGCTCCGGGTAAGTCTGCCCCGCCATGGTAAACCGTTTATCAGGACAGTCTTTGTATGTCAAAATACATTCGATTCCTGGGACTGCCAGGGCGCGCGTCAGATTGATGTCTTCAATCAGCGCATGAGCGTGAGGGCTTCGCAGCACTTTTACCGCCAGACAGTCAGCTGGCGCCAGGTCATTGGTGTAGACTCCTTTGCCCGTTACCAATGCCTGTGCATCCACCTTCGGCACCGGCTGATTTACCATTTTCAGTTCTTTTATGCTTTCCATCCCTTCACCTCCATGTATTTCTGAATCGCCCGCAATTGTCCCATATAGCCGGTACATCTGCACAGATTTCCGGCAAGATATTCCTTGATTTCCTCCAGGGAAGGATTTTGAAGTTCCCGTTTCATGGCAAGCACGTTCATGATAAACCCGGGAGAACAAAATCCGCACTGCTCCGCCCCCTCATTGGCGAGAAAGGCGCCAAACTCCGCCGCCTCTTCCTCAACACCTTCCAGGGTGGTAATCTCGCTTCCTTCCACCGATGCCGCCAGCACCGAGCAGGAGAGACGGGATTTTCCGTCTATCCACACTGTACACAGTCCGCAGTTGGTCGTCTCACAGCCGCATTTCACACTGCGGCAGCCCAAATCTCTTAAAACGTTCAGGAGAATCGAATCCGCGTTGACCTCCGCCATTGTCTGTTTTCCATTCAATATAAACCGTACTTCCATCTTACGCTTCCTCCGCTAAAATCGACTGCATCGCCCGCCGGATGAGCACTTCTGCCAAATGCTTCCGATACTGCGCGCTCCCTCGCATATTGCTGCCGTATTCAAATTCTGTCGCTGCCTGCGCCGCATATTCGGCGAGCAGCGTTTCGTTTGCATCCTTTGGCACTTCCCACAGTTTTTCGATGAGCTTCGCCTTCATCGGTCTGGCTCCCACGGAGAAATACCATGACTCCTTTCCATGCACCATACCTGTCACCACCGCGCATGCCAGTACCGGAAAATCCGTCTTTGTCTGCCGCACAGAAGAATAGTGAAACTTCCGTTCGCTTTTGCGGATGATAACGGACAGCAGGATATCCTTGTCTTTTTTGCGGTTCACAAACTCCGACAGGCGGATGGTTCCGCCGTTGTACAGCTCCACAAAGGTATCCAGCGCGAGAAGGGCAGTCAGCACATCGGAAAACCCGAATCTCCCGTAAATACTGCCTCCCACTGTCGCCTGGTTGCGAAACTGCACACCTACGATGTGGCGGATGGATTCGGCAATCCCATCGCCGTACCACTCTTTTAATCCCTCACATTCTTCCAGCTGGCGCAATGTACACATGGCGCCAATCCGAAACACATGGTCCGTCTCCTCAATCTCGTTAAGCCCCAGCCCGGACAGGTCAATGAGAGTCTTCACTCTGGCGTTTCCCAGCCGCATCCACATCATGCCTCCCATCACCCTGCTGTTTCTCGCCTGGTTGAGCTCATACGCCTCCTCCAGCGTCTTCGGTTTCACATAATTATCAATCGCAATCAAAACGGTTCTCCTTTCTCACTGTGCTCTCCCGCATAAAATTCCATGCCTCACATGATTCCAAAACTAAGCGAATCGTATCGTCCTGCTGACAGAACAAAGTGGGCAAGCCCACTTCAACTCCCCTCCCCCTCAATCTTGAGGGGCTT
>OGQQ01002891.1_pt1 | contig 10497 bp, 6 predicted proteins | sample 1553281 | NCBI WGS metagenome assembly OGQQ01 (sample SAMEA2579937, study PRJEB22360) | human gut metagenome | biome: human gut; feature: human-associated habitat; material: faeces | place: Denmark | collected 2008/2010 | reverse complement strand
GGGGCTACCGCCCCTAGTCCCTGTCGGGGGCTTCGCCCCTGCGACCCCGTTTTTAAATAAGCAAGAGGTTTATCGACAAACTGAAGCGGAGCAGATGGAAATCTGCTCCGCTTATATTTTATCTTTTTCTGCTTACTGCACAAGATCCCCGTATACAACGCCAAGTCCTACTGTGCTCATATAAACTCTGCCGTATTTGTTCATATCGCCTACAACAAAATATCCGTTGCCGGGACCGCCGAACTGATGCTGATCATCGCTTACCTTGCTCCATGTCTTACCCTCATCCTCAGACCAGTAAAGGCCTATGGAATCATCGTTTGTGGGCTTGCCCCATACGAATATGGTATAAGGATCGCTGTCCGTCTTGCCCTTGCCAAGACCTACCGCCAGACAAGCGGCTAAAGAATCCATTCTTGTGAATGTTTTGCCGTTATCTGTTGATACCTGAAGTCCCATTGAAGGATAGTATACAACGCCCTCCTTGCCGGGTGCGACCACAGGTCTTGCCGCAGTGAATACAGAAAGCGTCATATTCTGAGTAAATGTCTTTCCGCCGTCCTCGCTGTAGAAGAACGCACCGCCGCTTGCGGCATATACATAATCGGGGTTTACGGGGTCGCAGATGATTTTCTTTGAGCCTACTCCACCATTGCTCTTTGTCCAGGTCTTGCCCTGATCGTCGGAATAGTAGATGCTGCTGTCGTTTCCGGGTGCCCAGAAGAATCTCTTTCCGTCAGCAGAAACTGCCACATAGCCGCCGTAAGCGATCTTTCCGCTCTCAAGCGGCGAAACGGTAACATTCACCCATTTCTTGCCTGCGTCAAGCGTATACCAGAAGCCCGGCTTTTCTTCACTGCCGCCGCACTTTACCCATATATCAGTTGCCTTTGCCGCTATCGCAAGACCGGTCATTGAGCCTGCAACGCTGTTATGTACCATACCGTATTCTTCGGCACTATCCTGTACAAAACCGTCATAGTCGCCTATAACGCTTACCAGCTTACCGCCGGGTATGCTGATTATATCATACGGAACAGTTTCTTCTATGCCCTTTGAGAAGAAGTAGAATTCGGGGCTTTCATCCCATATATTATCGCAGGTGAACACACCGTTACCGGATACCACCATTATCTTATTTGTGTTATTGGGATCAATCGCCATTGAACTGCACCAGTGCATAGACGCTGTCGAGATCCACTCTACTCCGCCGTCACTCATCTTCATCTTTTCGTTGAGAAGCGTCCAGTTCTTGCCGCCGTCCGTAGTAACATAGAATTCATCGCCGTACTGATCGTTAGGCTGAGGAACATATATGTTCTCTGTGCAGGCAACCATTCTGTCGGGGTTTGAAGGATCTATCACCACATCACCGAAGCTCTTTTTTGCAGGAGAAATATCTGTCAACGAATCGTTCGACATATCGAGAATTCTTACGCCGCCGGCAATTCTGTTATTGTTCCATGGCCCTTCGGTATTGGCATAGGTAATGACGATCTTGCCGTCACCGTTGTACTTCATTCTCTGAACCATGATTCCCTTAGGTGCGTCTGCAACAGAATTCCATGTAACGCCTCCGTCGGTCGATTTATAAAGGTTTTCCTCCTGTATTCTCGAAACAGCCGCATATATAGTTGTGCAGGCACTGTCATCGCCCGACTTGGGGTCGATTATGATACTGCATATACCGTTGCCATTTGATGTTGTCGTCTTTGTTCCCATATCAAGCGCAGTGAACGTTTTTCCGCCGTCAGTCGACTTTATCATACCGCCTGTTCTTCCGCCGACATATACTATATCGCTGTTCTTGGGGTCAACCGCAATACGCTCGCCGTTTCCTCTGCCCATACCGTTTCCGTGTGCCTTTATCATATCCGTAAGGTCGGTACGGTTCCACGTTTTGCCGTAATCATCGGAGTATAGAAGGCAGGTTTTGCCGTTGCTGAAATACTCCGTGCCTGCAAGCATATATACCTTGTTAGGATCTTTTTCTCCGAATGCAAGACCGTCTATACCGAGCAGACCTCTGTCTTCCTCACTTATATCGTAAGACATGGATTCCCACTTCTGAGTATCCTTATTATAACGATATGCACCGCCGACATCTGTACGGGCATAATATAAGCCCTGCTCGCTTGTTGCAAATACGCCGCTTACGAATCCGCCGCCGCCCATAGCTACCTGGCTGAACGTAAACTGTGCCTGAGCCGTTCCCGAATTGCCTCCAGATGTTGTATTATCGCTTGTCATACTGCTGTCGCCACTGCCCGATGAGGTCACGTCGCCGCTTGACGATGTTCCCAAATTATCGTTTCCGTTACAGCCTGCGGCACATATCGCCGTTGCTACCGCAAGTATGACCGCTGTTATTTTTCTGTACTTCATTCCTTGTTCCTTTCTTGTTAAAGCACGCTTGCTTAATTTTCATGTAAACCTTTACACAAGTATTATGCACCATTTAAGTTAAATTTGCAAGACTTGTTTTGCTATTTTGTGAATATGTGATAAATCCTCGTAGCCACTATTGGTGATAATCACGGATTTTGCAACAAGAAAAATATGGGCGTGACTTTTGTGCGCTTATATAGTATAATCTTTGTGTAATCGAATACAAGTCCTGTCTTATCACGTTTACGGCAGGCAAACGGAATGGAAAAGGAAAAGAAAAATGAAAAAACGCATCATCTCCCTTATCTTATGTGCGGCAGTAATAATATCCGCCTGCGGCTGCAGTGCCGATAACGGCACCTTGTCAGCCGACAGTTCATCATCAGCTTCGGCAGTGTCTTCTGCCGAAGCCGCATCGCAGGATACCTCCTTAGACAGCGGTTCGTCTTACGATACCTCGTCAGACGCTTCTGATAAAACAAGCTCCGATAAGCAGAACAGTTCGTCATCTGACAGTTCAGACAAGCAAAACAACTCGTCCGATGCTTCTTTTGAAACGTCAAAGCCTTCGACAAACAAGCAGGAAACCGGTTCTTCTGCCGTTACGTCAAGCAAGCCCGCAAACAACACAGGTTCAGCAACAAACAAGCCTGCGTCTGCAACCGCCGCCGATACCACCAAAAAGCCTTCCGCAACGACTACCACAACAACCTTAAAGCAGACTGACGACAAGCCGCTGAACTTTTTGAAAACCTATGAAGCGGAAAATGGAAAGCTGTCAAACGATATGTCCGTCATATCAGGCGGCAACGCATCCGGCGGAAAGTCGGTAGGTAAATTCGAAAATGACCGCTCCTACTGCCAGATTAAAATAAATGTTCCGTCAGACGGTATTTATGATATTGTAATACGCTCAATGGGCATCGGCGGTCCCAAAGAAAACGACATTTATACCGATGGTAAGAAGGTAGGCACTTTCACCAGCGAGAACAATAAATTCTCGGATTACACCGTAAATGCGGTAAGCCTTACAAAAGGCGACCACAATATCCGTATAATCAAGTCATGGGGCTGGATAGAGCTTGATAAAATAACAGTAAAGACGGGTGCAAAAATAAGCAACAGCACCTATAACGTCACATCTTCGCTTGTAAACCGAAATGCCACCGCAAACACAAAGAAGCTGTACAGTTTCCTTAAGGACAGCTACGGAAAATATGTAATCACAGGTCAGCAGTGTGACGGCGGAATAAACGGCAACGAATTCAAAGCGATAAAAAATCTTACCGGCGACTACCCCGCCCTGCTCGGACTCGATATGATGGACTACACTCCGTCAAGAACGGCACTCGGTGCGTCCTCTTCCGCTGTCGAAAAGGCAATAGAATTTGCAAACAAGGGCGGAATCGTCACATTCTGCTGGCACTGGAACGCTCCGACCGAATACCTTAACAGCACCGCCAACAGTTCTGACGGCTGGTGGGGCGGATTCTATACGCAAAGTAGTAAATTCGATATAGCAAAGGTTATGAACGGTCAGGACGCAAAAGGAAAGAAACTGCTTGACCGTGATATCAAGGAAATAGCTAAGCAGTTAAAGCGCCTTGAAAAAGCAGGCGTACCGGTTATATGGCGACCTCTTCACGAAGGCTCCGGCGGCTGGTTCTGGTGGGGCGCAAAAGGCTCAGACGCATACAAAAAGCTGTGGAAATACCTTTATAAAGAGCTTACAAATACATACGGCTGTAACAATCTTATCTGGGTCTATAACGGTCAGAGCGCCGACTGGTATCCGGGTGACGAATATGTTGATATTGTAGGCGAGGACATCTATCCCGGAAATCACGTCTATGACCCTCAGGTAAGCCGTTTCAAACAGGCGATAAACTACGGCAGTAAAACAAAGATAACGGCTCTCACAGAAAACGGCTGTATCTTTGATATAGATTCCGCCGTGAGCATAAACGCACTGTGGAGCTGGTTCATGACATGGGGCGGCGAGTTTACCGTTAACGGCAGTAATTACAGTGAAAAATACACTGAAAAATCGGTTATACAGAAAATGTACGCAAGCAAATATTCATTAACTCTCGGATCGCTTCCGAAAATCTATTGACATAAGCTGAAAACGCTCCGACAGGAACACCTGTCGGAGCGTTTTTATTACCGTTTCCGGCTTACGATATTTTGGGTATAATCATCATACCATAAGCGAGCATATCTTGTTGCTGTACTCAACGGGGTCTTCTATAGGCATACCCTCAACAAGAAGCGCCTGATCGTACAGAATCTCGCTGTATGTTTTCAGCTTGTCCTTATCCGTTTCATACAGCTTTTTCAGCGTTTCATAGATAGGATGCTCTGCATTGATCTCCAGCACCTTTTCAGCCTTTGCGTCATGCTCTGCGGGCATCTGGCTGAGCACCTTCTCCATCTCTATTGAAAGCAGACCGTCACTGGTCAGGCATACTGCGTGGGACTTCAGTATCTTTGACAGTCTTACATCCTTTACCTTACCGCCGAGCGATTCCTTCATGAAAGCAAACATATCCTTGCTTTCCTCAGCCTTAGCCTTCATTTCTTCCTTTTCTTCGGGAGTTTCAAGGTCAAGGTCGCCTGCGGATACTGACTTGAACTGCTTTTCGTTATAGTCGACCATCATCTGTAAAGCAAACTCGTCAACGCTGTCGATAAGATAAAGTATCTCATAGCCCTTATCCTTTACAAGCTCGGTCTGGGGGAGCTTGTCTATCTTGTCTACAGTTTCGCCGCTTGCAAAGTAGATGTACTTCTGATCTTCCTTCATTCTTGAAACATACTCTTCAAGAGTTACCAGCTTCTTTTCGTATGAAGAATAGAACAGCAGCAGATCCTTAAGCAATTCCTTGCCTGCGCCAAAGCCGTTGTATACGCCGAACTTTATCTGAAGTCCGAACACCTTCCAGAACTTTTCGTATCTCTCACGGTCGTTGCGGAGCATCTTTGTAAGCTCGTTCTTGATAGAACGCTCAAGGCTCTTTTCGATTATCTTAAGCTGTCTGTCGTGCTGCAGCATCTCACGGGAGATATTGAGCGACAGATCCGCAGAGTCAACAAGACCCTTTACAAAGCTGAAATAGTCGGGGAGCAGATCCGGGCATTTATCCATTATAAGAACGCCGTTCGAATAAAGCTGTAAGCCCTTTTCATAGTCCTTTGAATAGTAGTCGAAGGGAGCTTTTGACGGAATGTACATCAGTGCGTTATATGTTGCGGTACCCTCTGTCTTTGTGTGGATATGTGCGATAGGATCGTCATAGTCGAAGAACTTTTCCTTGTAGAACTGATTATAATCCTCGTCTTTAAGCTCAGACTTGCTCTTGTTCCAGATGGGTACCATACTGTTGAGCGTTTCTATCTCGGTATGTGTTTCATACTCGTTCTCAGTGCCTTCCTTGAGGTGCTGATGGCTTACCTCCATCCTGATAGGATAACGGATATAGTCGGAATACTTCTTTACTATCATACGGAGCTTGTAGTCCTGCAGATACTCGTCGTACTCCTCTTCTTCGGTATTTTCCTTTATCTTAAGGGTTATCTTTGTGCCGACATCTTCCTTGTCACAGTCTGTGATAGTATAACCGTCTACACCCTGCGAATACCACTTATATGCCTGCTCACTGCCGTAAGCCTTAGACTCGACAGTAACCTCAGACGCTACCATAAAAGCAGAGTAGAAGCCTACACCGAACTGACCGATAACGTTTATATCATCCTTTTCTGTATCGGTATTGTCGTTCTTGAATTTGAATGAACCGCTGTTTGCGATAACACCGAGATTATTTTCAAGCTCGTCCTTTGTCATACCGATACCGTTATCGGTAATTGTTATAAGACGGTTTTCCTTGTCAACCGCAAGGTCTATACCGAGGTCTTTTCTCTCTATGCCGAGATTCTCCGTCAATGACTTGAAATACAGCTTGTCAAGCGCATCGCTTGCATTTGAAATAAGCTCACGCAGAAATATCTCCTTATGAGTGTAGATCGAATTGATCATCATATCAAGCAAACGCTTTGATTCTGCCTTGAATGCCTTTTTTGCCATTAAAATCATTTCCTTTCTATGCCTGCGCCTTATATAGCGGCGATAATACTGAATTTACACCGATCACAATCGGTTTAGCACTCTATCACTCTGAGTGCTAAAATATATTATAACACTATTTTTATATTTGTCAAGAGGTGTTTTAAAAATGTTTGTATTTAAAACAAATCCGTGATTTCAAGAGGAAATTTTAACATCGGCTATTGACAATTGTTCATTTTTAAACTATAATAATATTGTTCAAATTTGAACAATATCATCTTTCGACAGAAAGGACAGGAATATGACTACAAGCAGCTTCTGGAATTTCATCTCTGCCGCAGAGGACGAATACAGCGTGTACAGAAAGCGCATTATGGCAAAGTTTTCTCTCTCAGCCGCAGAAACGGATATAATTATGTTCCTTGCGAACAACCCCGGCTATGACACGGCGGCGGATATTTCAAAGGTCCGCCGTATACTGAAATCGCAGGTTTCGGTTTCTGTAAAATCACTGTGCGAAAAGGGCTTGCTGACAGGTACTTATAAGGACGGAAACAAAAAAAGCGTGCATCTTTCCCTGACGGCAAAGGCAAAACCTGTTGTCACATACGGCAAAAAGGAACAAAGCGATTTTGCGGCTGTTCTGTTTGACGGATTTACCGATGACGAAATCGCCGCATTTGAAAGATACCATATTAAAATACTGGACAATATAAACAGAAAAAGGAGCGACAAATAATGCAATATCTTATAACGACCGCCGTTTGCCTGCTTGCAGGTCTTGGCGCAGGTCTTGGAACAGGGTTTGCCGGTATGAGTGCGGCGGCGGTAATCACGCCTATGCTTGTTACATTTCTCGGTATAGAGCCGTATACCGCTGTCGGAATCGCCCTTGCCTCAGATGTTCTGGCAAGTGCCGTATCGGCTTACACATACGGAAAGAACAAAAACCTTGATATTAAAAACGGGCTTGTGATGATGATAACAGTGCTTATTTTCACGGTTGTCGGCAGTTTCGTTTCAAGCCTTGTGCCGTCGGTTACAATGGGCAATTTCTCGGTATTCATGACGCTTTTGCTCGGCATTAAATTCATAGTAAGACCTGTAATGACCACAAAAGCCGATATGAGCGCAAGATCCGCAAAATCAGTATTGATAAAGTCAATCATCTGCGGTATTATGGTCGGCTTCATCTGCGGATTCATCGGTGCGGGCGGCGGTATGATGATGCTCCTCCTGCTCACAAGCGTTATGGGCTATGAGCTTAAGACCGCTGTAGGCACAAGCGTATTTATTATGACATTCACTGCGCTTACAGGCTCTGTTTCGCACTTTGCGATAGGCGGACTTCCGGATATGCTCCCGTTCATCCTCTGCATAATCTTCACGCTTATCTTTGCAAGAATAGCCGCAAAGATAGCGAATAAGGCAAGTCCGAAAACGCTTAACCGTGTGACCGGCATTATCCTTGTAATACTTGGAATTGTAGTTCTCGGTTTTTCACTGATTAAATAAATCCGGCAAATAAATATAACTAAAGCCACGATGATAAAAAATCGTGGCTTTGATATTACTGTACCTCTACCTCAGGCATTTCTTTCGTTTCATCCTTCTGTAAAGCTTTCTTCTCTCTGAATATAAGCGAGAAAACAGTTCTTACAACAGGACCCGCAAAAAAGAGTTGCCAGCACAGAGCCATAGGAAAATTGGTTATCGTTGTCTGAATCCACACCGCAATAACTTCGCTTCCCGCATTTTTGAACAGAAGAGTTGCGGCAAGGCTCATAAGCGGGCACATAAAGATAACTGAAATAACCGAGATACCGAGAACTATGAAAAACGGATTATCACGTTCAGGATTAATTATTTTAAAAGTCTTGTACTTTGCTATCCTGCCGACTAAAAAAATATCAAGCACGAAAGCAATAGGTCCCATTATCACAAGCTCCTTGAAAGCAAGTAAAAAGACCTCGTTTGTCATGCCGCCGATATTAAGTGCTATATTATAGCATATCATGGCGTACACCATAACAAACACCATCATAACAGTAAACACGATTTCCTGAAATAAGTTTTTGGGCATAAAAAATTCCTCCTGATAATAACAATTTACACTTTATTGTGTTGTTCGTTATCATCCGGGGGATGTGCGTTTCCAATTAGACCAATATTCTTTTTACGTTATAGATTTTAACATATTCCGCACCCATAGTCAATTGTGAAGTGAAACGAAAAAAGCACCGCTTTGGCAGTGCCTTTTTGTATATATATCACTTTTCCTTTTTACACTTTTTCGCTTCTGAATCTTCCGACAACATTTGCATTCTTGTCAATGTTTACCTCGAATCTCAGCGTACACGGCGAATAGTGAACATTTTCGCCTTCTGAAATAACCTCATAGAAGAATGCCAGAGCGCCTCCGTCCTCCATACGTCTTACGGCGCACTTGCAGAAGCCTTCGGCGATTGCCCTCTTTACATAAGGTATATCACGGTCGTATGTACAGAAATTGTCCTCCGTAACGGGAATATTAACATCCCCGTCAGAACAGCTGTTTTCTCTCAGCATAGTTTCAAGCGGTGATACTTTCTTACGGCTGAATTCCGCAAACGGAGCTTTCTTGGCAATTTCGCCCTTTCTTGCAGGGTGTCCGTTTATTTTCCAGCACGGACGTGTAACAACGACCGTTTCTCCTATATGGAAATCATTGTTGAGATGCTCGCTCTGTGCCGAATAGAAATCAAGCGTATCCTTGTCTATCACGACCTCTTTTGCCTTATCACGCACTATTCCGACAAGTTCAAGCATAGAGAGCAGCTCGCCTGCCTTTTCCATGCACTTTTCATCGCTCCATATCTCATAATTGCGGAAGTTGTTTCTCCAGTACGTCTTTATCGGCAGATCGCCTATAAGCGCCTGTATCCTCATTTCCCAGTCGAACAGTATACCGCTCTTACTGCGTATCTTGTTCTCCTTGATGGCATTGAGCGGTTCAAGCAGCTGTGCAAACGATGCGATATTATCCGCAATATCCTGCGCTATGTACTTTCTTGTATCGCTGGTCTTCTTTTTCTCGTTTTCTTCCTCAATCTTTTCATCGCTGTACTTATCGAAATCGTCCTGTCCACCGTCAGCCGTATCGAACAGTGAAAATACCTCTGAGGGATCGTTAAATGTTTTCTTTACCTCAGGCTCGTCATCCATAAGCAGATTTCCGAACAGATCCTCTACCTCGGCAACATTCTCATCGTGCTTTTCTTCGGTAAGCTGTACAGGCGTATATGCTTCGTCCGGCAGATCGAAGAAGTCCATAGTTCTCGGCTTTTCGTCAGCGTCAATCGGCTCGTCCGGAGTTTCGGACAGCTCATCGGATAATGTACTTTCCTCAAAAATACCGCTTGTCTGTTCAAGATCATCGTCCGAAATATCTTCGGAGCTTCCGGTGCTTCCGGTGCTGTCAGCGATTTCGGATATTCCTATAAAGTCGCCGAATTCTTTCAATGCGTCCTCTACAGACTCAGCTGTACGAACAGAAGAAACAGGCTCGCTTGCGGTTTCCTCCTCCATTATAGCGTGGAACTGTTCTTCAAGCGACTTTTCTTCGCTGTCGGCAGTTTCTTCCTGCTCGGCTATTTCTTCAAGAGCCTTTACTGCGTCCTCGACAGGCTCGCTTACGGGTTCTTCGGTGGCGGTGTAATTTTGCTCATCGCTAATTTCAGCTTCGCTGTCGGCGGTTTCTTCCTGCTCGGCTATTTCTTCAAATGCCTTTACTGCGTCCTCGACAGGCTCGCTTACGGGTTCTTCGGTGGCGATGTCATTTTGCTCGCTTTCAGCTTCGCTGTCGGCGGTTTCTTCCTGCTCGGCTATTTCTTCAAAAGCCTTTACTGCGTCCTCGACAGGCTCGCTTGCGGCTTCTTCGGTAGCAATATCATTTTGTTCGCTGTCAGCAGTTTCTTCCTGCTCTGCGATTTCCTCAAAAGCCTTTACAGCGTCCTCGACAGGCTCGCTTACGGGTTCTTCGGTGGCGGTGTAATTTTGCTCAT
>OGQQ01002872.1_pt1 | contig 10551 bp, 20 predicted proteins | sample 1553281 | NCBI WGS metagenome assembly OGQQ01 (sample SAMEA2579937, study PRJEB22360) | human gut metagenome | biome: human gut; feature: human-associated habitat; material: faeces | place: Denmark | collected 2008/2010 | reverse complement strand
TCCGTCGCATATTCCGCGAGCTTTTGCGAGAAATGCCATCCGTAGTGAGACAGGTATTCACGCATTCCCCGTGGTATCTGCTCGTAAACGTCGAGTCTGTCCATAGTCTACCGACGTCTGTAGCGAGAATACGGACCGGTTCCACGCACTCCACGACGCTCGCCATAGTCATAGTCGTCGTCATCGTCTTCTTTCCACGGCTCACGCATACCATAGCCTCCGCGTCCGCCTCCGGAATAGCCTCCGCGCTCGCCGTAGCCTTCGTGCATCTCCTCCATTGCCTTTTTGTAACCTTTGCGATATGCTTTTTCAAGCATCTCGTCGATCTGCTCGTCGTCTCCGTTGAAACCGCGAGCGATCCCTATTGCATTCCATCCCATAATTACTTGGTTTTTGGTGTCTCCGGTTTGAGAAGGCTCTTGATGTCGTTAAGCGTCGGAACGGACTTTATCAGTCCCTTCAGGTCGGCCAGCTCCTTGTTCAGCCTCTTGATCTCCTCATCCTGCTCTCGGGTCTTGGCGTAGGACGGGTCGAGCTCTTTGAGTATTTGATCGTATGCGGCCAGGTTGGCCTTGTGTCGGTCGAACGAGTTGATGATGTCCGTGCTCTCCTTCTGCGCCGCCGTGATCGCCGGCATAAGCCCCTCGCGTGTCATGGAAACAGTAAGGCCGTCTTTCGACTCGACGTCCATATTGGTCCTAACGCCCCACGACTCGTTATTATCCAGAACGATATTGATATATTGCTGCTGAAACGGCGTGAGTTGCCCCGGCGTAGGCTGCGGATAATAGGGTATGCCTATCTCCTTGACTGTTGCGACATAGAATTTCGGCGTCTCCCGAGTGTCTAAGACGTACACGGAACTGCCCTTTCTCAAATTCAGAAACATGGTTTTTAATTTTTAAATAGGGAAGCCCGAAGCGTTTACGGGCTTCCCTGCTGATTGGTTAAACAATGCCTGTCATGATTTGCAGCGTGTTCGTAGTCCGGTCGAACCAGAACTCGTAAACGCCCGTCCCCGGAATGTCGGCGACCGTCAGGGGCGCTCCGTCGAATTTGGTGACGGCCTGTGTCGCTCCATTGGTCGAGAACAGAATGGGCAGCGTCCCGGTGGTCCCGGTAGGAATCTTCTGGGCTATGTCCACGAATACCGTTCCCCGATACCATGCGTTGACAAACGCATGGTTCTGAAAGGCGAACACTACATTATCGGTGTTGACAGTAACCGCAGTGGTCGCAATAGCGGCCGATCCGCGGCGGTTAACGAGCGTGAAAGGATATACTGCCATAGCCACCTCCTTTCTTGATTAACCCCAGAAGCCGTTGCCCCAACCGTTCGCGCCGAAGCCGATTCCGTACTGTGCGGCAACACACGTAGGCACGCCGACAATCGGACTGTAGGGTACGGTAGCCGTTTCCGGCAACTTGCACTTGATCCCGTTGACATCGTTTTGCAGGCTGTTTACCGCATTCACGATAGGAGTCGTTGCCTGACCTATCATCTGACCGAAAGCGGCCGTCTGATGCTCCTGCGAGAGCTGGTTGAGCAGCGTCGAATTCTTTTCGCGCAACGCATCGATCTTGTCCTGAAGCGCCTGAGTCTGCATCTGGTCGAGCTTGCCGATGATCGCGTTGGTGTTGGCCGTTCCGGCATCGCGCAGAGCGAGGGTATTCTGATTCGCCGTGTTGACCAGCGTGTTGGTCTGGTTGCAGGTAGCCAACTGACTCTCGTATCCCTGCTGCTGGATCATCGTGCGAACGTTGCAGCAGCATTCTGCCATTTGTGCGGCAATCTGGTTATTGCCTGCCTGAATGGCGTTGATTACTTGCTGTCCCGTCATTCCGACCTGACCGGCCACTTTGTCGATTGAGCCCTGAAGACTGCAAATCGCGGTCTGGATCTGCTGAACGGAGCAGTTGAGCGAGGAGGCAAGCTGATTGTTTGCCGAGCCGTTGCCCTGAATAGCGTTCATCAGCAGTTCACGGCCCGCATCGCCGTTGAGTTGAGCAGGCAGCGAGTTCATGCCATTGCCGCCCCATCCGTTGCCGCCCCAGCAGAAAAACAGCAAGATGATCCATATCCACCAGCAGCCGTCGCCGCCCCATGCGCTTCGGTTGTTGTTGCCGTTCATCAGCGCCGCTACGAGATTCGGGTCCATACCCCGATTCTGCATCAGGGCCGGAATCAGAGAGGCAACGCTCGAATTGCCCCCGTCGCCGAACATGAAAATGTCTTTGTCCATAGTTTGTGAAAATTGATGTTACACCCTCTCACGCGGGGTGTTTTGACGATAGCTATGAAGCAAAAATGACAACGGGTAGCACATTGTGCTACCCGTTTGCATATTAATGATATTTTATTTGTATTCAGTATTTTATGTGCAAATTAATTATGCGTAAAAATAATGTTTGTGTTATCATAGAATTTTTTTTGAAAAAAGTTTTGCATATTCAAAATATATTCTTACCTTTGTAATGAAGTTAAACCTCAAACCAAAGCCGACGGGCTATAAGCGGACGATATGAAAAAGTACATCGACACCATCAACGAACTCCGCGCAATGAATGTGCGCGACATCTTTGAAAAGGTATCCAATTACCATTATTTGAGCAATAACAGCGTCGAATATTCTGATGACGCATACTTCATTTTCAATATCATCACCGAAATCGGAGAAGGTTTCGTGGTTGACAGTTGTGACAATCGCGCGATTTCCGTAAAGCAAGCATGGTGTGTTGCTTTCGCGATCAAAAAGCTGACCGACGATCAGGCCGAGGCTTGCGCCGCCCGTATGGAGGCACTCGATGCTGAGGTAGAGTCGACCGAAGTCGCAAAAGCCGAATGTGATATTGAAAACGACAAAAAAGAAAATACCGAAACTGAAAATATAACCGAAAAAAATATGAAAGCATCAGACATTCGTGCTATTAATGAAAATCAAGAAAGCGGACGAGTGTTCATTCACTTGACCGACGGGCAGACGATCTGTCGCGTTATGAGTACCCAAGAAGTCAGAAAAGCTCAGAAAATCAGATTGCGCGAGGGTATCGAGGCTTTTAAAAACGAAATAGTTCGGCTGTTCAATGATATCTATTCAAAACCTCAGGCTGTACGAAAAGTGCCGGTAGATCGAGACGAAGAACGATTTTGGACATTACACAATATGCGCAAGATCGGTTCGCTGCCTTCAGAAGAAGAGTTGGAATATCAATTACTTTTAGACAAATCAGATATTTAATTTATGGCCAAAGATTATCCAGCTTTCATCATCGACCGAAGCCGTCGGTCCGAAGCATCGCGCTTCACCGACGACTTCGTCGTGTGTACTGACAAAGAGGTCGGCTTTATCGCGCGGGTATATACTGTTCCCAAATCGCGTCGCGCAGAGGTAGCCGCCCGTATGGATGCGCCTGAAGGCAAAAACCGTTATATGGCAGCCGTTGCCGGGGAGACGGTTGTCGTGCTTGAGATCGTGCGAATGCTGTATGAGCCGGTTGCACATATCAACCGCCTGCCGCCGCTCATGAAGAAGGCTTTGAAGGCATATATGCACGGAGAGGCTGAAACCGTTCGGCGCGATGGTCTGCCATATGATAATCAAATTGCCGCACTCGACGAAGTGCTGCGTATGGCACAGGCGCAGCATCCGCGACTTGTCGATATGAATGGCGAGAGCGTCGCAGATAAGTTTATCGAGGCACTTCGTTCGGCACGCGAGTCTGTCGTGTTGTTGCAGCGAATAACCAGACAGTAATCATGTTAGTATCGGGCGAGAAAAAGAATGGACACGGAGGAGCGCGTCGAGGGGCCGGGCGCAAACCCATAGACACCAAGCAACCGTCAACTACGATAACCTTGCGTGTGCCTTTGCGATTGCGGGAAGAACTGAGAGAGTATACCAATAAGCACAAGATACCTATACGAGTGTTTCTCGAACAAGCGTTGTCAATTATGAAAAGGACCGAGGAGTAGTCTTCGGTCCTTTCCTGTCATATTGATAGCTACATATTGCAATCCTATTTTTTGCGTTTGACAGTATGTTTCAACTTCAAAACGGCGAAATTCAACTCTATCTCGGTCTCCGTATCGGTCGTTTGCATATCCTCTCCAAACAGGTCGGCCATGATTTCTCCGCTTTTCTGCATCAACGTTTTTTGTTTGAACCGATCCGGGTTAGCGGACATCTCCCCGATGGTGCGGGATAGCTCACGGAGTTTGGCAAATGCCTCAATGATTGCGATAGTCGTCTGTGTCGCCTGCGGGCTTTTCAGAATGGTCGCCAGCATGTAGAGACCCTTTTCTGTAAAGGCTTTAGGAACAACCGGGGAATATTTGACATTTTCGAGGTGGTGAAAATTTTCCACCACATACTGTTTTTCAGCCTGTTGTAATTCAAAAATATACCCTTCAGGAAATTTATCAGGATTATTCCTGACTGCCTTGTTGATCTCCTTTGTCTCCACTCCGTACAACTATGCCACAGAAAAATCCAGTAGTACATCTTGATTGCGAAGTTGCACGACCTTGTCGCGGACGTCGCTGAATTTGATTATCCCGGACATATTATGTTTGGTATATCGCAAGCCCTATTCATTATAGGGCCTGCGATGTTTTATGGCGTTATAATAACTTCTTGGGTTTGCCGCCGAGGGCGAAATTTTGTATTGATCGATCTCTTTTTAGCTTAACGATGCGTCCAAATTCGACATTATACGGCCCCCTTTTTTTGCGATTGTGATTCCACGAAGGTCATTGACTCCAGTTTGGTCCGAAGTGCGCCGATTTCTTCTCTTAGGTTAGCGATGGTTGCCTGCAATTCACCGATCTCACGATCTTTCCGATCGATCATCTTCACAAGTTCGATATTCATATCATTTTGGTTTTGGTTAATAGGTTCTTGCGGGGTATTGGGTGAATTTGTGTTTTCTGTTAGCATGGGACCCTCGCCGGTGAGGAGCCAATGTATATTTATTTGCGGTAATTCTGATAATATATTTTCGACTGCGTCGGAATTTAAAGGCGTATTTTTTGCAGTCCCCCTGAAGCTTGCTGAAGTCATTCCAATTTTTTTATAAAAAGACTCCTTTGCAATCCCTTCTTTTTCAATGAATTCAATTATTCGCCTCTTGATTTCCGACATTTAATTTTCGATTTATTTTGGTTTACGAAAATATATTTTCTATATTTGCATTGTAAAACAAATGTTGCAATGACAAATATACGATTAAGCACCGAAAAGCCAAGTCAAAACATAGCTGTGGTGCGGGTTTTACCCTTTGAGGAGTATATCCAAAGCATTACCGACTCGACGGAACGTAGGCTGTTATTCGATAAACTGAAATCGTCTATCGGCATTCTGAGCGATGCGACATTGTGGCGGTATAGAAGTGGCAGCATTCGCCCGAACATTCTCCAGCGACGTCAACTGGCGAATATCATCCGTCGTCACTCGGGCAATAGTAGCTATACCGCCGACAACCTTTTTCCTGTGGAATTTTACGAGTAGTTGATTAGATATGAAACGCATTCAAAGATTTTTTAAAACACGTTGCGCAGCAGAGCAATATATCGCAACGCTCGGTACTGATGCCCGGTTTTATCGAGCATACAAGTGTGCGAACGGTAAATATTGGGTGGGAACAGAATTCGAATGGTTGAATCGATATTGATACCTAAATGCAAACGCTTCGCAATATAGAGTTTTTCAACGATCCTGAGGGCGGGGTAATGGTGCGAGATGCCGAAGGAGTCCACTCCTATAGGCTGGAGGACAAAGCCATGACCGGAGCACTGTTTGCCCGGATCGAGACAGAGTACCCGAAGGCGTTCAAGGCGCTGTCCGAAATTTATCGCAAGAGTCAGCCGAACGTTAACTACTATCGGTTCTTGATATGCCATAGGTTCATTCGATGCAATTTCGGGCGGTTAGATAATAAGCAGGATATTGACGGGGTGGGGCGATTCACTTTCGAAGAGGTTAGCTGCCCGATCAAAGGGGAATGCAAATATGTGGAAGTCGTATGCAATCCGGAGTTCGATACTCATTTGAGCGAGCGACAGAAAGAGGTGATGAAACTCTACATGGAAGGGATGAGAGACGAGGAGATCGCGGACGCACTTTACATATCGCCAGAGACGGTACGCACAACCAAACGCGACGCTTTTCGTAAAGCAGGGGTACACTCGCTGGCAGAGTTTACAATTCAATATCGGGATAAGCTATGAAAACTCTGTGGCAATGGCGGCAGGAACGCCAAGCGACCAAGAAAACATGCAAACACTCGGCGCTCGAGTCGGAAGATATTAGAAGTATCATAGACCAAATGTCGGAGGGTTTTCTGCGTCTGATTGAAAGTATTGAACCAATAAAAAAGACTATGATGAAAAATTTACTGAATTATAGCGGGAGACGGTTTCGCTGTAAATTCCATGGGAAACCTGTTGAAGGTAAAATCCAAGTGGAGCACGGGTATGTGTTTTTGTGCCAGAATGAAATAGACGGATGTAGAGCGAGAAATAAACTTGGCTATAAATACAGCTATTCTGTTGACTCCGGTTCTGACGAAGACCTCAAGATTTACAATGTTTCCGATTTCGCTTTGCTCATGACTGCAGAGGAAATCGAGGAATACAAAGACTGGCAGGTGGGGGATAAAATTACGAAAGGTCGTGATGTCTTCGAAGTCATCTTCCGCAGCGGAGAGGTTGTTATCCTCAAAAACAATGACGGACTCGCTGAAGGACCGTTCACCTGCGATGAGATATATAACGATGGCTGCCGTCTCGTCGCCGAACCTACCCCGGAATCCGATGACTCTGTAGAGGTATCGATGGCGGAGGTTGCAGAGAAGTTGGGCGTTCCAGTCGAGAAGTTGCGGATCAAAAAAGAGTAGTAAAAGGTGAGTGTGGTGGTGAAATAGGGAGACACTACTTTTTGATGGACAAATACGCAATACGAAGCACGGGAGGGGTAAGCCTTCGTTAAAGCCCCTCGCAGGATGTAACCGAAATCAAAAAGTAAAGCCGATAGCTACGGTTGCCGGTTCGATTCCGGCCCACACTCCTAAAAATCATCAGAATTATGGGAAAGATCGATAATAGAAGGAAAGTTGCGGGCGCGAAGCACATTCTCGCTTCGCAGGTTCAGGTTTTTAAGCACGCAGGAGTGCTGGATGCAAAAATTGATGAGGAAAAAGAATGGTGCGTTCGGTCTATCATGCTTGGCATTAAGGAGAATGCCGATGAACTGATAAAATTCGACATCGAGCCGACTACCGATGGCGGAATCAATGTGTATGCCTCGTTGATGGTTGAGAAGCAATAAGATAATCAGGCAAAATCTCGATAGAAATGGTAGTCGAAATAATAAATATCAAAAAGTGCTTGGTTATTTCAGATGCAATTCGTAAAATTGCAATGCGAACTGGTGCGATACGCACTTCAAATGTACATAGTGTAGACGCTATAACGGCGTTGTCCCTTGTCCACTTCTACGTGCGTAGTCGTGACCAGTTCGCAAAACTTGGGGGCAACGCCTCTTTTTATACATACATCAACCAAATTTTTGACGACAAATGCGAACTGGTGTCAAAAATTTGCAGCCGACGCAAAGTGCGTCGTGTGCAGACGTACAGTCTACGAAACAGGCTGAATCTATCCTTAATCTCTCAGATCGAGAGATTGCAAAATCTTTTTGCAAAGTTCAAAACTTTGTGTACATTTGTATCGGCAAACGTTGCAATAAGCAACAAAATTCGATACATACTGAACCGCATTACAGCGGGGTTCCTGAGACATTATCGTACTTGTTGCGATATTGCACGTTTGCCAAAACACAAGGAGCCTCGCTTCTTTTGTGTACATACATTAACTAACTTTTGTTTCTCACAATGGCAAACGTGGACAAAAGTGGTATTTCAGCGCAAGGCGTTGATACTGCTGCTCAGTCTATACAACAGGCTGAATCTATCCTTAATCTCTCAGATCGAGAGATTGCAATCCGCTTACAATCACTCTCTTTGGACGATCTTGAAAAGCTCGCCCCTCTGCTCCGTGTCCTTTTTGTAGCCTTAGCCCAGTTCAAGCCATGAAAAATCAACCGACAGAACTAATATCGACAAGAATAGGGAATGCGTACAGTGACACCCTGATCGATATACGGAATTTGAAGGAAGAAATAATATCTCTTACCGACCTGATTGCTGATGCTGTTGTTAAGAAAATCAATCCGGCGAAGGATGAAATCTCGGAGAGGGCGGCTTGTGGTCTCGGAAAAGATACTGAAATATCGCAAAGACAGGCTATGGATGAATTAAAAGTTTCCCTTTCGTGGCTGGATGAACAGGTAGCCAAGGGGTTGTTAAGCCGACGGCGAAAAGGTAAGCGCAGGAATTCACCAATCATTTACAGCCGACTCGAAATTCTCGCTTTAAAACAAGGCGAGCCAAAATAAAGGTTCGGCAGAGCCTGCAAAACGACGAGGCATGATAATGATGACGTTTCCCGCGCTTTTTCTGGCCGTGTTCGGCTACAGCGCGATTCGAGAATATAAAGACAAAAAAGCCATGAACGACGAGATTCAATTACACGACGGTCCGCAAAGTGAGGCCCAGAAAAACAAGGAGCGTATAGCTCTGCTTAAGCTGGCAGAGCAATATCCGAAAGGCTCCGCCAGCGAGCAAACATTAATAGACCAAGCAAGCAAATAGGAGTGAAAGCTCCAAAGGGCCGGCCCGGGAAGGTAGGTTCGACTCCTACTCGGCCCTCGATTTCAAAGATTAAGAAAAATGACAGCGGTTTGTGAAAAATATATGCGTGCAAATTTGGTGAAGTCAGAAACTTTGCCCATATTTGTAATGCGAGACAGCGATAACCGAATCGCTAAGAACATATTTTACACGACCAATAGGCGTGTCCCTGTGATCCTACCTTTTAGGTGGTCGCTGTCTCGCAAACAAAAGGGGGCACGTCTTCTTTTTGTACATACGCAACTAACTTTTGATCTGAAAATGCGAGACAGCGAAAAAGTTAGCGCAGGTGCACAAGGTGCATCCATCGCTACGGTTAGCGCCCGTAATAGCGCTTTCTCTAAGCCTGTTCAGGCACATTCTACCAAACGTTACTATCAGGTATCGATCTACGCGAAGCGAATAGACATTTGCGTAGCGAACCTTCATTGCTCTCATCCGTTCCTCGCAACTTCCCGCGAGGAAGCTATCGGCATGGCTTGCGCACGTATCAAAGAGCGCTGGCCGAAGTATTTCATCTTGGCCGAGGACATCGTTTGCCAACCTTTAAATCTGAAATAATGCAGGCAGTAAATACATATACCGAATACCCGAGCCGTATAGGCACGGAGATGCCCAACAAGAATACGTGTTACATGCTAAGCGAGGCTGAGAACCGAATGCAGCAGATTCTGCACGTCACCCCGGCCCAGATGCGATTCGTGGCCGAACGAATCCGAGAGCATATCGACGATACCGTCTCTAAGCAGCCCCGAGCAAAGGGCGAATGCCCCGAAGACATAGACGAACGCCGAGGCGGCATCGAGGTGATCGGCCACGGGCTGGACGCGAGCGTCGAGTTCTACGCCACGAGTTGGAACCGCTCCGACGAGGGCGACGAGGAGAACGTATGGGGCTACGGGGTGAGCTTCGCCCGGCTCGTCACTTATGTCGACGGGGGCGAGCGGATCACCAACGACTGCTCCTCGGAGCGGCTCACCCGCGTTGTGGACGAGTACCTGAGAAAGAGCCTGTGGATAGAATAGACGGTCCGCTGCCCGACCGAAAAGGGACAGCCAAAAGTTTGGGTTTGATTAGTTAGTAGAGAGCCCTAAAGCTCTCACCCCCTCCGCATCCGCGACGGCCCCGGAGGGTTTTATGAAGGAGAAAATGGTCTTTAATAGTTTGGATTATGAACTACTTAGCGGAACCACAAAGACGAATCAAAGCGGCCCTTCTGTCGGGGATTCGGATGACGACGGCGCAGGGTAACAGAATCGGCCAAACCGTAGACTCTCGCAAGATCATTTCGAGACTCAGGAAACAAGGTATGCCCATTTGCAGCTACTGGAATATCCGCAAGGACGACAGCGGCCGGACGGTGGCGAAATACAAGACATACTATTACGGATCGCCCCTGCCCGCCAAAGGGTCGAAAATGGGGACTTTCGATCATCCGAAATTGGATTTGTAACTCAAAATATGAATTATGGAAATAATCACTAAGCGCCCTAAAGGCATGCCTTACCGGAAATACGTTGAAATGCGTAAAGCCAGTAACAATCAGATTCGTCGCTATCTGAGATTCGGTCGATTGTATTACCTGTCGGCAGAGATAGTCACGGTCGAAACCCCGTTGGGCAAATCGCAACATCGCAAAAGCTATCCGCCATTCGTCGGTTCGGTCCGGCGAGACTTGCGGAAGCCGATTTAATAAGCTGGATTTGTGACTGACTAATTCTGAATGAACAATGATAAAAAACGAAATCGAGCTTTGCGGCCTGCTGTGGGACCGTGACAACCTGACAATCGGCGGTTACGAGA
>OGQQ01002869.1_pt1 | contig 10554 bp, 2 predicted proteins | sample 1553281 | NCBI WGS metagenome assembly OGQQ01 (sample SAMEA2579937, study PRJEB22360) | human gut metagenome | biome: human gut; feature: human-associated habitat; material: faeces | place: Denmark | collected 2008/2010 | reverse complement strand
GCATCCACAGGCGGCACCGCACGGTCATAGAGATCCCCAGCAATGATGACCCCATCCACCTGTTCACGAATTGCCAAATCCACTATCTGTTGGAAGGCCCACTCCTGCTCCTCCAGCAAAGACCAGCCATTGAGGGTTCGCCCCACATGCCAATCTGACGTATGTAAAAACTTCATGACAGTCTCCTCATTCGTTTTGTCTTACTCTATTGTACCTTATCAAGCCGAATACTGCTTAAAAGATTCATGGCTTTGATAGTTTTCCCACTTTTTATCTAAAAAGACCAAAAAATCTCTCCCGAGCAATTCACTCGAGAGAGATTTTATTTTTAGAATTTATGAGAGATAAGGTGTGGAAATCTTAGTCTTGGTTTTTACGACGATTCATAGCCGCAAGTCCTGACATGAGTCCCATAACAACAACACCCATTGCTGCGAGGTTGTTATCTGTCTCACCTGTTACTGGCAATTGTTCGTCGCCTTCTTTAGCTTTATCAGAACCATCTGCCTTCTTACCATCTTTGTTTCCAGATTTCTTCTTATCTGAACCTTTACCATCTGAAGCGCCATCGGCTGCTGATCCAGAACCTTTAGATCCTTTAGATCCGTTTGAGGCCGCTTTTACAGCTTTAGAAGTTGAATTTCCACCATTTCCAGATTGACCATTATTACCATTTGAAGGTGTTGAGCCATCTTCGACCTTACGATAAATATAGGTCACGACTGTTTGACCTTTTGTCATCTTGTCTGTAGATTTACCTTCTTGACGAATCAATTCGTATTTCACACCATTCCGGTAGATATAACGGTCACCGTGAACGTTAACTTCAGAACCAACAGAGTTAGTGATAACGAGTGGCATCTTGATTTGGTTGCCATATTCATCACGGTAGATGACAACGATAGTACCAAGGTCTTTGTTAGTTGTCGGTTTAGCGGGTTCTGCGTTAGTTAACTTATAAATAACCTTTGTATCAGCACCAGGGTTGCTTGGTGTCACAGCAGTCTTCTCGGCCTTGTAACCCTTTACTTCAGGAACAAGTGTCATGGCAGCCTTAGTTGGATCGTTAGGATCATTTGTGTAAGTAACTGCTTCAACACCTGGGATTGGATTACCTTTTTCGTCAACGGCAATAATCTTACCAAATTTAGTGTAAGTAACAGTTTCAACCTTGTTGTCCATAGTGACATCTTGAGAAGCCACACGGCCTTTATCGGCGAAATAACCGTTAACCAATGGTGTGATTACGAGGTCGAACTTAGTCTTATCAGCCTTCCATTCACCTGCAGTAAGAATGTCACCTGTTACAGAATCAAGGGTCAATGAACGTTTCCATTGTGCCTTTTGAACACTGTCTGCTGGCAATTTAGCATTTCTGTTCTTGCTTGTATAGTGAACAGTGTAAGTAACATCTTTAAGGTAAGCATCCTTAGCTGGCCATTTTGGACCGTTTGGTTGGTTAGGGTAGATTGGAGTTCCTGGTTCGTGTGCATTGTCTGGATTAAAGTCAAGTGCTACACGTTTGAAGCTTACTGTCCAAGCTTGGTCAACTGTGCTATCCAAGTCAAAGCTTGCACCAGCTGGGTAACCATCTGTCACAAGGGCATAGCCAAGGTCTTGATAGTGTTTGATACGTTCAGCTGTTGAGTAGTTAATCGCTTCGCCAGACTTACCAGCCAAAGCAACTGTTTCAAGGATTGAACCGCTTGTTTCATCACGGTAAGTAACACTTGCTTTTTGATCGTTCTTAACGTAAACAACCTTAGTATCGCTAGACAAGTCACCTGGTGTTGCAGGTACTACCTTAGCAGTGTAACCTGGGATAGTTGGCAAGTTCTTGTCAACTGCAATCATCTTAGTTGGATCGTTAGGATCATTGATGTAGGCAGTATCTGACACACCTGCAATTGGGTTCCCATTTTCATCGACAATGACAAATTTACCAAAGGCCTTATAAGTTACGGTATCAGTTGCTTCTGGAGCATCTGGAGTTACTGTCTTACCACCTGCTACGGCTTTATCTGCAAAGTAACCATTAACAACAGAAACCTTAACTGTACCGTAAGTGTGGCTAGTTTCATTCCAAGTCACCTTACCAGTCGCTTGGTTATCCTTACCTGCAAAGGTATAGTCAGATTTCACATCTGCAGCTGGAGTTTTATCGCCTGCACCTTGGAAGGTAACCGTTTGTTTAGTAGCCTTAGTCACATCGTTAACGATTGCTACGTAAACGACACGAGTATCTTCACCTGGATTTGATGGTGATGCAGGGATAACTTTAACAGTGTAGCCAGGAATGCTTGGAAGCGTCTTGTCGATGGCAATCATCTTAGTCGCATCATTTGGATCGTTTGTGTAGGCAGTTGTTGATACACCTGGAATTGGATTTCCATTTTCATCCACAGCGATAAATTTACCAAAGGCTTTGTATGTCACTGTGTCTGTTGCATTTGGTGCATCTGGAGTAACTGTCTTACCACCTGCTACAGCTTTATCAGCATAGTAACCAGTAACAACCGGAGTCTTAACTGTTCCATAAGTATGAGTCGTTTCAGTCCAAGTTGTTGTATTAGTTGTTGGGTCTTCTTTACCGTTGAAGCTAAAGTCATTTTGAGTGTTAGCAGCTGGTGTCTTCGTATCAGCACCAGTGTAAGTCACTGTTTGACTTGTTGCTTTAGTGACATCTCTAGTGTCTTTTTCAACGATAATGTGGTAACGGTATCCTGGAGCTAGGTATTGACCACCACCATTGGCATCAATTGAAGCATCCAAACCTTGTGAACCGTTAGCAAATTGAACAAGGTCAACGACACGACTTTGGTTACGGTCCCAAGAACGTTCAGAACGGATAGTTGCAACACCGTTGTTATAGTCGTATTGACGTTCTGACTTCAAGACATCTACGTAAGCATTAGCTTTTGATTTGTCAGCAGTTGCATACTTGATGCGGTATCCTGCTGGTACTGGTGGAAGTTCTGTTACACCAGCATCGTAGATTTTATTGTAAGTCTTACCGTTTGCTGTAATTGTTTCAGTTGAGTTATTGATACGGTAGGTTGAAGATCCAGGGATCTTGTTTCCTGCTTCATCAACATAGTCAATAATACCAAGGTTAGCATAGTTTGGTGTAACAAAGAAATTACCGTTTTCAATAAAGTCATAAGGTCTCAACCCCCCACGGTTATCACGACCGACTTTGAGGTGGTTGATGTAGTCAATGTTAACAAAGTATTGTTGACGCCCTGGTAAATAGTCAAGTTTGTAGCCGAGGTTTGTCAAGTCAGGGTTTGTTGAGCCTGCTCCAGCATTTGTCAAAACAGCAACCGCATCAGCTGTACGAAGGCTACGGTTTGATACTGCAAGACCCATAGCGTTGATGAGATTTTCAGAGTTAAGGCTTGCTTCAGCAGCATTCAATTCACTGCTTGTCACAGCCAACTCGCTAGTCGCTACTTTAAGGACGCTATTTACAGCGTTAGTCGTAGACTCTGCACTGGCAGTTTCTGCTACAGTCGCAACTGAAGCAGCCGCACTTGTTTGTGCTGATACTTGACCAGCAGCTGGAGTTTCTGCTACAGCTGCTGAGCTAAGAGCTTGTGCACTAGTAACTACAGATGAAGCAGCCGCTGCTGCAGATTCAGAGCTCGCTTGCGATGCAGCCTGAGAAGCTACTTCTGAACTAGCTGCTGTTTGACTAGTTGTTGAAGTTGCTTGGCTGTTTTGAGCTACTGATTGGGGTTGTTCACTAGCCAAGGCCACAGTAGAGACTGAACTTGGTGTGTTTTCTGTTGTTGCTGGAGCTACTGATGCTGTTGTTGGTGTTGATTGCTCCACGACGACATCTGGCTCAGCAGTTGTTTCCATACCTGCGGTAGTTGGTGCTACCGTTTCGTCAGCTTGGGCACCCTGTGCATTTGAGAAGATTGAAACTCCCAAAAGGACAGAGGCCACACCAAAGCTATATTTTCTTAATGAAAAACGTTGGCGTTTATTAAACATATCTCTCATAATAATAAATTTCCTCAATATCCAAATTACTTTATATACGATTTCCATTTTATACTATAATTATTAAATTGTCAAATATATACTAATAATCGTGTAAAAGTTTAACTTTTATTAAAAAACATTAATTTAAAACTTTTATCTAAGTCCTTTGAAACATCAAATCGTTCGTACTTTTGTTTAGCACAATCCCCTATTTTGTCAGTTCTATAATTTTCAAAATACTTTTATATCAAACCATCTTTTATTAAAAACGTTCGTCACTCTAACCTTATTTTTTAGTTATAGTGATATTTATTAAAATTCAAAATTCTCTCCCTTCAAAAGGAATTTTTTTAATGGCTTAACTCACATCTTTCTCAATCCCTTGCCAACACTGACCTAAAGGCTCCTACCACCCGCATTCCCGACAGTATCAAAAACCCCTTTGGCAGTTACCAAAAGGGTTTCTTTCATCTATTATTTGAAAATAGAACTTGTGAAACTATCTGTCTCTTGTAGGAGTTTCTTATAGACAGCTTCTTTGAGTTTTGTCGTATGGCTTGTTGACACAGATTTATTGCCATTATTATCTGTTTTAAGACTTGCAGCGTCTTTGGCAACTGCCACTTTAAACAAGGCTAACAAATCATCGTAAGAGCTTACTGATGTGCCATCAATCGTAACTGTCGTCAAACCATGTGACGCTTTTTCTTTGACTTCTTTGAAGTAAGCTTTCTTGAAGTCTTCTAGGGAGTTGAACTGACCATCAGAAATCTTGCTAATGATAAAGTCGTCTCCAAGGGTATCCTTACCAGCCGCTTTTGCTTCTTGTTTATACTTGTTGGTCGCATAACCTAGGAAACCTTTTTCATAGCCGTAGTATCCCCAGAGTCTGAAGGTATTGTGCTTGAAGGACATAGCACCTGGAGAGCCCTCACTGGTATTACCACCATAAATAGCAGACATCATAGGCACATTGACATAGGCAGAGGAGAAGTCCTCCGGTTTATAAACACCATTTCCAGGTCCACGATTGGTCATGAGGTTATTATCCACAAGGTCATCAATAGTGGTCAAACTAATAGCCTTTTCGCTATCACTTAGAGCACGCACCTTGTCGTATTGGTTTTTACTATTGCCTCGTAGCTGTTTATCTACCTTCTTGAACCATGCGTTATTGAGCTCTTGCTTGCCTTGACTGAGGACTGCTTCTCCTTCAAGTGAATCTAGAAGCATAAGGGTATCGTTGTAGCCCTTCATGTAACGGTCGATGGCCTCACGAGAGTTCAACTTGTTTGGATTGGTGTTGTACCACTGGTTACCATCGTTGGCTCTTTCAAAGGTCATGTTAAGGCCTAAGGCACCGTATTCACCTTGGTGACCTTGAGTAGCTGGTGATTGCAACATTCCTTGGGCATAGACTTCAACATTTGTTCCTTCACGACGACCAAAACCTCCAAAGTAGGCAATACGGTCATTGATATGGGTTGTTTCATGAGTGAAGGCTGATGCACCGTACTCACTAATCATGTTAGACATAACGAAGGTAACCTTGGCACGATTATCATATGGATTGTCGTAGATGGCAGCATAGGCACCAGCCATAGCTCCGTTATCACCGTAGTACTCACCGACTGGTCCATAGATTTCACGGATTGGCGCATAGACTTCCGTACTGTTCTTAAATTGGCCGTAGCGCTCTGGCCAACCTGGCCAACCATGACCCCAGACATAGAAACCCTCCCAGATTGGATTGACAATGTCTTTGAACAATTTGTTTTTAACATTATCTGTAGCCAATCTTTGCCAGAAATCAAGATAGTTGATTTGACGTTGGGCCGCTAGATCAATCTCAGGTTTCAACTTCTCTAGAGTTGTGTTGTACTTGTTAGCTGTTCCATAAGACATGGTGTCATAGGTAGAAATCAAGAACATCTCTGTCTTATCAAGGTTCAACAAAGGCAAAATCATCTTGCGGTGGAGACCACGACTGAGGTTGTCATAAACACGATACTTGTGCTCACCAACACCTTCATTTTGAGACGCTTTCTCTACAACGTAGACCTTATCCTTAGCGGCATCAATGAACCAATCATTCATATTGTCGATAGTGGTAAAGAGTTTTCGGTTGTAGTTGAGGAAGTCGGTAAGATCACTAGAAAGGGTACTCTTAGCGAGAACTTCACCGAAAGCATCGTAGGTTCTTGAACCACTGATATTATTTTCCTTAGAGCCAATCTCAATCAAACGGTCAAGGACATCCACATTTTTACCATAGAAATCTGGTTTGAAGAGCATGATTTCTTTGATGTTAAGATCATCAAACTTCACACCGTAATAACGATTCAAGTAGGTCAAGCCTAGCAAGAGGGCTGCTTTATTCTTCTCAACCTTGTCAAGAATCATTTGTTGAGCAGCTGGTGATTGGTTAAGCTGGTGGTCTTCATTTTGAACCAGCTTAGTCACAAGGTTCGTCAAATTAGCCTTAACAGCCTCAAAGCTTTCTTCCAAGAAGAGGTTCTTGATAGCATTGACCTTATTTGGACCTGTACGACCAAGTTTTTGGTAAATTGGATCAGACTGCAACTCAATCGGTTTTAGGATATCAACGATGCCATTGATAAGGCTTGAGTGGTCTTTCTGAACGATATTTGGAGTGTACTTGATACCCAAATCAGTGACAGTGTACTCCTTAACATTGCTCAACCCTTCTGAACTCTCTGAAAGCTTGAAGTAGTCTTTGCTTCCATCAGCATAATGAACAATAATCTTATTAGCATCGCTTAAGTCTGTAACAAAATTACTGTCATTCATTGGAGTTACTGAGAGCACTTCTTTGGTATTCAAGTTGTGGTCTTTAGCTAGTTTGTTTGCTTGGTAGACAATATAATCCTTGTTGTAGAATGGCTGGAATTTCTCAATATTCTTGTAAGCCTGCTTGTATGCTGGATTATAGTCTTGAATATTGACAAAATCTGCTTGACTAGAAGCGTTATTAAGGGTATTCAACGCGTAAGGCTCGCTGACAAAGGTATCAGCTGTAATCTTGTAACCTTCAACACGCTTGTCAGCTTCTTCCTTAGTCAAATGTTTGAGTTTTTTAGGACTCTTGGTATCTTTACCAGTACCATCTTCGGCCGAGCTATAACCAACAACGCCAAAGAGATCTTTGATATGAGGACCACCATCTTCATCATTGACATCATTAGAAGCAAAAATTTCTTGACCTTTAATAACCTTGGCGTAGGTCACGTTGTCTTGAACAGCACCGTATGGCCAAGTCTTAGCGACAATACCACCGACATTTCGTGTGTTTTTAACATCAAGAACACCCTTTGCTACTGAGTTAGTCACCTTGGCCTTAGTTCCTGACTTCCAGCTGTTGAGCATGTAGGTAACAAATGGCACCAGCATACTTGCATTGGCATTTTGAGCTGTAATAGTCGCATCGACATAGGCTCTGTTGACGAATCCCATGTAGTTTGAACCAGCAATCCCACCAACTGTCGAGTTATTACCGACAGAGTTAATCTTACCGACAAAGGCGACATTCTCAATTTTGCCATCTTCATCAATCTTATTGACAATACCTGCCACGTCATTGTTACCAGTAACCGAACCAGTCACCTTAACATCTTCAATCAGACCTTTGTTTTTAAGGTTAAATCCAAGTGTCGCGATTTGATTTTGATCAGGGCGATTGATGTCTACATTTTCAAAGTTGATATTCTTGATAGTTCCGCCATTGATAACATTAAACAATGGATGCTCTAAATCATAGATGGCAAAGCGTTTGTCACCATCACTGAGCAACTTACCAGTAAATTCTGTCGTAATGTATGATTTACCATTTGGAACGACGTGACGAGCACTCATGCTTTGGCCCAGTCTAAATTCACCTGATGGATTTGCTTGAATAGCATTGACCAACTCAGCAAAATCATAGTAGACATTAGCTTGGCTAGCCTTAGGTTTCTCAATGTAATAGCTATAGGTTTGGGCAAAATGGTTTTGGGCATCACGTTGAACCAAATTGTCCGCTTCTGCAGTTACCTTATAAACCGCCTTGCCATCCACTGTTGTTTCTTCGATGGCTTTCACTGCCAAGTAAGTCGTCTTTTGATCCGCAGAAGTCAGTTTCAAGTAGTAATTCGTGAGATCCTGAGGCACAGCTGTCAGACGAGTCTCATCCACTTCTGTTTGATTGTCATACTTGATCAAATCTGTACGTGCAAAATCTTTAAGCTCAACCTTCTTGAGATCCAGTTGGAGAGTTTGGTCTGCCAAAACCTGACTCTCCTCACCATTGCCTCGATCAAAGGTCATGGTTGTTGTGAGGGTATAAGGCTTGTAATAGGCTAAGTTGGTTAGGTCAGCAGTCAAAGTCGTGCTAGGAATATCAAGCGTTTGAACAACTTGCCCATCCTGCTTGAGGACCGCCTTAATAGTCGTGATAGCTGCTGAACCTGGATTAGTCAAGTTGTAGCTAAGTTTAGCACTGCGACCCAAATCATCCTTGCCAATCTGTGTCAGCGTAAGCACTGGTTTTTCAGATACCTTAGTTCCTTTGCGAACGATACGATCTTGGACAGGCACTAGCACTGTTTCAGTAACAGTTGGTTCTTCAGCAGTCTTGTTTCCCTTATAGATCTTATAAACCTTGGTGATTTTATTTTGGCCTTTTTGACCTTCTTGGACAACCTGTAAAGTGCCTTTCTCAAGTGTGTCATCTTCTTGGACAATTTCTTTAAACGGAAGCTCTACAATAGATTCTTCGGTCGTTGTGCCATCTAGAGGCTTACTGCCACGACGGATTTTTCTAGGTTGTGGCACCTCAATAACCTTACCTGACACAATAGTCGGCTCACCAACCTTAACACCATCAATGGTTTGGTAAATTTTCTGGATTTCTTGGCTACCTTTTTTACCCTCTTGCTCGACCACTTCTTCATCCACATACTTGTTATCATCCGTAATCACTTCGATAGGATAATCGATGGCTTGCGTTTCAGTCTCTGTGATACTGCCGACAACTGGGGTATGAACAGGATTCTCAGGTTGAACAAGGGCCTCACCTTCGTGGCCTGATTCTTGTGTTCCTTTGGCACTGGTAGTGTCGCTATTGATTGAACCGGTGTACGCTGGATTGACAGGCTGAACTACAGCTTCACCCTCGTGACCAACTTCCTGGGTGCCATTGGCACTGATTGGTCCGGTATACTCTGGGGCTACGGGCTGAACAAGAGCTTCACCTTCGTGACCTGATTCTTGCGTACCATTGGCACTAATTGGTCCGGTATACTCTGGATTAGCAGGTTGAACCACAGCTTCGCCTTCGTGACCTGACTCCTGAGTTCCCTTTTTCCAACTGATTCCCTCACTATCCTTATCAGCTGTACCCTGATTTACTGTAGTCTCTTCTTTTATTGAAGACTCAAGCCCCTGCAAAGTATTCTCCAAAGGTTGTTCAAGCTCTGGCTTAGCTGAGTAACGCAGATAACCGACATACTCATAACCATCAATTGCAATAACACCTTTAGCTAGGTCCGCCTCGTCTGCAACAGCAAGGGTCTGATTATAGGCCTGCAACTCCTTGTTTTGCAAGGCAAGAACCTCTATTGGCACAAGGAGACTTTGCCCAGCGGCCCCAATCAAGACCAAGCCAATAATCTTTTTACGATGTTTTTTTGAAAAGAGCAACACAGCCATGGTCGCCGTTGCTAGTCCTAAACCTGACGCTACCCAGTCAGAACTTCCTGTCTGAGGAAGACTAGTTTGCGTAGCACCCTTACGTTTGTAGACCAAATAAAAAGTATCTTCATTCTGGTAGTCCTCAGGAATAGCATGGACCACTTGCTGTTGCTCTTCAGCTGTTAATTCATTTTCAGCGACATAGGCCATGTGTACCGTTGCATCCTTAGTAACCTGATCTGCAGAGACTGGTTTAGACACGAAAAAACCACCTGCTAACAAGAATGTCCCGATAGCAACTGGTCCTACACCTACCGACAACTTACGAATGCCGTATTTTGTCACTTTTTCAAAAACATGATTTGCTTGTTTCATTCAAAATCTTCCTATAAGTTAATCCTTGTACCCCAAATGGGCGTCAAAAACAAAGACATTATTGAAAAAATACGCACTCTATACATTTATTAACCTTCTTCCAAAGTCTATCGTATCTTTTTTTTAATCATTAAGCAAGTATTTTCTCTAATTTTTAATCAATATAAAAAACGAGTTGTGATTTGCAGCTAGGACTTCATGACAACCAATAAACCTTTTCACATAAGTATTTTAGTACATATCAATATTTATAATAATCTTTTCCTGAAATTTAAACCACTGATCTGTTTTGCATAAAATAAATCCTAAAATCTCTATTACTTAACCTTATATCTAATATTTTAATAAAACACCAAATCATCTTTAAGATAGATACAAAAGAGACCCACCCCTATCGGGATGAGTCTCTTTTTCGAAAACTGAAATAGTCTAACTAACTATATTGAGGGATTTAACCTATGAACTATCTTAGTCTTCTTTTTTGCGTTTTCCTGCCAAACC
>OGQQ01002864.1_pt1 | contig 10567 bp, 6 predicted proteins | sample 1553281 | NCBI WGS metagenome assembly OGQQ01 (sample SAMEA2579937, study PRJEB22360) | human gut metagenome | biome: human gut; feature: human-associated habitat; material: faeces | place: Denmark | collected 2008/2010 | reverse complement strand
TCCGGTGTTGCTTATCATGTTCCACAAAGACAGGATCAGGGAGAAACTTACCGGATTTACACCGAATAAGAAAGCGCCGCTGTGGAAATACAGTGCAGTAGCGCTCTTAAGTGCAGCATTATGCGTAGGAGTGAACAACCTGCTTATTATAGGCAACATTACAACTGTCAGCGAGGAGTATCAGACAGTAATGCAGGGGTTCTATTCCGCACCGCTTCTGATACAGGGCATATCACTTGGCGTATTAGTTCCAATCTGTGAGGAACTGGTATTTCGTGGACTCGTTTTTCAGAGGCTGCGTATGCGGAGCGGATTTTTATCTGCGGCATTGTATTCAGCAGTGATCTTCAGCCTGCTGCATGGCAATATGGTTCAGATGATATATGCACTTTTCCTTGGAGTGGTATATGCTTATATGTATGAAAAATACGGTTCTGTGAAAGCACCGATATTTGCACATATGGTTGCAAATCTGATTTCCGTATTTGCAACACATTACAACTGGTTTGAGTGGATGGCAAAAGATCCGATGCGGATTGGCATTATTACTGTTTTATGTGGAACGATCGGTTCCAGCATGTATGTATGGATGCAGCGGATCGATGAAAAGCCGGATCATCCGAACAAACCGGAACAGACTTTGCATCAGGAAAATCTGACTTCTCAAGAGTAGAGAAGTCAGATTTTTTGCATATATACGAGCAATTATCTGAATGTCTGACAATTGAAGAAAAAAAGAGGTTTACAAGCTGGAAAAATTGTAGTATAGTAGGACAAAAATAAGAAAGGAAAGAAAAGGTATGTATGAGCAGAAGCAGAATCTGCATACCGGTTTGTATCGCACAGAGTTTGAACATGATAACTGTGGTATCGGTGCAATCGTTAATATCAAGGGCAGGAAATCCCATAACACGGTAGCAGATGCACTTAAGATTGTAGAAAATTTAGAACATAGAGCTGGCAAGGATGCCGAAGGTAAAACAGGTGATGGAGTTGGAATTCTATTACAGATTTCACATAAGTTTTTCTCCAAAGTCTGTGAACCTCTCGGCATCCTTTTACGTTCTGAGAGAGATTATGGTGTGGGAATGTTTTTCTTCCCGCAGGATGAACTGAAAAGAGAACAGGCAAAGAAGATTTTTGAAGTTATTGTCAGAAAGGAAGGAATGAATTTCCTGGGATGGAGACAGGTACCGGTAAAAGAGGAAGTACTTGGAAGCCGTGCAGCAGCTTGTATGCCATGCATTATGCAGGGATTTATTGAAAGACCGGAGCATATTGCGCAGGGAATTGATTTTGACAGACGTTTGTATGTTGTAAGAAGAGTCTTTGAGCAGAGCAGTGATGATACTTATGTAGCGTCTCTTTCAAGTAGGACAATTGCGTATAAGGGTATGTTCCTTGTCGGACAGCTTCGCTCTTTTTTTGCGGATCTGCAGGATAAAGACTATGAATCTGCAATTGCACTGGTACATTCCAGATTCAGTACAAACACCAATCCGAGCTGGGAGAGAGCACATCCGAACCGTTTCATCGTACATAATGGAGAGATCAATACAATTCGTGGTAATGCGGATAAGATGCGTGCCAGAGAAGAAAATATGGAATCTGAGTGTCTGAAAGGAGAATTGCATAAAGTTCTTCCGGCGATCAATACATCCGGATCCGATTCTGCGATGCTTGATAATGCCATCGAATTTATGGTAATGAGCGGAATGGAACTGCCACTGGCAGTGATGATCGCGATTCCGGAGCCATGGGCAAATACAAAAAATCTGTCACAGAAGAAAAAAGATTTCTATCAGTATTATGCAACAATGATGGAGCCATGGGACGGACCGGCATCCATCCTGTTCTCAGATGGAGATATTTTAGGAGCCGTACTTGACCGAAATGGACTCAGACCTTCCAGATATTACATCACAGATGATGACACACTGATCCTTTCTTCTGAGGTTGGCGTTCTGGATATCCCGCCGGAGAAGATCGTAGTCAAAGAAAGAATCCATCCAGGTAAGATGCTTCTTGTTGATACCGTTCAGGGGCGTGTCATCGACGACCAGGAACTGAAAGAAGAATATGCGGCAAGACAGCCTTATGGCGAATGGTTGAACAGTCAGTTGGTCAATTTAAGCGATTTAAAGATCCCGAATCAGAAAGTACCGCAGTATTCTAGAGAAGAATGCCAGAGACTGCAGAAAGCATTTGGATATTCTTACGAAGAAGTGAAGACTTCTATTTTAAATATGGCAATGAATGGAAGCGAAGGAATCGGAGCCATGGGTATCGATGCACCACTTGCCGTTCTTTCTGAGCAGCATCAGTCTCTGTTTGGATATTTTAAACAGTTATTTGCACAGGTAACGAACCCGCCGATCGACGCGATCCGTGAAAAAATCGTGACTTCGACAACGGTATATGTCGGAGAAGAAGGAAACCTTTTGGAACAGAAAGAGGAAAATTGTCATGTACTGAAGATCAATGATCCGATCCTGACAGATACCGATCTCCTGAAGATCCGTAACATGAAAGTCGACGGTTTCCGTGTGGCAGAAATTTCTACTACTTATTATAAAAACTCCAGCCTGGAAAAAGCGATCGATTATCTGTTTATCCAGGTAGACCGTGCAATCCGTGAAGGCATGAATATCCTGATCTTAAGTGACAGAGGTGTGGATGAATATCATATTGCGATCCCGTCCCTGCTTGCAACCTCAGCGGTTCATCAGCATCTGGTAAGAACTAAGAGAAGAACAGAGGTTGCCATGATCCTTGAGACCGGAGAACCAAGAGAAGTACATCATTTCGCAACGCTTTTGGGATATGGTGCATCTGCGATCAACCCGTATCTTGCACATGAATCGATCAAACAGCTGATCGATACAGATATGCTTCAGAAAGATTATTATGCAGCAGTCAATGACTATAATGAAGCTGTTATAAGCGGAATTGTCAAAATTGCATCGAAGATGGGAATTTCCACGATCCAGTCTTATCAGGGATCCATGATCTTTGAAGCGATTGGATTAAAACCGGAATTCATTGAAAAATATTTCACCGGAACTGTCAGCCGTGTCGGTGGTATCGGACTGGAAGAAATTGCAAAAGATTATATGGCAAGGCATTCCGAGGCCTTTGATCCGCTGGGACTTTCCGTAGATCTGACGTTGAACAGTGTGGGACAACACAAGTCGAAGAGCGGTGGTGAAAAGCATCTGTACAACCCGAGAACGATCCATATGCTCCAGCAGTCTACAAGGCGCGGGGATTATGAAATGTTCAAGCAGTACACGCAGATGGTTGATGAAGAATCCAAAGGAATCACACTCCGTGGACAGATGGACTTCAATTATCCAAAGAAAGGAGTTCCGCTTTCAGAAGTAGAGAGTGTGGATTCGATCGTGACCAGATTCAAGACCGGTGCAATGTCTTACGGATCAATTTCAAAGGAAGCACACGAAACCCTTGCCCTTGCAATGAATGCACTGCACGGTAAGTCAAACTCCGGTGAAGGCGGAGAGGATATCGAGCGCCTTGGAACCGACAGAGGTTCTGCGATCAAACAGGTTGCCAGTGGACGTTTTGGTGTTACAAGCAGATATCTTGTCAGTGCAAAAGAGATCCAGATCAAGATGGCGCAGGGAGCAAAACCTGGAGAAGGTGGACATCTGCCGGGGGGAAAGGTTTACCCTTGGGTAGCAAAAACCAGACATTCTACGCCGGGTGTGGGACTGATCTCACCGCCGCCGCATCACGATATTTACTCGATCGAAGATCTGGCACAGCTGATCTATGACTGTAAAAATGCAAACAAGGATGCAAGAATTTCTGTGAAACTGGTATCTGAAGCCGGTGTCGGAACGGTTGCAGCGGGTGTTGCAAAAGCAGGAGCCGGACTGGTTCTGATCTCCGGTTATGACGGAGGTACAGGAGCTGCACCGAGAAGTTCTATCCATAATACCGGACTTCCGTGGGAGCTTGGACTTTCTGAAACACATCAGACACTGATCCAGAACGGACTGAGAGAAAGAGTCCGTATCGAGACAGACGGTAAGCTGATGAGCGGTCGTGATGTGGCGATCGCAGCACTTCTCGGTGCAGAGGAATTTGGATTTGCGACGGCACCGCTTGTAACCATGGGGTGCGTAATGATGCGTGTATGTAACCTGGATACCTGTCCGGTCGGAATTGCAACCCAGAATCCGGAACTGAGAAAGAGATTTGCCGGAAAACCAGAATATGTCATCAATTTCATGCGTTTTATCGCGGAAGAATTAAGAGAATATATGGCAAAACTTGGCATTCGTACTGTGGATGAACTGGTGGGAAGGACAGACCTTCTGAAAGTGAGAGATGTGCCGACATCCAAACGTGCCGCAACACTGGATCTTTCCAGAATCCTCAATAATCCGTATGCAAAAGAGAAGAAAGGCATGATCTTCAATCCGAAGAAAGTCTTTGATTTTGAACTAAATAAAACACTGGATGAAAGAGTTTTGGTAAAGGAACTTCTTCCGTCACTGGAAAAGAAACAGAAGAGAATCCTGGAGCTGGATGTAAAAAATACAGACCGTACATTCGGCACAATCTTCGGTTCTGAGATTACAAGACGTTATCCGGACGGACTGGAAGAAGACAGCTATGTGCTGAAATGTAAGGGCGCAGGCGGACAGTCATTCGGAGCATTTATACCAAAAGGTCTGACACTGGAACTGACCGGTGACAGCAATGATTATTTTGGAAAAGGACTTTCCGGTGGTAAACTGATCGTTTATCCGCCGACTGGTGTGAAATTTAAAGCTGATGAAAATATTATTATTGGTAACGTAGCGCTTTATGGTGCAACAAGCGGAAAAGCCTATATCAATGGTGTGGCAGGCGAACGTTTCTGTGTCCGTAACTCCGGAGCAACAGCAGTTGTAGAAGGGGTCGGTGATCATGGATGCGAATATATGACTGGTGGACGGGTTGCAATTCTTGGCAAGACCGGAAAGAACTTTGCAGCAGGTATGAGTGGCGGTGTTGCCTACGTTCTGGATATGGACAGTGATCTTTATACAAAAGTCAACAAACAGATGGTTAATATCGAAAAAGTAACATCTAAGTTCGATGTATCTGAATTGAAAGGTATGATCGAAGAACATGTAGCAGCAACCAATTCCGAGACGGGAAAAGAAATCCTGGATCATTTCAAAGAATACCTGCCGAAGTTTAAGAAGATCATTCCGCGTGATTACGAGAGAATGCTGACCCGCATCCTTCAGCTGGAAGAAAAAGGTCTCAGCAGCGAACAGGCAAAAACCGAAGCATTTTATGCGATCAAAGAAGGAAGATAGGAGGCCAAAAACGTGGGAAAAGCAACAGGATTTATGGATTATGACAGATGCGATGCAGAGTGCGAATCTCCAAAAGAGAGAATTAAGCATTTCCGGGAATTCCACACGCCTCTGTCAAAAGAAGAGCAGGAAATACAGGGCGCCAGATGTATGGCATGCGGCGTCCCGTTCTGCCAGGCGGGACAGATGATCGCAGGGATGGCAAGCGGCTGTCCTCTGCATAATCTGGTGCCGGAGTGGAATGACCTGATTTATCACGGCAACTGGGAAGAGGCATATTACCGGCTGAAAAAGACAAACAATTTTCCGGAATTTACTTCCAGGGTATGCCCGGGACTTTGTGAGGCGGCATGTACCTGCAACCTGCACGGAAGCCCGGTGACGACTAAAGCAAATGAATATGGGATTATTGAAAATGCTTACGAAAAGGGATATGCAAAAGCATGTCCGCCGAAAGCGCGTACCGGCAAAAAGATAGCGATAATCGGTTCCGGACCTTCCGGTCTCACAGTCGCAGATCAGTTAAATAAACGAGGACATCTGGTAACAGTATTTGAGCGGGAAGATAAGCCGGGTGGACTTCTCCGCTATGGAATCCCGAATATGAAGCTGGAAAAACAGTTCATCGACCGGAAACTTGCAGTAATGGAAGAAGAAGGCATCCGTTTTGAAACTGGCTGCAATATTGGAAAAGATAAGAAATCTGCAGAACTTCTGAAAGCGTTTGACCGGGTGGTGCTTTGTTGCGGTGCATCCCATCCGCGTGATATAAAAGTACCCGGAAGAGATGCAAAAGGGATCTACTTTGCAGTAGATTTTCTGAAATCAACTACGAAATGTCTCTGGAAAAATGAGATGCAGCTGAAAGAAGGCGAATATATTTCTGCAAAGGGCAAAAATGTAATTGTCATCGGTGGTGGCGATACGGGAAATGACTGTGTTGGAACGTCGATCCGTCATGGCGCAAAATCCGTTCTTCAGCTGGAAATGATGCCGAAACTTCCGGATGAGAGAAGCGCTATGAATCCATGGCCGGAGTGGCCGAGAGTCTGCAAGACAGACTATGGTCAGCAGGAAGCAATTGCTCTCTGGGGACATGATCCGAGGGTTTATCAGACAACGGTAAAGGAATTTGTCAAAGATAAGAATGGAAATCTTTGCAAGGTGGTTCTTGTGAAACTGGAAAGCAAGAAGGATGAAAAGACCGGACGTATGATGATGGCAGAGGTCGCAGGAAGTGAGTACACGGTAAATGCAGAACTGGTGCTGATCGCAGCGGGGTTCCTCGGAAGTGAGGATTATGTGACAAAGGCATTCGGTGTGGAAGTCAATGAGCGCACGAATGTTAAAACAGCTCCGGGTGAGTATAAAACGAATGTGCCGAATATATTTACGGCAGGAGATATGCACAGAGGACAGTCGCTGGTTGTGTGGGCAATCCGGGAAGGAAGAGAAGCGGCACAGCAGATAGATCTGGATCTGATGGGGTATACGAATCTGTCAGTACAGTAATTAGTGGCGTTTGATTTTATGAAGGCGTAGCCCGCCGCAAGGTGTAGGAAGTGGTTCCTGCACCTTGCGGCGGGCTATGCTTTTAATGAAAATGTGCAATAGATTTATTTTTCAGGTACGATTTCTAACCAGTAGCCGTCTGGGTCTTCGATGAAGTAGATACCCATGGACTTATTTTCGAAACAGACGCAGTTCATTTCTTTATGGTGTGCGAGGGCGGCATCCATGTCGTCTACGGTGAAGGCGAGGTGGATTTCGTTGTCACCGAGGTCGTATGGGCGGTCCATGTCACGAAGCCAGGTGAGCTCGAGCTGATGAACGGAGCTTCCATCACCGAGGTAGACGAGCTTAAAACTTCCGTCAGCAGCATCTTTTTCGCGGACTACGGTGAGTCCGAGTGCATCTTTGTAGAATTGAATTGATTTTTCAAGGTCACGTACATTTAAGTTGTTATGGTTGAATTTGAAATTCATAGTGGAATCCTTCTTTCTTATTTAGTATTCTAGATTTATTGATTATGAAGTCAGTTTAGCATAAATAATAAGGATTACGCAAGGAATTCTAAATTCCTTAATTTCTTCTGCAACCAACTAGTTATTGTTCACTTCCGTGTCAATCACTACGCTGACTGGCACGGAGGATGTATGTTTTATCTTGAATGGCATCTTGCTCATCGCCTTGTGTCCCCATTGAACAGTTGCCTGATTATTAGGAGTGATAACGAAAATATCAGTATATTATGATACCCTAGTAGAATATTACAAAAATGTTAAATTGTATTGCAAAAAATAGAAAAATGGTATATAATCGACCACAGGGTTAGGAAAATAATTAGTAAAAAATATAGGATGGGTGATTATGATAAAATTTAAACAAGTATTTTTGGCATCTGTTCTTGCAAGTTCAATGGTAGTTACGCCAGTATTTGCAGATGATGTCAGCAATCTGCAGAATAGTAAAAATGCAGCACAGAGTGAAGTGAATTCTCTTCAGTCAGAATTGCAGACACTAATTGAAAAAATGAGTAAGCTGGAAGATGATCTGGTGTCAACAGGTCAGCAGATCACACAGGCACAGGATGATCTTACTGTTGCCAAAGAAAAAGAACATCAGCAGTACGAAGATATGAAGAAGCGTATCAAGTATATGTATGAAGAAGGCAACTCGACTGCGATTGAGACTCTGGTCAGTGCTGAGAATTTCTCAGACTTGCTTAACAAAGCAGAGTATGTTCAGAACGTACATAGTTATGACAGAAAGCAGCTTCAGGAATATATTGATACCAAGCAGCAGATTGCAGATCTGAAAGCACAGCTTGAAGAAGATCAGGCGAATCTGGAGTCTATGCAGTCTGATTATGAGGCAGAGCAGACGACGCTGAGTAATACGCTGGAATCTAAGAAAGAAGAAGTCGCAGATCTGGATCAACAGCTTCAGGCAGCTGTAGCAGCAGCTGAAGCAAAGAGGCAGGCAGAAGAAGCTGCAAAGGCAGCAAAAGCAGCTGAGTCAACAAAGTCAAATTCGACCGTTGCATCGACAAGCAACAGTGGTTCACAGACTGTAGGTAATACAACAAATAACAATGGTAATAACAACACAACCGTTACACCGAGTGCACCAAGTACGCCAAGTACACCGAGTACGCCAAGTACCCCGACAGTGACTCCGGATACAAGTAATAATAACAGCAGTAGTGATAACGGTGGAAGTACATATGGCAACGGAAGCGCTATTTTAAGTGCAGCAGCAGCATACCTTGGAGTTCCTTATGTATGGGGCGGTACTTCGGGAAGTGGTGTTGATTGTTCAGGTCTTGTATACCTGGCACATCAGGCATGTGGTATTCCAATTACACGTAACTCATACAGTCAGGGAAGTGGCGGACAGGCAGTGTCAGACCCACAGCCGGGTGATGTTGTGTGTTACGGAGGACATGTGGGAATCTACGCAGGAGGCGGACAGATGATTCATGCACCGCAGCCGGGTGAGGTCGTATGTTATACAAGTGTTAATTATGCATACCACTGGTATAGAAGATACTGGTAAGTAGGCTGTAAGTAAAAGTTAAATCGGTAAGTAAAAAAATTTTTTTCGCGGAAATCGGCAAAAATGTACATAATTCCGTGGAAAGTTAAATTGGAAAAATTCAAAAAATCGACGAAAACGTACATAATTCCATGAGAAGTTAAATGTTGATTTTTGATGAAAAATTGAAAAACGTACAAAATAAAAGAGATTTTCATTTGGCATATGTCATTTGAAAATCTCTTTTTTTGAAACTATTTCATTTACATTAGAAAAATTTCTTTTTTCTGCGATGTCCTTTGCAATAAGGGCAGGATTCACGATGTCTCTTTTGATAGAAAACTTTATCAGCTGGACTCAATGGATATTTATGTTCAGAGCTTCTTTTACAGTTCCACCAAACCTTTTGTGAATATGTATCTAATATTTCATCGGGATTTACAAGGCAATAGTTTGCAATAAAATCCCAATCTTCCATTAAATCAGGATGAAGCGCGGCAAAGGATGTTTTTCCAGGAAGTGCTTTACGACCGGAACAATAAGGACAATCGGCAACACCATTTATAACATCGATAATCCGAGCAGGATAATTTTCACGACAAGTGGGACAAGTCCAAGTGGCTATAGTGGTATTTGGAAGTACCTGGTTAGGTGATAGTTCATTCTGATCGGACCATAGATTGACAATATCAGGATATTTATCGGCTAAACTATTAAATCCAGAAAGTAATTTTTTATTATTACAATAAGGACATTCCGCTTCACCATTTACAACTTCAATAATCCGAGCTGAATAATCACCGTGACAAGTAGGGCAAGTCCAAAGTGCATAATTAACATTGGGAAGAACCTGATCAGCAGAAAGTTTATTTTGTGTTGACCACATGTTAGCAATATCAGGATATTTAACAGCCAGACTATTAAATCCGGGAAGCACTTTTTTGTTGTTACAATAAGGGCATTCTACTTTGCCATTTATTACTTTATTAATCCGGGCAGGATAATCTCCATGGCAAGTAGGACAAGTCCAGAATGCCATAGTGGTATTAGGAAGGATCTGATCCGCAGAAAATTGATTTTTGTCGGACCACATAGCAGCAATATCAGGATATTTGGTAGCCAGACTATTAAATCCAGGAAGTAGAAATGTTAAATGTTTCTGATTGCCTTTATTTTTCATAATTATCTCCAATCTGCACAGGCAGGCAATCAGCTGCAAGTACATTATACGGAGTAATGATTATCAAAGACAATATGGCAAATATGTGTGCAAAAGTAACTTCGACCTATATTGAATTTACTCTTGCATTTGGTCCAAAACCGGAATTTAGTTTTTTATTTAAGTTTAAGTTTCTCCTTCCTCTGTAGGTGGGAGATGAATTGCACAAAAAAGAACACTTGTTCGATAACGAATTCCGTGGTATAATAGAGTCAGTCGAAAAGGTCGAAAACATAGATTATTAGAGAGAGGACTGATTTGAATGGAAAAAATAGATCATAATGCACATTCAGTGTATCTGATGTATTCAGAGAGAAACTTTGGAAAGAAGCCTTTTGGAGTCAGAGTTTCTGTCTGTTGACAGCTGGAGGCGCCCCAGTAGAAGTAATCCGTCAATACATTGAAACCCAGGGAGAGAAGAAGTATTGAACATAGCATATCGTTTCCGAATTTATCCGACAGAAGAACAGAAGAT
>OGQQ01002861.1_pt1 | contig 10579 bp, 6 predicted proteins | sample 1553281 | NCBI WGS metagenome assembly OGQQ01 (sample SAMEA2579937, study PRJEB22360) | human gut metagenome | biome: human gut; feature: human-associated habitat; material: faeces | place: Denmark | collected 2008/2010 | reverse complement strand
TCTTTCACAAAATGCACATCCCTTCGGCGGATTTGTCATATCCGGAATATTTCCTTCTATGGTACAAAGCATTTCTTTTCCGTCTCTGTCCAGTCGTGGAACGGAATTTAAAAGGGCTTTTGTATATGGATGAACCGGATGATAGAAAATCTCTCTGACCGTACCCTCTTCTACAATTTTCCCGGCGTACATAACTATAATTTTATCAGCCACATCCGCCACAATTCCCAAATCATGCGTAATCAGCAGAATTGCCATCTTCAGTTTTTTCTGCAGAGCTTTCATTTCAGCCAGAATCTGCGCCTGGATCGTTACATCCAAAGATGTGGTTGGTTCATCAGCAATCAACAATTTCGGATGAGAAATCAATGCAATTGCGATCATAATCCTCTGCCGCATTCCACCAGATAACTCATGCGGATACTTTTCAAGACATTTTTCAGCATCTGCAATGCCTGTTAACTTCAGCATATCGATTACTTTTTTCTTTTTTTCTTCTTTAGAAGTCGTTACGGCATGATTGTCAAGACTTTCCATGATCTGCTTTCCGATTTTCATGGTCGGATTTAAAGAAACAAGTGCATCCTGAAAAATCATAGAACATTCTTTGCCACGGAATTTTTTCCACTCCTTAGAAGAATATTTTGCGATATCTGTACCTTCAAATATGATCTGGCTTCCTTCCATTACTTTCCCCGGCTTTTTTACAAGCCCCATAATAGTTTTCGCTGTAATCGATTTTCCACAGCCCGATTCACCTACCAGTGCAACCGTCTGTCCTTCTTCAATAGAAAACGATATATCCCGCACTGCCTGCACAGTGCCTCCATATGCAGCAAAATTCACAGCCACATGTTTCATTTCTAATAAATTATTCATTTTTTCTATCCCTTTCACTAAGGTGGTCACTGCATATTTTGTTATTCTACAATTTTAGGTTCTAATGCGTTTCTCAGAATATCTCCCAGTAAATTAAAGCTCAAAACTGTAATTAGGATCATTACGCCCGGATATACCGCCAATAAAGGGTAATCCAAAATATGCGCCTGTGCTCCCTGAAGCATACTTCCCCAGGATGCACGTGGAATCTGCACACCTAATCCCAGGAAACTTAGAGAAGATTCCATCAGAATTGCATTTGCCACACTCAAGCTTGCTGCAACAATAACCGGTCCTAAAATATTAGGGATAATATGTTTAATGATCACACGAAAGTTTGATGCCCCCAGATTCTGTGTAGCCACCACAAAATCTCGTTCCTTTAATGACATTGTCTCCGCTCTCGTAATTCTTGCGACGGATGCCCAGGAAAACAGACTCAACACAACAATCAGAGTCGGTAAACCAGGCTTTAAAAAGGTATTTAAAATAACCATTAACAGCATACTCGGAAGAGCAAGGAAAATATCTGTAAAACTCATCAAAAACATATCTACTTTTCCTCCGACATAACCGGAGAATACACCTAATGATGTTCCGATTACAACTGTCATGATCATAGACATGAATCCCACCAGCAAAGAAACTCTTCCACCATATAAGGTTCTGGTAAAATAATCTCTTCCATACTCATCTGTGCCAAACCAGTGACTGGATGAAATACCCTGCAGCTTTTGAGAGGCGTCTAACTTATAAGGATCGTAAGGACTAAGAGGTGCCAAAAGAACAGCAATGATGAGAATGGCAAGAAGTACGACACTTACCATAGCAACTTTGTTTTTCTTTAGTTCTTTCCAGATATCTTTCCATACACTCTGTCTCTCCACAGAAATTTCTACTGTTTTCTTTTTTTCCAGTTTTGCAAACGAATCGTTGGTTATTACTATATTATTTTCCACCGGATGCACCTCCCCGTTTAATTCTTGGATCAACAAAGGCATACAATAAATCTGCAATAAAATTACCGACTACCAAAAGAAAACCAGAAAGCATAACATACGCCATGATTACTGGATAATCCCTTGAACCAATCGCAGACATCGCAAAGGTTCCAATTCCCGGCCATCCAAAGACACTTTCTACAATAAAGGATCCACATACCAAAGATGCCAGATTCATTCCCATCAATGTAATAATAGTCAACAGCGTGTTTTTCAACACATGTCGGAATAAAATTTTCGTCTGAGAATCTCCCTTTGCTTCGGCGGTAAGCACATACTCTTCGCTTAACTGTCCGATGGTATTTGCACGGATATAACGGATATAAACCGCAACATGACCGATACTAAGCGTAATACATGGAAGAATCATATGCTGGAACGTATCAAATGCAGATACATTTCCAACGGTATGCATACCGGAAGAAGGTAATACCTTTAATACTGCAGCAAATACAATAATAAGCAGCATACCAAACCAAAAAGAAGGAATGGACATTCCCATATATGCTAACGAACTTATCAAGTTATCAAGCCATGAGTTCTTCTTATATCCCGACCATAAGCCAAGCGGGATTGCAAGTAAAAGTGACAAGATCATAGAACTTCCCATAAGTATGATTGTTGCCGGAAGACGCTGCATAAACTGTGGCCACACAGCCGACTTATTAGATAAGGATACACCTAAATCTCCGTGTACCGCACGTTTAGCCCAGGCAAAATACTGCTCTGTCATGCTCTTATCCAACCCCAATTGTGCAATCACATTAGCTTTCTGTTCTTCCGTCATTTCCGGATTCACATACATATCCGATATGTCACCTGGTGCAAAATAGACAATTGCAAATGAAAAAAAGGAAATCAATATCATTACGATTACTACCTGAGCCGTCTTTTTTAAACAATATTTCCACATAAGTATTCCTCTCTGTAAAATCGAATATATGAAAGAATGTGGCTTGTCTTTACTTTAAAGGCATGCCACATTCCGTATGCTTTTCAGCTAGTGTAAATTTTTAATCCACATGAATAGATAAGTAATCAATGAATTCAGGAACAACTGACGAACCATCTAAACCAGTAACATTTTTCTGCGAAACCATAACAAAGTTTGTATATGTAAGTGGGTATTCCCAACATTCTTCCAAAGCTTTGTCCTGAATTGTATTCCAAAGTTCCTGTTTTTCTTTCGCATCTGCAGTTCCTATGGCTTTCTGAGCAAGCCCTGAAACTTCATCACTGTATCCACAATCACAGAGACGATTTGTAAAGTAGCTGATTGCCTGTCCACAGTTTGAACCACGCTGTGAATCCCATCCGTTTGTACCAAGATCCCATGTTGTAGCCAGTTCTTTATCTTTGCTTGCAAAGAAACGTGGGAAGAATGTAGAAGTATCGCAGCTTTCAATATTTACTGTTACGCCGATTTCAGCTAACTGCTGCTGTACGACAGTTGCTACAGCTTCCATATTTGCACGGTCTGAATTGTAAATATATGTAAGTTCTTTTCCTTCCAATCCAGATGATTTTGCAAGTTTTTTTGCTTCTTCCAGATTGAAGTTATATCCTTTACAGTCTTTATTATAAATAGACTGGTCCGGTGTGATGAGGCTGTTCGCTGGCTCTGCAAGTTCATTTGATCCCCATGCAAAATCAACAATCGCATCTTTGTCAAGTGCAAGGAAGATTGCTTTTCTTGCATCCTGAGATAATGTAGACATTACCGGTCCGTGTGGGTTTAACTGAAGGTAATTAAGACGAGCTTCTGATATACTGTACATATTGTATTTATCAGACTCCTCTTTGTATTTCTTCAGGTCTTCTGCGCTTGTAACACGCATATAATCAATTCCGCCATTTTCAAATTCGATCTGTTTTGTGCTTCCGCTGCCGATTGTTTTTATAACGACTTTCTTAACAGAAGGAGTTCCTCTGTAGTAGTCATCTCTTGCTGTATAAACAAAACTATCTTCGTTAATTTCGCTTACTACATATGCTCCAGATGTAGCCATACCCGGTGTTTTGAAGTATGTACTGTCATTAATCTTTGACGGATCATTATCAAATGCATGTGCCGGCATTGGATAGAACTGAGATAACGTTCTGACATAGTTATCATATACTGATGGAAGTACAAATTCCATTGTCTTATCATCAATCTCGTTGATCTGCACTTCTCCACCATTTACCTTGGTGAATGATGTAGGTCCGCCATAAACCAATACACCATAATCAATGGTAAATTTGATATCTTTTACTGTAACCGGTTCTCCATCACTCCATGTTGCTTTGTCATTAATATGAAGTGTGTAGGTAAGACCATCTTCTGAAATATCAAGCTTATCAGCCAGATAATATTCCAGACCGTCTTTTGTCTCAGCAAATAACGGTTCATAGATTGGACGGATTGCACTTACCAAGTCATCACTGCTCTGTGCACTTGGCTGAAGTGAATTTGGCATATAATTCAATGCAAATGTAAAAGTCCCATCACTTTTTGCCTCTTTCTTCGTGTCTTCTGTCTTTGCGCTACTGTCTTTCTTGTCGGAACTTCCACCACATCCGGCAAGCATACCGACTGCTAAAATTCCTGCACACAATAATGCGAGTGCTCTTCTTTTCATTTTCCTTTTTCCTCCATGGTATTTTCCTTAAGTTGTTCTGTCTGTGTATCCCCTCGTTAACAACTCTTCAAAAATACTACCAAAATGTTTTTTCTTTGCAAATTGCTTTTTTCTATCAATTTTTGCACTTATTGCTATCGTTTATCAATAATTCCAGAAAACGCTGATTTCCCGTTATTTTTGTATCTTTTAACAATTTATTGCTTTTATCTATAGTAAAAAATATAATTTTTTTACAATTTCTTTTACCTTTTTTGCAATGTGTATTGTATAATGATTACAAAAGATTTGTTAAATTTTATTCAACATGAAAGGTTTATAAATGAAAAAATTATATGAGCAAAGCCCTGAAATGCAGCTGTCCGGCAAATGCCAGCTACGCCATGTAAAATGCACGCACCACAAAGGATATCTGATGGAAGATCTTTCCATGATCAAAAGCGGATTTTATGAGATCAGCTTTTGTAAAAGCGGAGATTTTCTGTTCCGCATCGGCCAGAAACGGCATTTTATTACAAATGGTGATATTCTGGTTATTCCACCGGATATTCCACACTACTTTACTTCCAGTGATCTCGTTGCAAACTATTATGATTTTATCACTGTATGGCTGGAAAAATCATATATTTCCAATCTGAAAAGCCAGCTTCCGGCCCTTAAGGAATCTGTTTTCAATATTGACACACCTCATCTTCTTCATACTACCAATAAGCTATGTAATTTTGAGGAAGAATTTGAAACCTTTTACCGGGAATATGCTTCTTATGGGGAGCTTTCTGAAACCTATGCCTGTGGTGCATCCACCTGTCTTCTGGTAAAAGTCATTAACTATGCCCTGAAATATTCCAACGAATTTATTGAGATCGAATCCGATCAGACCAATCAGATCGTCCGCTATCTGGATCAGCATTTTCTGAAAGAAATCGGTGTGGAGGATCTGGCGCGTACTTTCCACATGAGCAAGAGCAGTCTGAACAAATTTTTTCAGAAACAACTGAATACGACCTGTCATCAGTATATTTTAAAGAAACGGCTGGCACTTGCGGTCTCGCTGATCCGGCAGGATGTTCCGCTTAAAACGGTTGCTGTCCAGTCCGGTTTTGGAGACTATTCTTCATTTTTTCGTGCTTTTAAGAAAATGTATCATATTTCCCCGACCGAATGTCAGGCAGACAATGAAAAACTGAAAAAGATCAAACATTAGCCGGGAGAATGACTTGTCTGAATAGTGTAGACATGCAAAAAACTTCGGATATTCTGGATTTTCGCCAGTGATCCGAAGTTTTTCTTGTTTAATATTTCTTTTTTTGATTGTCTTTATTTCACCAGATGTACTTCTGCCTTCTTCTCATTCAGCTTCTGTGCAGTCTCATGCTCATTGACATAGATACTGATATGTTTTTCTTTGCCGGAAGTATCGTAATCTTCAGCAGTAAATACATGTCCGTCAATGATCACCTTTGTTCCATATGGAATCTCATCCGGGTCAACCGCAATGGTCTGCCCTTCAACAACCGGAGTTCCGGTTGCTTTGACTTTGCTTGCCTTCGCACGGCAAGTCTCGCAGGAACAATAATAATCAATGGTATACTCTCCAATACTGTCTCCATACTGTTCGGCTGTAGCGTTCTGTTCGTTCACATCCGTGCCTTCCAGATTATAATTTTCTTCCAGGATTCTGGTTGCCCAGACAGCTTCCGGAATATATACCGTTCCGGAAATGATTCCCTGGTCTTCATTTGCAGCTTCGATGGTCTTTCCGTCTCCTGCATACATCACAACATGATGGACATAACCATCTTTTGCATAGAAAATCAAATCCCCCGGCTGTGCGTCTTCAACCGGAATCTTGGTTCCATACTGGCTCTGATCTTCGGCTACTCTTGGCAGATTATAGCCAAAAGTCTTATAAATCTGCTGTACAAATCCGGAGCAGTCCGCCCCTTCTGTCAGGCTTGTACCGCCCCATACATAAGGATTGCCAATGAACTGTGCGGCAAAATCCAGCATTGCCTGGCGGATCGCATTCCCCGGTGTTCCCGGCTTTACAGAAGCATAGCTATAATAAAGTGCCCGGTTATCTTCCGGTGCGATCAGTTCTGTAGCTGTCTGGTAAGCACCTTCGCCTGCTGCTTCTACCTGCGCTTTTACTTCATCCCCAGTCTGAACAGCCTCTTTAGAGACAAAACCTCGGACATCCCCGGACTCCACATAGATCCAGTCTTTCTCTGCATCCGCAAGGATATAACACAGATTACCCTGGGACATGGTTCCGATCACACGTGACTGTCCATTTGCCTCTTCCTGGATTGCTACAGTTCCATCCGACTTTGATGCATCTGCCAGTGCATATTTTTTCGTAGCCAGTGTCTGATTTACGGTTGCACGTACATGGGTAAATGCCTGATTTTCATTTGCCGGAACCGTTTCTTTTGCAAGGGATGCTGTTCCTTCGATTCCAGTGTATGCAATCTTGGCTTTTTTTGCAGCTTTTTTTGCCTGCTTCTGGTATCCACTCAGCAGTACCTGTGCGGCATCTCCGGTATAAAGCTCGGATTCTTTTACAAATCCTCTGACCTTTCCGGATTCTACATACAGCCATCCATTCTTTTCTTCTTTCAGAATGTAGAGAAGTCCATCCTGTGAAATTTCTCCGACAGAACGCACCTTTTCGGTCAACTGCCGGGATGCTGGGGATGCATTTAAAGTATCATCCTGCAATGCTGTAGCAGTATCCGAGTTTAAGGATGACTTCTTTCCCGAAGTGTCTGCTGTGTTTTTTAATGTCTCAGCAGAAAATGTATTAAGCTGTACTTTCTTTGCTGTTTTCGTCTTTTTCGCAGAAGATTTCGTCTTTGATTTCTTCGCCTTTACGGAAGTTTCCTTATGAAACAGTTTTTTAGCATCAGCTGTTGCTTCCTGAATATCACTTTCTGTCCGATCAGTATCAACGGCTCCACTGATATCCTCCGGAATTGCCTCACGTATGCTGATCTTTGTCTTTGCAAATGCATATTTTCTCGCAACTGTCCAGAAACGGAAATCTTCTTCGTATTCCGGAAGACTGACGATCTGCTGTCTCTTGACCAGTTCTTCATTGGTCATCTTGTGTTCACTATCCTGCGCATTTTTTTCCTGCTCCTGCGCTTTGTTTTCTTCTGAGTCTTCTGTCTGGTCTTCCGAAGGCTGCTGTTCATTGTTCACATTGCCATCTGAAGGCTGCTGTGGTGTATCCGGATTGACCGGATCTGTCGGTTGCTCCGGCGTAACCGGCACATCTGGATTAGCCGGGATTACTTCTACTTCATCTCCTGTTATCGGATCAACCTTCCATCCTGTTTTCGCTGCATCACGCAGACCGGTATCTTCCAGATATCCAGTCTCTTCATTGTATCTGATTTCTTCATTATGAATCATCTCCAGGACAAGATCTGATACTTCTGTAAGTGTATCACGCCCATCAATGGATTTTGCCTGTAATTTTTCTCCATTTTCTGATCCATTAGAAGTAACCTCTGTAAGACCGCCCTCTGCCGCCCAAGCTGTTGCCGGAGCGCTGAAAGTAAGTCCGAAAACAAGTAATCCTGCTAGAATTTTTGCTCCTGTCATTTTTGCTACCTGTATATTTCTATATTTCAAAATCTGTTGCTCCTTCTTACAAATTCTGTAAAATGCAGTCCTTTTAGTCGAAACGCGACATTTTTATTCTACTACTCTTTGACAAAACCGTCCATATTTCATTAAAAATATTTCTGATAAAATTTTTCAAACTCAGAGAGTAATTTCTTTCGGAAAATATTTTGGTAAAATGAGAAAAAGGAAATGTCCTGACATATTTTACGTCAGAACATTTCCCTGTTTTTATGGCTTTAGCTAAACTCCGAAAGAACAAATTATCCTTCGCTTAATTTTTATTTAACCAGATATACTTCTGCATTCGTCACGCCGAGAGCAAGTGCTTCTTCATGGCTGTTTACATAGACATCAATGTGGTTTTTCTTGATCGCACCACCACAGTCTTCAGCAGTAAATACATGTCCGCCGATGATGACTTTTGTTCCGTAAGGGATTACACTCGGATCCACCGCAATGGTCTGTCCCTCAATGACCGGAGTTCCGGTTGCTGTGATCCCGTCTGCTTTGTTACAGCAGATTTCACATGCACAGTAATATGTAATCGTAAAATTGCCAAGATCTGCGCCGTACATCTCTTCTGTCGCATTGACTGTTCCGATTCCGCCACCTGCAACAGTATAATGATCGTCCAGGATCCGGGTTGCCCATACTGCATCTTTGTTATAAACAGTTCCGTAAATGATTCCAACATCTTCATTTGCAGCTTCGATGGTCTTTCCATCTCCGGCATACATCACAACATGATATACATAACCGTTCTTTGCATAGAAGATCAGGTCTCCCGGCTGTGCGTCTTCTACTGGAATTTTGGTTCCATACTGGCTCTGATCCTCGGCAACACGCGGAAGATCATATCCGTAAGCCTTGTAGATCTGCTGTACAAATCCGGAACAGTCCGCCCCATTTGTCAGACTGGTTCCGCCCCACACATAAGGATTACCGACAAACTGGGATGCATATTCAATCATTGACTGGCGGATCTCACCACTCGGCGTTCCTTCTTTTGTAGAAGTCAGCGTATAATAAAGAGCCTTATTATCTTCCGGATCCATGTTTTCATCTGCTACCGAATAGGAATCAGCTCCTCTTTCTGTCACCTGTGCTTTGGTTTCAGCATCTGATTTCAAATACTTCTTTTCCGCAAAGCCTCTGACATCTCCGGATTCTACATAAACCCAGTCTGAATCTTCATCTGCAAGAATGTAGCAGAGCTCTCCTGCTGTCATTGTTCCGACAACTCTGGAATCCGCATTCTTCTCCTCCTGAATATCCAGGATTCCTTTTTTATCGGTATCTAGCTGATCGCTTACCAGTGCCGGTTCTTTATCTGCAACCGTCTGGTTCACCGTCGCACGGAGATAGGTATATGCCTGATTATCTTTAGCCTCTACCAGTGCCTGTGCCGTCTTTGCGGTTCCCTCGATTCCGGTATAGTCTTTGTTTTCTTTGGAAGCTTTTAACCTGGCCTGTGTCTGATAGACATCCAGAAGTTCCTGTGCCGCATCTTCCGTATAAATTTCAGACGCCTTTACAAATCCCCTGACATTACCGGATTCCACATACAACCAGCCATTGTCTTCTTCTTTCAAAATATAAAGAAGCCCGTCCTACGAAATCGTTCCGACCGAGCGAACCTTTTCTTCCATCTGCTGTGCTGCCAGATCAGCAGTCACTTTTGCAGCCTGTTCTTCTTTCTGCTTCTGCAGATCCTTCTCAGCCTGTCTTGCTGCTTCGGCTCTTTTTCCAGCTTTCAGATTGGTCTGATTCGATGCCTCTGTCTTTAATTTCGCTGATGAAAAAATGTTGAGTCCGGTCAGTTTGATCTGTGTAGATTTTTTTACACCTTTTGCCGTTTTTGTACGTTTCACTTTTTTCGTGTTGTATTTTTGATTCTCTATATCAAATCCGGTTCTCAGCTCTTTTGCATCTTTTTTTGCCGCTTCAAGCTCTGCTTCTTTGGCTTCCTCGGAAGTATCTGCCCTGCCATCTGCAGCTTCCGGAATTTCCTCCCGTACATTGATCGCTGTTCTGGCAAATGCATATTTTCTTGCCACAGTCCAGAAACGGAAATCCTCTACCATCTCTGGCTGCTTCACAATCTGCTGACGGTTGATCAGTTCAGAATTACTGACTGCAGTTTTTGATTCGTTCTGACCGGCTGCTTCTTCTGCTTTGCTGATCTCCTGTGTATGGTCGATCTCACTTCCCGGAATTGGGTCGGTCTTTGTATCTTTCCGGTCTTCGGAAGAATCTGCCTTATCAGTATCCGGTTTCTGAATCGGATCTTTGGAATCGGATTTGCCGGAATCCGGGCTATCCGGATTTTCCGGAATGCCTGGTTTTTCCGGTGTCTCTGGAGTTTCCGGAGTGTCCGGTTTTTCCGGAACCTCTGGGTTTTCTGGATTCTCCGGGGTTCCCGGTGTCTCTGGAGTTTCTTCATTT